>Ga0208566_1001253_pt1 | contig 15061 bp, 16 predicted proteins | sample PL_2010_150m_FD_184159 | JGI IMG/M metagenome (GOLD analysis project Ga0208566, IMG submission 184159) | Freshwater microbial communities from Powell Lake, British Columbia, Canada to study Microbial Dark Matter (Phase II) - PL_2010_150m... | ecosystem: Environmental > Aquatic > Freshwater >...
CCCCGGCCCGAGCAACCCTTTCTTCTCTGCGTCCCACACCATCGCGGCACCGATGCGGCATTTCACGGAGTAGGCGGGGTTGCGCCCCTCCACCTTGGCGAGCACTGTCGCACCGGCTCCGTCGGTGATCCGGTTGAGTTTCACGAGGGGAGTATTACCGATCGAAAGCGAATTGTCCCCGAACCACGTGGCCATCGTCAAACCTCCTTAATGTCTATAGTTTATATAGTATTTAACTGAAAGCCCGCTGTCAACCGAAAAACCCACCCTGGAAATCCCGTCGGGGGAGTGTAGCGTCTCGCAAATAACCTGAGCATCGAGAGCGTCGATGCGCCGCGCCGGCAAGGCGCGCAAGTGAAGGCGTACCGGGAGAGTACGGCGAACTTGCGGAACGAAGCTGGAGCGGATGCAGCGGCGCTCGAATGCCAGGGTATTTGCGAGACGCTGCACTAGCCCTTCAGATAGACGATCAGCGAAGAGGCGAAGACGACCAGGAAGTGGGCTTCGCGCGAATCGACGGGCTCCTCGCCGGCAGGTGACTCCACGCCGTCGATCGGCAATCCGCTTAACGTGTGCGCCCTGCGAAGGAGGAGATCGATCCCTCTCACCGATTCCGCCGGGATCCCGGCCGCCGCCGCGTGCGCCACCGACCCCACGACCAGGGGGGCATCCCCTCCCCCCCTACCGACTTCCCGGGCCGCCACTTCCCTGGCAACGGCCGCCACCGCGAGGACCGCTTCGCGGATCGCGCCCCGGGAATCCGGTTCGGGACGACGCGAGAGATACGCCACGGCGGTCTCCATGTGGAGCTGCGCCGCGGCCATGTCGAACAGCCGAACCGTATCCCCGGCCTGCGCCATTTCGTTGAAACCGAGGACGTCCTGGTAGGGGCGGAACCGGTTGTGGTAAAGGCGCACGTTCGACCCTTCGCGCTCGAGCAGGTCGTTCAATCCCCTGCGGATGAGCTTCCTGTCCATCTCCTTCAACCCGCCGTGGTCGTCCAGAAGGAGAAATTCGAACAGGTCGTAGACGCGGTGCTCCGGGAGGTTGAAGAACCGGTCCTTCAGGGCAAGGCGCGAGGCGTCGTTATCGGAAAGGGGAAGCTCGTCGATCGGTTCCTTGAAGAAGGAGAGGCAGGCTCCCCGCAGAACGGCGGTCCAGGCGATGCGGGCGAAATCCGTCGAGGACAACACCCGGAACAGGAGGTTCCAGAGGGAGTTCCGAAGCGGTGTCCCCGATGTCGCGCGCTCGCCGGTTTCCACGGAGGGATTATACCCCCCTTACCCTCGTTCCTCCCAGTGCCCCGGCAGCCACACCCGGGCGGGGAAATCCTCGTAGTGGCCGGAGATCCAAACCTTGCGGCCCCGGGAATAGCCGTCGTCCGCCGCTTCCCAGTGCCCGGGGACCCACTGCCGCTCATACCGCGTTTCATAGCGGCCCGGCACCCAGACCTGCTCCGGGGGCGGGGCATAGTAGGCGCGCGGCGCTGGGGCGTAGGCCTGCTCGTAGGAGTGCGAAAGGACGGTGCCGAGGATGGCCCCTCCCAGGATTCCCGCGAAGAATGCCCCCGCGCTGTTGCCGCCGTAGCCGTAATGCCCGCCGTGGCCCGAATACCCGCCGTGGCCGCCCGCCGACGCGGCCATCGGGGCCGCGAAAAGTCCCACTGCCAGAATTACGGCGATCCGTTTCCTCATGGTCATCTCCTCCCTTCCCTTCCTTTTCCTGTTACTCCGACGAGGAAGGGAAGGGAGATATTCACTACTCCGCGGAGATGATGAGGATCAGGACACCGGCCTGGTGGGGAGGGCCGCCGACGAGGACCATGCCGCCCCGACGGAGACCGAGGGTGGTGGTGAGAAGATTCCTCGGCCCCTCGGAGATCTGTAAGGAGAGGCGCACCTTGTCCCCCCGGCCCGGCAGAAGGGTCGCCCGCATCGAGCGCCGGTCGGGAAGCTCGAACTCCCCGGTTTCCCCGACGGAAAGGGTGCGGCGCTTGCGGTCGAGCATCCGGTAGGAGGTGTAGTTGAACATGGAACGGAGCTTCCCCCGGAGCATGGCGAGGGCCGGGTCGATCGAGGTCCCCTCGTTCGAGGCGTAGGCCGCCCCGACGTCGACGGTCACCGTATCGGCGGCCTGGGACGGAACGGCGCCGATCAGCAGCAGGAGCAGGAGGAACGATAGCGCCGGCGCGCCCGCCCGTCCCCGTGGGTTATGTTTTGGCATCTTCGATGATCCAGATCACCGTCGGAAGGTCCTCTCCCTTGTCGACGAGCGCCACCGTGGCGACATCGGATTCGACGTTCTCGACGGCCACGTCGAACGAGCTTGGGCGATATGGCGATTGATCGGTTCCCGAAGGGTAGAACAGGAGCGCCGACACCGCAAGGGCGACGGCTGCGGGGATCCACGCCCACCGCGCGAGCCAGGAGAAGCGCCACCGCGACTCCCGGCTCTCCTCGATCCCCGCGCGCACCCGCGTCCACATCGCATCGAGAGCGGGCGCCTTCTCCATCGAACGGATCGCGGTCAAGGCGCGCAGCACGGGTCCCGTCCCTACGATCGCCGCATCGTCCGCGGCGCACGCGGGGCACCCGGCCAGGTGGTCCGCCAGCCCCGCCTCGTCCTGCCGCGAGAGGAGGACGTCGGCCTTCGCGAGGATCTTTCCCTGAGCCGTCCGGCAATCCATCATCCCTTCACTTCCTACCCTTCCCTCTGCGATTTCAGGGACTCTTTCAGTTTACCGCGCGCGTAGTGCAGACGGGACATCACCGTTCCCACCGAACACCCGAGGACCTTGGCGATCTCGTCGTACGCCATGCCGTCTACCTCCCGAAGGACGATCACCGCCCGGTGATACTCGGGGAGGGCGTCGACGGCACGCTGGAGAGCGTCCCCCAGTTCCCGGTCCCGGAGCAAGTCCTCAGGGGTCCGCGGGTACGCGAAGCTGTCCGGGGGCGAGGCGTCCTCGGAAAGCCAGCTCTCGTCGAAGGGCACCTCCGCCGACCGCGCCGATTTCCGCCACCGGTCGATCGCCTGGTTCACCAGGAGGCGATAGAACCAGGTGTAGAAACTCGAGCCGAACCGGAACCCCTTCAACTTGTAATAGGCCTTGATGAAGGCGTCCTGGACAACGTCGAGCGCGTCGTCTCCATCGCCCACGATCCCGACCGCCACGGCGAACGCCCTGCCCTTGTACCGCTCCACGAGTTCACCGAACGCCGCTTCGTCACCGGCGAGGGTCGACCGGATCAGCGCGTCGTCCGGAACCCCGCCCTTCTCTCTTTCAATCATGGGACGGTTGCGCCCGGCGGAGTATTCACCGTGCCGAACAGGAAAATCAGTGGATTTCCCCCCAGTTCTTCCCCCGGCTCACCGAGACGGTCAGCGGAACCGACAGCTTCGCCACCCCCTCCATCGCCTCCTTCAGGATCCGCTCGGACCCGGCGGCCTCCAGCGAAGGCGCCTCGACGATCAGTTCGTCGTGGACCTGGAGGATCAACCGCGCTTCCATCCCCGCCTCGCGGAACTCCCGGTCGACCCGGATCATCGCCATCTTGATCAGGTCGGCGGCGCTCCCCTGGATCGGCGTGTTGATCGCCATCCGCTCCGCGGCCTCCCGCAGAACCTTGTTCCGGGAGTCGATGTCCTTGAGGAATCTACGGCGCCCCATAATAGTTAAAACATATCCATCCTTACGAGCACTTGCCTTCAATCCTTCAATGTATTCCCTCACGCCTGGGTAGCGGTCGAAGTAGTGATCGATGTACGTCTTCGCCTCCTTCCCGCCGATCCCCAGCTCGCGCGACAGTCCGAAGGGGCTCATGCCGTAGAGGATGCCGAAGTTGATCACCTTCGCGCGCCGCCGCAGCTCGGGGGTAACGCCGGATGGGGCGACCCCGAAGACGGCGGCCGCCGTCGCGGAATGGATGTCGTCCCCCTGCCGGAACCGGCGGATCAGTTCCGCGTCCCCGGACAGGTGCGCGAGCAGGCGCAGTTCCACCTGGGAGTAGTCCGCCCCGAAGAACAGGTTCCCACTCTCCGCGACGAACCCGGCCCGGATCCGGCGGCCGAGGTCCGTGCGGATCGGAATGTTCTGCAGGTTCGGATCGGAGGAGGAGAGCCGCCCGGTGGCCGCCTGGGTCTGGCGGAGCGTCGTGTGGATCCGCCCGTCCCCTGGATCGATCTTCCCCGGCAGGACGTCGACGTAGGTGGAGCGGATCTTCGCGAGGGTCCGGTATTCGAGCACCAGCGACGGGATCTCGTGGAGGTCCTTCAGGCGCTCCAGTACGTCCACGTCCGTCGAGTAGCCCGTCTTCGTCTTTTTTACGGGAGGAAGCCCCAATTTCTCGAAAAGGAGGAAAGCGAGCTGCTTCGGGGAGTTGATGTTGAAATCGGTCCCCGCGGCGGCGGCCACCTTCCGCTCGATGGCGGAGATGTCCCGGGCGAGCCCCTCGGAAAGTTCCGCGAAGATCCCGGGATCGATCCGGATCCCCTTCTCTTCGATCCGGTGGAGAACGGGAAGGAGCGGCATGTCGATCCCCCGGAAGACCTCGAGGAGTACCGCCTCCGCGAGACGCACTTCCAGCACTTTCCCCAGGGAGAGCGTCGCCGCCGCCCGCTCGGCCGCCCGTCCCTCGGGGGACTCGCCTTCGGGGGCGGTGAGCGACTCCGGGAGGAACCGCGCGCGCAGTTTCGCGAAGGAGGGGGTCCCCTCCTCGGGCTCCAGCAGGTACCCCGCCACCTGGGTGTCGAAGAGGCGCGGGTCTTCTCCCGTCCCATCCCCCGCGTCCCGCCGGTAGAGCGCCTTCCCGTCATGGAGGTAGATGGTGGCGCCGCTGACCGAGAGAGCCCTCGCGGCGCGCGCCGAAGCGTCCGCCGGGAGAAGGTGGACCCCCTTCCCCTCGACGGCGAACCCGACCACCGTTTCGCGCTCCCCGTCGTACGCCAGTCCGGCGGATTCGACCGGGCCGGGTCCCAGTGCGTGGAGGAACTCCTCGAGGGAGCCCGAGTGTTTCCACGCCACGCTCTCCGGGGCCTCCCCATTTCTCTCCGGAGGCGTTTCCTTCCCGAGGTCGAGTTCCTCGAGAAGCTTCCGGAATCCGAGGCGCCGGAAAAGCGGCGCCACCCGGGAGGCGTCGATCCCGCGAGGGGTGAACCCGGACCAATCCTCCCGGATCGGGAGGTCCCGGTCGATCGTGACCAGGCGCAACGCGAGACGCGCGGCGTCGGCGCCTTTCTCGATCTTCCCCCTCCGCGCCCCTTTCAGCCGCTCGGGGTGGGCGAGCACCGCGTCGAGGGAACCGAACTCCCGGATCAGTTCGGATGCCGTCTTCTCCCCGATCCCCGGAACGCCGGGAACGTTGTCGGACGGGTCCCCCGCCAGCGCGAGGAGGTCTGCCACCTTCCCGGGTGGAACTCCGAAGACCTCCTCGACCTGCGCCTCCCCCACGGTGTGCTCCTTCAACCCGTCCCGCACCTTCACGCGCCTTGATACGAGCTGGTACATGTCCTTGTCGGAGGAGACGATGACCACGTCCATCCCCCGCTCCTCCGCGATGCGCGACAAGGTGCCGATGATGTCGTCCGCCTCGGCGCCTGCGAGGGAGAGGCGGCGCACCCCGAGGGCGTCGATCATCTCGTCCACCATGGGGATCTGCGCGGCGAGGTCCTCGGGGGTCTTCAGGCGGTTCGCCTTGTATTCGGGGTAGATCGCGTGGCGCGGGGTCGGCTCCCGCGAATCGAAGACGGCGACGACCGCGTCGGGGCGTTCCTCCCGCAGGATCTTGAGGAGAATCCGGGCCACCCCGAGGACGACGTTGGTCGGGGTGCCGTCCGGCGCCGTGAGGCGAGGGACGCCGAAGAACGTCCTGTAGAGGACGTTATGCCCGTCGATCAGATAGAGGGACGCCATCGGACCCCTGCCGGTACTCCACGACGAGCGTCTCGGCGAAGGTGTCGCCCGCCCGCTGCCCGTCGGGGTCGTAGAACCCGAGGTACGTCTCGATCAGCAGGATCGCGATCCCGACGGTGTAGGCGAGGAACGCGCCGATCACGGGGAAGAGGTAGAGAAGGAAGGGCGCGGCGACGGGGAGGTTGCGCATCAGCGACGCCGTGAAATCCATCCAGTCCCGGTCGATCCGCACCACCTTGAGGTCGGTGAGCACCTTCCCCAGGCTGCGTCCGCCGGGGAAGCCGTCGCACATCAGGATGTAGAAGAGGGATGCGAACACCCCCGCGGCGCCGGGGATGTGCCAGAGGGACATCGCGACGATCAGGTCGGCCGCCTTCCCGACCAGTCGCGCCAGATACCGCGCACGCCGGGCATCCCGGAAGAACTCCCGCTGCTCTTCCCAGCGAAGCGACACCGGTCAGCCCCCCTGCGGGAGCGCGTCCCGGGTGAAGAACAGGAACGCCATCATGGGGCGCCGGTTCCCGGGCTGCGTGACGAAGTGGACGGACTCGAACCGCCACCCGTCTCCCGTGGCGGCGTTCAACGCCTCCTCGATCGTCCGGTCGCTGACGTCCGTCAGCTCGACCACGCGCCAGGGGGCCTTTCCCGTCGCCGGATCGGACACGGCGTCAGCCCGCGAGGGCGCGGGCCGCTTCCTTGGCGGCGTAGGTGATGATCAGATCGGCGCCGGCCCGTTTGATCGAAACGAGGATCTCCATCGTGACGCGGTCGCCGTCGATCCACCCGAGTTTCGCCGCCGCCTTCACCATCGCGTACTCCCCGCTGACGTTGTACGCCGCGACCGGCAGATTGAAGGCCTGGCGGACGCGGTAGATGATGTCGAGGTACGCAAGGGCGGGCTTGACCATCACGATGTCGGCTCCCTCCGCGACGTCGAGGGCGACTTCCCGCAGCGCTTCCCGCGCGTTCGGCGGGTCCATCTGGTAGGAGCGCCGGTCCCCGAAGCTGGGGGCGCTGCCCGCGGCGTCCCGGAACGGGCCGTAGAATCCGCCGGCGTACTTCGCCGCGTACGACATGATGGGGGTCTGGGAGAATCCGCCGCGGTCCAGCGCCTTCCGGATCGCCCCGACGCGTCCGTCCATCATGTCGGAGGGGGCGACGATGTCCGCCCCGGCCTTCGCGTGGGAGACGGCGCTCTTCGCGAGGATCTCGAGGGTCGCGTCGTTGTCGACCTCGGCCCCTTTCAGGATCCCGCAGTGACCGTGGTCGGTGTACTCGCAGAAGCAGACGTCGGTGACGACCATGAGGCCGGGGACCGCGTCCTTGATCGCCCGCACGGCCGTCTGGATGATCCCCCTGTCCGACCAGGCGTCCTTCCCGAGGGGGTCCTTCTTCGCCGGGAGGCCGAACAGCAGGACCGCGGGGATCCCGAGCGCGGCGACTTCCCGCGCCTCCTTCGCGAGGTTCTCGACGGAGAGCTGGAAGACCCCCGGCATCGAGGGGACTTCCTTGCGGATCCCCTTCCCGGCGGCGGCGAAGAGCGGGTAGATCAGGTCGTCCACGGAGAGCTTCGTCTCGCGGACCATCCGGCGCAGCGTCTCGTTCCGCCGCAGGCGGCGCGGCCGGTATTCGGGGTATTGCATCGGATCCCTCCGTTACCTTGGGTCGGCCGATCGATGGGCGGCGAAGAAGGCCTGGACGGCGTTCACCATCCCTTCAAGCGTATACGTTTCGGGCACGATGTCCACCCGGAAATCCCTCCGTTCCACGGCCCGCGCGGTCACCTCCCCGATTACGGCGATGCGCGTCCGGGAGAGCATGCTCCTCGCCGCCTCGTCCCCCAGAAGAAGGAAGAGGTTCCCGAACGCCGAGGGCGACGCGAAGGTGCAGACGTCGGGCGGCAGGGAGACGATCTCGCCGGCCACCACCTCGTCCTTTTCCGCGAGGCCGTTCCTGTACGCGACGACGCTCACCACCTCTCCTCCCTCGCGCGCGATCGCTTCGGGGAGGGTCTCCCGCCCCTCCTCGGCACGCGGAAGGAGGAACCGCTTCCCCCGGATCCCTGTGGGAAGAAGCGCCTCGAAGAGCCCCTCGGCGGTGTGCTTTCCCGCGGTCCGGTGCACCGCGACCGACTTCGCGGCGAGTTCCTTCGTCGTCCCCGGCCCCACGCTGGCGACGCGAAGGGTCTCCGGCCAGGAGCCGACTCCGGGCCGGGACGCGCGCTCGCAGAAGAACCGGGCTGCGTTGGCGCTCGCGAAGAGGATCCAGTCGAAGGAGGAGAGGCGCCCGATCTCCCGGTCGAGGGGGCCGCAATCCTCGGGAGCCGTCAGCCGGATCGTGGGGAAGAGGACCGGAATGCCGCCCGCGCGCCGGACCAGGGCGGCCAGTTCGCCGGCCTGCTCCGCGCTCCGCGTGACGAGGATCCGTTTCCCCGAGAGCGTCATCGCTTCACGGACCGGACTGCCGGTACACCTCGTCGAGGATCTCCCTGCCGCCTTGCGACAGGAGCTCCCCGGCCAACGCGACCCCGACCGCCTCGGGATCGGAGACGGGACCGCTCCGGCTTCCCCGAAGGATCCGCGAGCCGTCGGGTTTCCCGATCAACCCGGAGAGGGCGACCGTATCCCCGCTCACCGTTCCGAACGCCGCGATCGGAACCTGGCACCCGCCTTCCAGCCTCTTCAGGAAACCGCGCTCCGCCCGGACCGCCAATGACGTCTCCCGGTCGTCCAGGAACGCCACGGCCTCGCGGGTTCCTGCGTCCTCCCTGCGGATCTCGATCCCCAGCGCCCCCTGCCCGATCGCCGGTATGGAAACGTCGACGGGGATATATTCACGGATCTTCCCCTCCCACCCGAGCCGGCGAAGCCCCGCGGCGGCGAGAAGGATCGCGTCGTATTGCCCCTCCTCCATCTTCCGGATGCGCGAGTCGAGGTTCCCCCGCAGCTGCCCGATCGAAAGATCGGGGCGCAGGCTCAACAGCTGGGTCTGCCGGCGCAGGGAGCTCGTCCCCACGTGGGCGCCGGACGGAAGGTCCTCGAGCCGCGCGTACTTCACGGACAGGAAGGCGTCGCGCGGGTCCTCTCTCCGCGTGATGCAGGAGATCTCGAGCCCGCCGGGCAGATCGGTGGGGACGTCCTTCATCGAGTGGACGGCGAGGTCGATCCGGTTCGAGAGGAGCGCTTCCTCGATCTCCTTGACGAAGAGCCCCTTCCCGCCCACCTTCGACAGCGGGACGTCGAGGATCACGTCGCCGGTCGTCTTGATCTTCGTGATCTCCACCTTTCGCCCCGTGCGCCGCTCGACCTCCGCCCGGACGTGCTCCGCCTGCCAGAGGGCGAGGGTGCTCCCCCGGCTGCCGAGCCGGATGATCTCACTGGCTGCCAACGTTCCCTCCTTGTTCGGGGGGGCGCACCAAAGCTTCCGGCGCCCCTTCCGCTTCCTCTTCCGGGAGGTCGAAGATCTCCCGTACCGCCGTCACCATCTCCATCGGGCTGCGGCCGTCGGTCTCCCGCTTCAGCGACGCGATCGGGGAGTGCAGCACCTTGTTGAGGATCGAGGATGCGAGCGATTCGATCACCTTCCGCGTCTTCGGGTCGGCCGTACCCATCGCGGAGAGCGCCTTGGCCACCTCCGCCTGCCGCACCTCGTCGAACTTCCGCCGCAGGGAGACGATCGTCGGGGTCACCTGCTGCGAATCGAGCCAGCGAAGGAAGGCCGCCACCTCGGCGACGACGATCTCTTCAGCCAGCGCAGCCTCGCGCTGCCGCTCCTCGAGGTTCGTCTCGATCACGTTGTTCAGGTCGTCGATGTCGTAGACGTAGACGTTGTCGATCTCGTTGGCGTCCGGATCGATGTCGCGCGGCACCGCCATGTCGATGAAGAACATCGGGCGGTTCCTTCGGATCCGGATGACCTCCTCCACGTCTTGCTTTTTGAGGACGAAGTGCGGGGCGCCGGTCGAGGAAATGATGATGTCGGCGCGCTTCAGGTGGGTGCCCAGCTCCTCGAAGCGCACGGCGGTGCCGTCGAACTCCTCGGCGAGGTGAACGGCGCGCTCGAAGGTCCGGTTCGTGATGAGGATCCCCTTGGCTCCGGCGGAGAGGAGGTGCCGCGCCGCCAGCTCGCACATCTCCCCCGCCCCGATCAGCATCACCACCTTGTCCGGAAGGTCGCCCAGGATCTTCTTCGCGAGCTCCACGGCCGCGTACGACACGGAGACGGCGCTGTTCGCGACCCGCGTTTCCGTGCGGACCCGCTTCGCGACCGAGAACGACTTCGTGAAGAACTTGTCGAGGACCGGGCCGATCGTCTTGAACTCGCAGGCGTATCCGTAGGCGTCCTTCACCTGCCCGAGGATCTGCGGCTCCCCGAGCACCATCGAGTCGAGGCTGCTCGATACGCGAAACAGGTGCCGCACGGCCTCTTCCCCGAGGTAATGGTAGAGGTGGTCCGACAGCTCGCCGATCGGGATCCCGTGGAACCCGGCAAGGAAATCCTTCACGTGCTCCACGCCCTTGTATCCGACATCCGAAAGGACGCAGACCTCGACGCGGTTGCAGGTGGAGAGGATGACCCCCCCCGCGATGCCGTCGCGCTCCCGCAGCCCCCGGAGGGCGTGTCCCACCGTGTCCACCGGGAACGCCAGGCGCTCCCGGACCTCCACCGGCGCGGTCCGGTGGTTCAATCCGACGATGACGATCTCGCTCATGCGCCGCTCGGTGCCATCAGCCGGAAAGGTTCGTGTAGGTGTGCAGACCCGGCAGGAGAAGGTTCACGCCTAGGAAGGTGAACAGGATCGCGCAGAACCCGACGATGGCGAGGATCGCGGCCTTGCGCCCGCGCCAGCCGACGGTCACCCGTCCGTGGAGCAGAGCGGCGTAGAGGAACCACGTGATGAGGGACCATACCTCTTTCGGGTCCCAGCTCCAGTAGGAGCCCCAGGCGAACGAAGCCCAGATCGACCCCGTGATGATCCCCAGGGTGAGCAGCGGGAAACCGATCGTCAGACACCGGTAGTTGATGTCGTCGAGCACGTTGAGCGACGGAAGGCGCTTGAAGATCGCCCCCATCTTCTTGGTCTTCAACTCCCTCTCCATCAGCAGGTACATGATCCCCGCGCCGAACGCCACGGCGAAGACGGCGTTGCCGAAGAAAAGAAGCATCACGTGGACGGGGAGCCACCAGGAGTTGAGCGCAGGGGCAAGCGCCCGTACCTCGCCGGGCAGGAAAGCCGCGGAGACGCTGAACGCGAAAGCCAGCGGCGCAACGAACGCGCCGAGCACCCGCAGATGGTACCTGAGCTCGAAGGCGAGGAAGACGCACACGATCGCGAAGGCGGAGAAGGAGAGCGACTCGAAGAGGCTCGTGATCGGCGTGTACCCGGCGACGAAGTAGCGCGCCACGAACCCCGCCGCGTGGAGGATGGCGCCGATCAGCAGGAGCATCCGCCCGAGCTTCGCGCTTCGCTCGTTCAGGGTGAAGATGAAGTGGAGGTACGCCAGCGCCCCCACGAGGTAGAAGAGGGCCGTGACCTTGAGCAGATCGATATGCATCAGAGTATTTTAGACCACGCGCGCCGCCCGGAACAAGCGGGGATTCCTGAGCAGCCCGGAATTCAAAGGGAATTATCCCATGATCGGATGCTACCATCTCCATATGCTGATCCCGCGGCACGGTCGGGCCCTCCTCCTGCTGTTCATGCTGTCCGGATGCGCGCAGAAGCTTCCGATCGACGAGGGACGGATGGTGATCGCACTGCCGGGGGCGCCCGTGAACGTCGACCCGCGGGTGGCGACCGACGCCTACGGCGAGCAGATCCTCCAGATGACGCACGCCTCCCTCGTCGGCCGCGACGGGGCCGGAGATCCTCTTCCAGACCTCGCGGAACGATGGGAGTCGCCGGATCCCCTGACGCACATATTCCACCTCCGGCCGGGGTTGCGGTTCCACGACGGGCGCCCGCTCACCTCCGCCGACGTGCGGTACACCTTCACGTGGATCCTCGACGGCGCGAACCGGTCGCCCCACCGGGGGCTGTACCGGCACCTCGCCGCGATCGAGACTCCCGACGCGCGAACGGTCGTCTTCCGCCTCTCCGAACCGTTCGCCCCGTTCCTCTCCACGATGGTGCGCGGGATCGTCCCCGCCGGAAGCCCGGCGCGCGGCTACGCGCCGCCCGTCGGGGCGGGTCCCTACAGGATCGACGACCTCTCCCCCGACGGCGAGGCGGTCCTTTCCGCGTACGACGGGTATTACGGCGGTCCGCCCGCGATCCGGTCGGTGACGGTCAAGTTCGTCCCCGACAGCAACGTCCGTTTCCTCGAACTGAAGATGGGAAGCGTGAACTTCACCCTCAACGGGGTCGACCCCGACCTGCTTCCGGCGGCTTCGCTGGCCGGACGCCTCGTCGTCGAGGAAGGCCCGGGCGGGAACGTCACGTATCTGGGCTTCAATCTCCGGGATCGGGCGCTGTCCGATGCAAGGGTGCGGCGCGCGATCGCACTGGCGATCGACCGGGAGACGATCGTCCGGACGATCTGGAAGGAGCGAGCCGACATCGTCTCCTCGATCCTCCCCCCCGGATCGTGGGCGTATGATCCGGATCTTCCCGCGGTTCCGTTCGCTCCGGCGCGGGCGCGGCGGCTCCTCGACGAAGCGGGGTTCCCCGATCCCGACGGCGACGGCCCTCTCCCCCGGCTCCGGCTGACGTACAAGACGTCGCAGAACGAGGTCCGCAGGCGCGTCGCCACCGTGATCCAGGACCAGCTTCGCCAGATCGGGATATCCGTTGATATTCAATCGCTTGAATGGGGAACCTTCTTCTCCGACATTAAGAAGGGAAATTTCCAGATGTACAGTCTCACCTGGGTCGGGATCTCGGACCCCGACATCTTCCACCACGCCTTCCATTCACGGAGCGCTCCCCCAGACGGGGCGAACCGCGGAGGGTACTCCGACTTCGAGGTGGATCGTCTGACGGAGTCGGCGAGGCGCGAACCGTCCAGGGAAAAACGCCGGGAGATGTACCGGCGGGTACAGCGGATCCTCGCGCGCGATCTGCCGGTGTTCCCGTTGTGGGCGGGCCGGAACTTGCTGGTCCGCGACCGCGGGTTGACCGGATTCCGGCTCACCCCGAACGAAAGCTACGGTCCCGTCCGCGAGATGCGGATCGTCCCGGATCCGGCGACTCCTTCGACCGGGGGCCCGCGGTGAAGAGATATCTTCTCGGCCGCCTCCTCCGCACGATCCCCGTAGTGTTCGGTGTGGTGACCGTCGTCTTCCTCCTGATCCACCTTCTGCCGGGGGATCCCGTCGATATCATGCTCGGGGAAAGCGCCGTCCCCGCGCAGAAGGAGGAGCTGCGCCGGGAGCTTCACCTCGACCGGCCGATCCTGTCCCAATACGCTTCGTATCTCTCGGGGATCCCGCGCGGAGACCTCGGGGTGTCGTTCCGCAGCCGGGAGCCGGTCCTCGGCGAGATCGCCCGCCGGATCCCCGCCACCGTCCTTCTCGCCGCGACGTCCATCACCGTGGCGGTCCTCGTCGCCCTGCCGCTCGGGGTGCTGGCGGCGATGCGGCGCGGGAAGGCCGCGGACTACCTGTCGGGCTTCGCGGCGATGCTCTCCCTGTCCATCCCGAACTTCCTCCTCGGTCCGTTGCTCGTGCTCCTCTTCTCCGTGCAGCTTGGCCTTCTCCCCGTGTCGGGGTACGGCGCGGGGCGTCCCCTGGTGCTGCCTGCCGTCACGCTCGGGACGGGGATGGCCGCGCTGCTGACGCGGATGGTCCGGGCGACGCTGCTGGAGGAGCTCCGGAAGGAGTACGTGACCGCCGCGATCGCACGGGGCCTGCCGTACCGGTCCGCCGTCGCCCGCCACGCGTTGCGCAACGCGCTCGTCCCCGTCGTCACGGCGCTGGGTCTGTCGTTCGGCGCGGTGCTCGCCGGGAGCGTCATCACGGAGACGATCTTCTCCTGGCCCGGGATCGGCCGCCTGCTGATCCAGGCGATCGACGCGCGCGACTACCCGCTGGTCCAGGGGTGCGTCCTCGTCATCGCGCTCTCCACTGTCGCGGTGAACCTGGCGACGGACATCCTGTGCGCCCGCCTCGACCCCAGGATTCGCTATGAATGAGCACTCCGGGTTCCTCGTCCTGATCCGTCGAACGGCCCGGCACCGGGGGGCCGCCGTCGGCATGGTGCTCCTCGCCCTGTTCCTCCTCGCAGCCGTCTTCGCGCCGGTGATCGCCCCGTGCGACCCGCTCGCACAAAATCTCGACGAGGGGCTGTCCGGGCCTTCCGTCTCCCACTGGCTGGGGCAGGACAAATTCGGGCGCGACGTTCTTTCCCGGCTGATTTACGGGGCCCGCCTCTCCCTCGCCGTCGGGTTGGGAACGGTCGGCATCTCGCTCCTCATCGGGCTGGCCGCCGGATCGCTGGCCGGCTTCCTCGGCGGCGGCGTCGACCGGATCTTCACCGGCGCCTGCGACATCCTGCTGGCGTTCCCGGGGATCCTGCTCGCCATCGGAATCGCCGCCGTGCGCGGTCCCTCGTTCGGAAACGTCCTGTTCGCGCTTTCGGTACTCGGGTGGGTGGGGTACGCCCGGGTGATCCGCGCGCAGGTGCTCTCCGTGAAAACCAGGGAGTTCGTCGAGTCGGCCCGCGCCGTGGGAAGCTCCCCGGCGCGCCTGCTTCTGCGCCACATCCTCCCCAATGCGATCTCCCCGATCCTCGTGGAGGCGACCTTCGGGATCGCCCGCGCCATCGTCGCGGAGGCGGGACTCTCCTTCCTGGGGCTGGGCGTCGCGCCGCCGGCGGCGTCGTGGGGATCGATGATCGGCGAAGGCCGGCACTTCCTGTTCATCGCGCCGCACCTCGTGACCGCACCCGGGGCGGCGATCCTTCTCACGGTGATGGCGTTCAACTTCCTGGGGGACGGGCTGCGCGACGCGCTCGACGTGCGGCAGTAAGGGACCGCCGATATCCGGGAACTACGACATCACATCGCAGGCTTCAATCGGAACACGCGGGTGGTGCCGCTGACGAATTCGAAGACCTTGCCGTCGACACCCAGGGAGATCGGCGCCGCCGCACCCTCGCGCTCGCGGACCGTGAGCGCGTCGCGCGTCAGCCGTAGATCGAGTGCATGCTCA
>Ga0208566_1001254_pt1 | contig 15053 bp, 15 predicted proteins | sample PL_2010_150m_FD_184159 | JGI IMG/M metagenome (GOLD analysis project Ga0208566, IMG submission 184159) | Freshwater microbial communities from Powell Lake, British Columbia, Canada to study Microbial Dark Matter (Phase II) - PL_2010_150m... | ecosystem: Environmental > Aquatic > Freshwater >...
GGATGTGGGTGAACACCATGGTGTTCACCAGCCCGAATCGACCGGCGATGCGCACTGCAACGAGATAGGACGCCGCGGTGAGCACGCCGGTCCAGAAAAACACCACGCCCGCCGCCGCCAGCGACAGATCGAAGCGCTGATACAGCCACAACGCCACCATGGACTGCACCACGAAGCCGCCGGCGAACGCGTCCAGGCTGAACAGCGCCGCCAGCGTATACACCTTCTTTTTCGATTGCTGCAGCGGCGCCACCGGCTGCCGCACTTCCGTCGTCAGCGCCCTTGGCAGCCCGCGATAGACCAGGCCGGAGGCGCAGGCGATCAGCGCGTACAGCACAAACATCGACTGGATTGCGTGCGTCGTCGACATGCCGCTCACGTCGACGATGCCGGCGGGGAGTGCCGCCGCGAGCGATCCGGCAGCTGCGAGTAACGACCCTACCAGGCTGTAGCGCGCAAAGGTGGCCGTGCGCTCACTGTCGCTTACCACGCGCGCGAGCACAGCGTGCTCCAGCGGCATGAACACGCTGACATCGCCGCTGGAAGGATTCAGCGTTCCCACCAGCGCCACCAGCAACAGCGGCCAGAAGTCGGTGATCGCGGCGAAACCAAGACCGGTCGCCGCCATCAGTGCCGAGGCCGCGAGCAGCAGGCTGCGGTAGTGGAAGCGCCAGGCGTGCAGCCCGACTGCGAGCGTGAGCAAGCCGGAACCGACAAGTGTGGTGGTGGCGATGATGCCCACCTGGAGCGGACTGAAGCCGAGCTGCAGCAGATACAGCGGTAGCAGCAGGCTGACGTAACCGTCGCCGAAGGCACGCAGGCCTTTCGCGGCGAGCAGCCGGTTGACATGAATCGATTTGGTGTCCAAGGTCCGCCCCTATGCCAGAGCGGCAGATTTGGACGGGACACCGTCTGGGCGGGAAGCCATCGGGAATCTGCCTTGCCCCGATGGGTGCAGCGTAGCGCAGTTACGCGTATTCGGCAATCGCGGATCGATATTTTGGAACGCGAATCTGGTGTACAGGTCTCAGTCGCGTTTCAAGAACCCAACATGGCGCCTCTTCGCCGGCGCAGGTCGCAGATAGTCACTTCATCGCGTCCACAAGCACTTGGGGATGTCGTTGCGCGATACGGATGAGGCTTTTCGCCGCACCCGAAGGTTCACGTTCGCCCTGCTCCCATTTCTGCAGCGTGCGCACCGATATGCCGAGAACGCTGGCAAATTCCGCCTGGCTGAGGCCGCTCGCATGGCGGGCACTCACCACCGGCGGCACTTTCACCTTGGTCTTGCTCGCCGCCTTGCCAGCGTTCATCTCCTTTACGCTGCGCAGGAGGTCACGCTGGAAAACCCGCGCTTCCGCGTCAGCTGCTTTTTTGCGAGATTGCACTTTTCAACTCCTTCAAGGCGTTCGACGTCCGCGCGACAGTCAGATACATCTGGCGATTATACCCCAATGGGGGATAGACGGTCCCGTTGATTTCTTGCCGGCCCGCACCTTGCACTCAATCAGCCGAACTCCACGTCAATCGCGCCGAACTCGCCGAAATCCATGTTGACGCTGTCCCCAGCCGACACCGGCACCGGCGTGAGGCAGGTGCCGGTGATCACCACTTCGCCGGCGCGCAGGCCCTCGCCGTGGACGCACAGCTCGTTCGCGATCCAGGCGAGCGCGGCGCGCGGGTCGCCGAGCACGTTGGCACCCGAGCCCTGTCCGGCGGGCGCGCCGTTGCGATATGCCTTGACGCCGTGTTTTGCCAGATCGACGGCACGCCAGTCGGCGCGCGTCGCCGGACCGATGACGAACCAGCAGGCGCAGGCAAGATCGGCGATCAACTGCGCTTCCCCCACGCGGGTGAAATCGTCGTAGCGCGAGTCGGGAATTTCGATCGCCGGATGCAGCGTGGCAACGGCGGCAAGCACCTCGTCGATGCTGTAGTTTGCGCCGCGTCTGGGCAGGTCACCGGCCATGCGAAACGCGAATTCCGCTTCTGCGACTTTCATATTGTTGCCGGCGAGCGATATGCGCGCACCTTGTTCGCGCGAGCGCGCCGCTAGCAAACAGCCGGCCAGGGGCCCGTCCACATGGATATGCTGCTGCCCGGCTTGGCTGGTGGCGGCGATCTTCCAGCCGACGATATTCTGGCCGGCGAGCTTCGCCACTTCGGACTGGATTGCATAGCCCTCGGCGCGCGTACGCGGACGACACTGCGCCGGCAGTTCGGCCAGCCGCGTCGATTGCCGCCAGTGCTGCAGCAACGCGCCAGCAGCGGCACGCGTGTCATCCGGTTTCATCGGCTTTGCTCCTTTTCGGGGCAGTCAGGATAGCACCACCGCGCGCGCGGGCACATTCACGCGGCGCAGACGGTGAGCGCATCGGCCGCGGCATCTGTGATATGTTTGTGCAACCACCCCGCGGGAACACCCACCATGACGCTGTTTGCCCAACCCATCACCCTCAGCGGCCGCCACGTCGCGCTGGAGCCACTCGCCTACGCGCATCACGACGAACTGGTCGACGCCGTGCGCGACGGCGAATTGTGGAAGCTCTGGTACACCGCGGTTCCGACGGCCGAAGGCATGCGCACCGAAATAGAGCGCCGCCTTGGTTTACAGAAAACCGGCTCGATGCTGCCGTTCGCGGTGCGCAGCCTGGTCGGTGGAAAAATCGTCGGCATGACGACCTACATGAATATCGACGCAAACAACCGCCGTGTCGAAATCGGCTCCACCTGGTATGCCAAATCGGTGCAGCGCACGCCGCTCAATACCGAAGCGAAACTGCTGCTGCTCACGCACGCGTTCGAGGCGCTCAGTTGCATCGCGGTCGAATTTCGCACCGGCTTTTTCAATTTCACCAGCCGCCGCGCGATCGAGCGTTTGGGCGCGAAGCAGGACGGTATTTTGCGCAGCCACCAGCGCTATGCCGACGGCAGCCTGCGTGATACCGTGGCGTTTTCCATCATCGCGTCCGAATGGGCGGCAGTGAAGCAACATCTGCAGTTCAAGCTCGCCGGCAGCTGAGACCCAATGCATACTTTGCTGCCGCTGGCAGAGGAACTGGCGCTGCTGATGAAGGCACGACGCGAGACTATCGGCGTCGCGGAATCCTCGACCGGAGGTTTGCTCTCGGCCGCGCTGCTCGCGGTACCGGGTGCCTCGGCCTATTTTCTCGGCGGCGCCGTGGTCTACACGCGCAAGGCACGCGAGCAGCTGCTGCAGCTCCCGCGCGAATCAGTCACAGGCATGCGCTCGGCGTCCGAGCCCTATGCGCTGCTGCTCGCGCGCACCGCCAGCCAGCGCTTCGCCGCCAGCTGGGGCTTGGCCGAAACCGGCGCGGCCGGCCCGACCGGAAATCCCTATGGCGACAGCGCTGGACACAGCTGCATCGCCATTGCCGGCGTGGCAGAAGAGGTCATGACGCTCGAAACCGGGAACGCCGACCGCGCGGCGAACATGCGCGCGTTCGCTGCCGCGGCGCTGGAACTGCTGAAGCGTCGGCTGTCACAGTAGGTCTTACGCCCGACCGCGCTAGCGTGCCGGCAACTGTGCTATGTTGTCCAATCAGTCGGTCACCGCCAATTCCCGGAGATAAGCATGAAAATGCGCGCCGCCGTTCTTAACCAGTCGCAAATACCGCATCCCTACGCCAAAACCAAACCGATCAGCATCGAGACCATCGAGCTGGACGCCCCCGGCCCGGGCGAGGTACTGGTGAAAATGGCTGCGGCCGGACTGTGCCACTCGGATCTCTCCGTCATCAACGGTGAACGGCCGCGGGTGATGCCACTGGTGTTGGGCCACGAAGCATCCGGCATCGTGCAGGAACTCGGACCCGGCGTCGTCGGCCTGGAGCGCGGCGACCACGTGGCGCTGGTGTTCGCGCCCAATTGCGGCCACTGCATGCCCTGCCGGGAGGGCCGGCCGGCATTGTGCGAGCCGGGCTTTGCCGCCGGCGCCGCCGGCACGCTGCTCGGTGGGCACCGTCGCGTGCACCGCATGGACAAGAGCCTGCTCAACCACCAGGCCGGTGTTTCCTGTTTTGCCGAATATGCGGTGCTGGCGCGCGGCTCGCTCGTGAAAATCGATCCCGCGCTGCCACTGGATATCGGCGCGCTGTTCGGTTGCGCCGTGCTCACCGGCGTCGGCGCGGCGATCAATTGCGCGCAGATGAAACTGGGGAGTTCGGCCGCCATCGTCGGGCTCGGCGGCGTAGGCCTGTCGGCGCTGCTCGGCGCGCTGGCGGCGGGCGCGCGCCAGATCGTCGCTATCGACAAACTCGATACCAAACTGGAATTCGCGCGTTCGCTCGGCGCGACGCACACGTTTCGCGCCGACGATCCGGACCTGGTCGCCCAGGTCAAGGCGGCGACCAAGGGCGGCGTCGACGTGGCGATCGAGGCGGCGAGCGTGGTTGCCGCGTTGGAGACCGCATACCGGATCACCCGCCCCGGCGGCACCACTGTGACCGTCAGCCTGCCGCCGCCAGGCGCGACCCTGAATGTGCCGGCGGTCAACCTGGTGGTCGAGGAACGCACGCTCAAGGGCAGCTTCCTCGGCTCCGCCGTGCCGCAACGCGATTTGCCGCGCTACATCGCGCTGTATTTCGCCGGGCGCCTGCCGATCGACAAGCTGGTGACACACAGAATCAAACTCGATGAAATCAACCTCGGCTTCGACCGCCTGGCCAGCGGCGAAGCGATCAGGCAGGTGATTATTTTTTAGCGGGGTGTTGAAAAAGGGGGCACGCCCCCTTTTATATCCCCCAAATTGGAGGCTGCCGAAAAACGCTTCCCTCTGACAGGGTGCACTTCAGCCTGCGATCTGTGCGAAGGGAAGCGCTTTTCAACAGCCTGCTAGCTCGTCGATGCAACCGAGGCGGCGGCGCGAATCTTGTCGCGAAAGCGCGCGTAAACGCGCGCAGCGCCGACCAGATTCCATTCCAGCCAGAGGCAGGAAGCGCTGAACGCAAGACCCGCGGGCGTAGCAAGCGCCGGCCAAAGCACTGCCGCTAGCAGCAGCAGCAGCGCAGCGAAGTGCAGCCGCATTTGTCCGCGCATTGCGCTTTCGGGAATCATCTGTTTCATGTTCGGCGGCGGCGTCGCCATTCCGCCCAGCCGCTGCAGGTGCAGCCAATTGAGGAAGGGCATGATCTTGTAGAGCATGCCGATGATCACCGACAGGAACACGCCGGGCAGCGCGAGCACGCCCAGCCACAGCGGCGCGCGCGCATGGCTGCCGAGCTGCGGCAGGGCCTCGAGCGCGAGCCAGGATGCGGCGACGGCAAGCAGTGCCAGCATGGCGCCGCGCCAGAAGACGAGCGTGACGTCAGCCTGGCGCCGCCGCCGCTTCGATTGCAGCCACAACGTCACCGCCGCGTAGAGACCCGCCAGCAGAATTCCGACCGACGCCACAGCGGATTGCCACGCCTGCGCTCCCGCCAGGCCGGGCAGCAGTTGCAGCGACCACAGACACAGCACCAGCAGCAAGCCGGCCGGCACGAGGCGCGTGAGCCAGACCGGATAAGCCGGCGTGAGCTGAAACATCGGCACCACCAGAAACGACACACCTATCACCAGCATCAGCGCCCAGCCGCCCAGGCCCCAGGCGACATGAACATTGATCAATGTGAGCAGCGACCAAACCGATTGCAGGTTCTCGTGCATGCCTAGGGTGCTGGCGAGGATCACGCCCAGCACCACGGTCACCAGCAGGCCGAGCACGGCCAGGCGCAGCACGTAAATGGACATACCGCGCGCCGGCGTGCGCAGCAGCGACATTGCCATCACCGTCAGGAACAGCCCAAGGGAAACGGCAAACGTCAGCGCCGCCAAAAGAAACAGCACCTGCTGCTCCAGCAGGAATGCCGACGCGAGTAGTACCGCCCCCGCGGTGATCAGCGGATGCACCAGCGTCGCCACCAGGCGCGGCCGCCAGATATTGGCCCCGGCCACCACCGCCACAAATTGCAGCAGCGCGCCGCACATCACCTGCAGCATGAAATCGACCACGATCAAATGCGTCATTGCAAGGGCGCCTGGCGCCCAGCGCGATTCCAGCGCCGCCGGTCCGAGTAATGCCAGAAGCAGTCCGGCGACTACGCCGAACAGGGGCGCGGTGAGAAAGAACCGGTAAGGCACCGAAATCGGCGGCGCCTGTTCGAACGACAGGGCGGGCTGCATTCAGATCTTGTGAATATGAATCTCGTTGGTACCGTCGGCGCGAAGCTCCGAGCGGTAGCCGTAGCCGTTCCGGTCCAGAACGAAATACAGCGGCAGCGGCTCGCAGTGCAATAGCATCACCAGCTCCTCGCCGGGCGCGAGCTTGCCGAGTTCGGCCACTGCCAGCTCCAGCGGCTCCGGCGGCTCCATTCCGCGCCCGTCGATCACACGCGGTTCAGGCATGCGCGTGTTCGAGCAACCCGCTTATCTGTTCCGCGATACGCTCCGCCTCCGCCCCCAGGGCCTGGTCGCACATCGGATAGAGAATGTTCTCTTCCTTCATATTGTGCTGCTGCATCAGCATCAGCAGGGTCTCGGCGACGCCGGCGTAGTCTTCGGCTTGATGCGCTACGCACGCCTCGGACAGCTGCGCCAGCAGGCCGCGCATCTGGTCGTGCTCGTAGCGCATCATTTTCGTCGGGCCTTCGCTCATGCCGGTGGCGGCTTCGAATGCCGGGAACAGCAACCCTTCTTCGGCTTCGAAATGTGCCTTCATCTGCTCGTGGAAACGCTCGAACGCGGAAGCGACGGCGACCCAGTCGGCGCGCTGTACGGCATTTTCGGCGGCGACGAACAAATCGTCGCAATGCCGGTGGTGATCGGGAAGAATTTGCGTGGGGAAACTCATGGCAGCATCCTATTGGTGGATTGACCGGCCGATGTTAGCAGCGGCCGGTCGCCATGAATTTGTGATAAATCAAGAAACGCCGAAGCGGAGAGATGAAGTGGATCTGACTTAGAATCTTCTGCAGAACGAATATGTCATTCTGAGGCCGAAGGCCGAAGAATCTGCTTTTCACTTGATTCAAAAGCAGATCCTTCGCTTCGCTCAGGATGACATTGGCAATGGGTTCCTAGGAGCGAATGGCGAGGCGCGCCTTTGTGTGACGCGCTATTTTTCGGCGGCGTCGCCCCGCGCAGTATTCTGCTGCGTCTGCTCCATCGCCTTGCCGATGTCCTGTTGCATCTGTTCCATGGTCTTCTTGCCCTGTTCCAGTTCCTTTTTCTTGGCGGCGGCAATGGTCGCAGCGGTGCCCGCGGACTCGACGCCGCAGCCGGCGAGCGCAGCCGCTGTAATCAGGGCGATGATTCGTTTCATGGCATTTCTCCCGGCAGGGTTGATCGACTGCGGCACGACGGCGGTCAGAGCTTGCGCTCCTTGGCGTTCCAGTGACGCTCCAGGTTATGCACCAGCTGTTCGCTCAAATGGCAAAACGCCTGTTCGTAAGCATAGGTCGCCATGTAGGCGCGAAACGTATCCAGCGGCTCGGACTGGATGCGGATGGCCTTGCGGTTTCCACCGGCGCTGACCATGCCCGAGCCCAGCGCATTCGCGATGCATGCCTCTACCGCCCGATCCATCTGCTCGCGCGGAAACACCGCGTTCACCAACGTGCGCGCGTCGGCGTCGTCGACGCTGAAGGTCTTGTCGAACATGATTGCCTCACGCGCCATGCGCTCGCCCATGAAGCGCGGCAGGCGCAGATTGGCACAGCCGGGAATGATGCCTTCCTTCCTTGCAGGCAGATTGAAATAGGCGCCGGATTCGGCGATCACATAATCCACCACCAACAGCGTCTGGCAGCCGCCGCCGATGGCGAAGCCGTCGACCACCGCGATCCACGGTTTCTCCAGCGTCTGCTCCGGCTCTTCGGCACGCAGCGCCAGTCTGCCATCCGGCTCGGTGGCGGCCAGGCCGCGGAACATTTTGTTCAGCAGCCCCATGTCGCGCGTGAGGTAAAACAGGAAACTCTGTTTGCCGGCGTAGATCCGCGTCAGGTTGATGCCGGCCGAGAAAATGCGCCTGCCCTGATATTTCGGATGCGCCACCGGCGCGCCGCGCACCACGCCCATGCGCAGGCCGGGATGCAGCAGGATCAGGTCGCAGGCGGTCTCCTGCGGCGCAAGCGTATCGTCGTCCTCGGCGTTGAGATAACGCGGATGATGAAAATACAGGTAGCCGGCGTCGCCCTTCGCTTCGAGCTGCACCGCGCCCAGATCGAGCCTGCCTTCGCGCTGAAATTCTTCGAGCCGGCCGAGCGCCGCGGGAGTCGGCAACAGCATTGCCGTGCACAGGTGCGCGCCGATGTCGGCGTCGCTCATCAGCTGGCCGAAGAACAATCCCTGATGGATTTCGAGCCCGTCCTTGTCTGCCTGCATGCTCTGGCTTTCACGCGCAAGTTCGGCCTGCGTCGGCAGGATCCCGGGCAGCAGATCGGCGCCGGCCCAGGCGAGGTCCACAACGCGCAGGGCGCGTGTGCGCTCGCCGGTGAGGAGGTCGTAAATCGGCCTGCGATAGACGCGGAAAAATCTCCATACAGCGTCGGCGAGCAGATGCACCAGTGCGTGGCCCGCGGCCTTTTCGGTTGCGTTGCGTTTGGATTTTGCCGGCAGGCGCGTAAGCAACTCGCGCCCCTGGCGGCAGACCTGCCCCAACCGCGCGGAATCCCGCGGCAGAGACACTGCGCCGGCAGCGGCAAATTCCGCGCGCGTCGAGTCCAGATCCAGCAGGAAACTCTTTGCCTCGGACTCTGCAAGTCCGGCGCGGGCAAGCCGGCCGAGGCGCTCCGGCAGTGGAATTTCCTCGATCATGATGCCCTGGTGATATTCATTGCCGCGCCCTGCCAGACAAAGCCAGCCCTATTCTGGGTCCGGCGAAACGCTAACGCAAGCAGCCCGTTGTGCCGCAAAATACGCTCCTTCGCGGCCCATGGCGGCATGATCGAAAGAGGAATCTTATGAACACCGGCGCTCCCTCGCGTGAACTGCAGCGAATCATTGCGTCCGTCTCGACTTCCGACGGCGCCGGCGTCAAACTGCGGCGCAGCCTGGGGCAATCGCCGTACGCGCGCCTGGATCCATTCCTGATGCTGGACGAGTTTTCTTCGTTCGACGCGAACGATTACATCGCCGGCTTTCCTTCGCATCCGCACCGCGGCTTCGAAACCGTCACCTACCTGATCGATGGACACATGCTGCACCAGGATCATCTGGGCAACCGCGGCGACCTGAAAAGCGGCGCGGTGCAATGGATGAGCGCCGGCCGCGGCATCATCCATTCGGAGATGCCGCAGCAGGAGCACGGACGCATGCGCGGCTTTCAGCTGTGGATCAACCTGCCCGCACGTGAAAAGATGAAGCCTGCCGGTTATCGCGATATCGATCCGACGGAAATTCCGGTCGTCGATCTGGCCGGCGGCGGCCGCGCCAGAATCATAGCGGGCACGCTGACGTCGCCTGCCGGCGAGGCGGCGGGTCCGATCCAGGGCCTCACCACCGACCCGCTGTATGTGGACGTGACACTTCCCGCCGGAACCGCGTTCGTGCAGGCGCTTCCGGATGCGCGCAACGCGTTCATCTATGTGTTCGAGGGCAGTGTGAACATCGGCGCTGCATCGTCGGCGCGCGCCCTGGCCACGCACAGCGCCGGCGTGCTGGGACCGGGCGACCGGGTCGACGCGAGCGCGGGCGCCGCCGGCGCGCGATTCCTGCTGCTTGCGGGCAGGCCGCTTGGCGAGCCGGTGGTGCAGCACGGCCCGTTCGTCATGAACACGCGCGAGGAAATCGAACAGGCGATCAGGGATTACCAGAGCGGAGAACTTACGCGGCCGGCGGCCTGAACGAAGAGTCCGGCCTGAATGGGATAAAATAGAGCCAGCTATCCATGGGAGTTGCAGCAATGGCAAGAATGGTGAAATGCATCAAGCTCGGCCGCGAGGCCGAGGGACTGGATTTCCCGCCCTACCCGGGAGATCTGGGCAAGCGCCTGTGGGAAAACGTATCCAAGGAAGCGTGGCAGCAGTGGATCAAACACCAGACCATGCTGATCAACGAGAACCGCCTCAACCTGGCCGACAGCGCGGCGCGGAAGTATCTGGCAGAGCAGCTGGAAAAGCATTTCTTCGGCGGCGGTGCCGACGCGGCGGCGGGGTACGTGCCGCCAAGCAAGTAGAGTTCCGCAGTACTTCGGCGGCATACCCGTCCTGTTAACGCGGTATAGCGCTATTTCTTCTTCATCGTTTTCACGCCGTCCGCCGCCCCAAGCAACAGTACATCCGCGCCGCGCCGTGCGAACAGGCCGTTGCTGACCACACCGACAATATTGTTCAGCGCGGCTTCGAGTTCAAGCGGCTTGAGAATGGTGAGACCGTAGACGTCGAGGATGATGTTGCCGTTATCTGTGGTAAAGCCCTGGCGCAGAGCCGGCTGCCCGCCGAGCAGAACCAACTCGCGCCCGACATGCGAGCGCGCCATCGGGATCACTTCCACCGGCAGCGGAAATTTTCCCAGAACCCCGACCAGCTTCGATTGGTCGGCGATGCAAACGAATTTCTCGGCCACGGCAGCGACGATTTTTTCGCGCGTAAGCGCGCCGCCGCCGCCTTTGATCATGGCAAGGTGTTCGGTGATCTCGTCGGCGCCGTCGACGTAGACCGGCAGCTCGCGCACGCTGTTCAGGTCGACCACGCGAATGCCATGCGCCTTCAGGCGGTCGGCGCTCGCCTGCGAACTCGCTACGGCGCCGTCGATCCGACCCTTTATTTTCGCCAGCTCGTCGATGAAATAATTTGCTGTCGAACCGGTGCCGACGCCGACGATGGCATCCTCGACCACGTATTTGATCGCCTCTATCGCGACCGCCAGCTTCAATTCATTCTGCGTCATGGGTAATTCCGGGCTCCGCTCAAGGCTTTTTGGGTAGGTATAGATCGGTGATGCTGCCCAGCGCCATTTCGGCGGCGAAGAACGGCGTCTCCGACAGCGTCGGATGCGGATGAATCGTCAAACCGATGTCCTCCATGTCCGCGCCCATTTCCAGCGCCAGCACCAGCTCGGCAATCAACTCGCCGGCGTTCACGCCGACGATGCCGGCGCCGAGTATGCGTTTGCTGGTCTTGTCGTAAAGCAGCTTGGTCACGCCTTCGTCGCGACCGATCGACAGCGCACGGCCGCTCGCGGCCCAGGGAAAGCTCGACTTGTCATAGGCTATCCCCTGCTTTTTCGCCTCGGTCTCGGTCAGCCCCATCCAGGCGACTTCGGGATCGGTGTACGCAACAGACGGAATGGTCATGGCGTCGAACGCCACTTTGTGACCGGCGATGGTCTCGGCCGCCACCTTGGCCTCGTGCGTGGCCTTGTGCGCGAGCATCGGTTCGCCGCACACGTCACCGATGGCAAAGATATGCGCCACGTTGCTGCGCTGCTGTTTGTCCACCGCAATGAAACCGCGTTCGTCCACTGCAACGCCGGCGTGCTCGGCGCCAACGTCGGCGCCGTTGGGCCGGCGCCCCACCGCCATGAGCACGCGGTTGAACATCTGCTGCTGCGGTTTCACCTCGCCCTCGAAAGTCGCGAGCAGTCCTTCGGGCCTGGGTTCGAGTTTTGCCACCCTGGTATTGAGATAGATCGCCTCGTAGCGTTTCTCCAGACGTTTGGCGAGCGGCCGGATCAGGTCGCGGTCGGCGCCCGGAATCAGCCCGTCGGCGAGTTCCACCACCGTGACTTTGGCGCCGAGTGCGTCGTACACACAGGCCATTTCCAGACCGATGATGCCGCCGCCGATCACCAGCAGGCGCCGCGGAATATCGGCGAGCGCGAGCGCTCCGGTGGAGTCCATCAGGCGCACATCGTCGTACGGAAAACCCGGAATTCTGGCGACGCGCGAGCCCGCCGCGATGATGCAGAAATCGAATGAAACCCGCTTCACGCCTTCGGCCGTCTCGACCGCGATCTGATTGGGCGATTCGAATTTGCCCACGCCTTGCAGCGTGGTCACTTTGCGCTGCTTGGCGAGCGATTCGAGGCCCTTGGTCAGGCGGCCGACCACCGCGTCCTTCCAGCCGCGCAGCTTGTCGAGGTCTATTTTCGGTTTGCCGAAATCGATGCCTGAACGCGACATTTCCTCGGCTTCTGTCACCACCCTGGCCGCATGCAGCAATGCTTTGGAGGGGATGCAGCCGACGTTGAGGCACACGCCGCCCAGCGTCGCCTGGCGCTCGATCAAAACGACTTTCTTCCCCAGGTCGGCGGCGCGAAAAGCTGCGGTATAGCCGCCGGGCCCCGCGCCCAGCACCACGACCTCCGCGTGCAGATCGGCGCTGCCGGACGCCGTCTTCGGTGTCGCGCTCGCGCTGCTTGCCGCCGCTGGTGCGGACTGCTTTGCCGCGGCGGCAGGCACCGGCGTTTCGGTCACTGCGGCGCCGGCCGTTTCGCCCGCACTCGTCAGGAGCATGATCAGCGTGCCCTCGGACACCTTGTCGCCGACCTTGAGCTTCATTTCCTTCACCACGCCCGCGGCAGGCGAAGGAATTTCCATGGTCGCCTTGTCCGATTCAACGGTGATCAGCGAGGTCTCTTTCTCCACCGCATCGCCCGCCTTGACCAGGACTTCGATCACATCGATTTCCTTAAAATCGCCGATGTCCGGGACTTTGATCTCGACTGTTTCGTTCATGCAGCTCCCCGCTTTTAGTTTGATCGTTTGTGCTTCGACAGGCCCGGCCGATGCCTAAAGCAAGGATCGGCGGATGTCGGACAGCACCGACGCAAGGTAGGAGGTGAAGCGCGCGGCGGCAGCGCCGTCGATGACGCGATGATCGTAGGATAGCGACAGCGGCAACATCAGCCGCGGCTCAAATTTGCCGGCTTCGCCTTTTCCGGCAATCCACACAGGACGCATCGCCGAGCGCGACACGCCGAGGATGGCGACTTCGGGGGCGTTGATAATCGGCGTAAATGCCGTGCCGCCGATGCCGCCCAGACTGGATATGCTGAAGGTTCCGCCCTGCATGTCGCCCGGCTTGAGCTTCCGGTCGCGCGCGAGCTTGGACATTTCGGCCAATTCGCGCGCCAGATCGTATACACCCTTCCTGTCGGCGTCGCGTATCACCGGCACCACCAGGCCATCGGGCGTCTCCACGGCAACGCCGATATGGAAATATTTCTTCAACACCAGGTTCTCGCCGCCGCGCTCGATCGATGCATTGAACTCCGGATACTGGCGCAGCGCGGTGACGCAGGCCTTGATCAGGAACGCGAGCATGGTGAGCTTGAAACCCTGTTTTTCGCTGGCCCCGCCGCTGTCCTTGCGAAACGCTTCAAGTTCGGTGATGTCGGCCTCGTCGAACTGGGTCACGTGCGGAATCGAAACCCAGTTGCGGTGCAGATTGGCGCCGGAAAGTTTCTTGATGCGCGACAGGGCTTTTAGTTCGACCGGCCCGAACTTGGCGAAATCCACCTGCGGCCAGTCCGGCAGACTGAAAGGTACGCCGCCCGCCGGAGCGGCCGCGGCGGGCGCGGCTACCGGCGCCCTGTTCATTACGCCTTTGACGAACGCCTGCACGTCGTCCTGGGTGATGCGTCCCTTGGAGCCTGATCCCTTTACTTTTTCCAGATCGACGCCGAGCTCGCGCGCGAATTTGCGTACCGACGGACTCGCATGCGGCTTGAACGCGCATGCCTCGGCCACGGGCTCGAACGTAACCGGCGCCGGCTTGTGCAGCGGCAATGCCGCGGGTTCGGCCGCCGGCACGCTCGCTGCGGCAGGCGACGGCGCGGCCGCGGCGACGGTTTCAGCAGGCTTGGCCGGCTGCGGCGCGGCCGGGGCGATGGTTTCAGCGGGCTTGGCCGGCTGCGGCGCAACGGCGTCACCACTCGCCTCGAGCAGCAGAATCAGGCTGCCCTCGGCCACCTTGTCCCCCAGCTTGACCTTGAGTTCCTTCACTACACCGGTGGCCGGCGACGGAATTTCCATGGTCGCCTTGTCCGATTCGACCGTAATCAGCGAAGTTTCCTTGGCCACCGAATCGCCTGGCTTGACCAGGATTTCGATGACATCGACCTCCTTGAAATCGCCGATATCGGGAACTTTGATTTCCGCAATACTGGACATGGTCGTTCCCCTTATAGCCGTTTACGATATGAGGGGAAAATTCCCCTCATACTCCCCTAACTCAGGCCGTTGCGAAATTCATTTCGCAACGGCTTATTACACAGTTGCCGGATTCGGCTTGTTTGGATCGATGCCGTATTTCTTGATTGCCGCCGCCACCACCGTCGCCTTGATATCGCCCTGGTCCGCGAGCGCCTTCAGCGCCGCCACGGCGACCCAATGCCGGTCGACTTCGAAGAAATCGCGCAATCGCTCGCGCGTGTCGGAGCGGCCGAAGCCGTCGGTGCCCAGAACCCGGTAGATTCTTCCGCCGGGAATGAAGGGGCGAATCTGTTCGGCGAAAATCTTCATGTAATCGCTCGAAGCCACCACCGGACCGGAACTGCCCTCGAGCTTTGTTTCCACCCAGGACTTGCGCGGCGCGGCAGCCGGATGCAGCAGGTTCCAGCGCTCGCAGTCCAGACCATCGCGCCGAAGCTCGTTGAAACTGGTGCAGCTCCAGATGTCGGCGCTTACGTCCCAGTCTTTCTCCAGCAGTTCGCCTGCGGCGATGACTTCGCGCAGGATGGCGCCCGAACCGAGCAACTGCACCCTGGGCGCGGAACCCGCCTTGGCTTTGTGTCTGGCGGCTGACTTGAAAAGATACATCCCCTTGAGGATTCCGTCCTCGGCGCCCTCGGGCAGACCCGGGTGGGTGTAGTTTTCATTCATCACCGTGATGTAGTAATACACGTCTTCCTGGTTGCTCACCATGCGCCGCAAGCCGTCATGAATGATCAGCGCCAGCTCGTAGCCGAAAGTAGGATCGTAGGAGACGCAGTTCGGAATCACCGAGGAGAGCACATGCGAATGTCCGTCCTCGTGCTGCAGGCCCTCTCCGTTCAGGGTCGTGCGCCCTGCGGTGCCGCCAAGGAGAAAACCGCGCGCACGCTGATCGCCCGCG
>Ga0208566_1001255_pt1 | contig 15043 bp, 13 predicted proteins | sample PL_2010_150m_FD_184159 | JGI IMG/M metagenome (GOLD analysis project Ga0208566, IMG submission 184159) | Freshwater microbial communities from Powell Lake, British Columbia, Canada to study Microbial Dark Matter (Phase II) - PL_2010_150m... | ecosystem: Environmental > Aquatic > Freshwater >...
CCCGGGCCTGAAGGGCCTGTCAACCCGCACCCTGCGCGCCCTCTTCAACGCACGCGGATTGATGGATGGCAAGTTTCGCAATGACCCGGTGAACCGCGAAACTTTTCGGAGAATCATGATGCAGCACGACGGCATCACGCACGCCATGCGCCTGATGAACCAGACCTCGGTGCTGGGGCGCTACCTGTGGGTGTTTCGCAAGATCGTTGGTCAGATGCAGCATGACCTGTTTCATGTCTATACGGTTGATCAGCATGTGCTGATGGTGCTGCGCAACGTTCGGCGATTCTTCATCGTCGAGCACGCGCACGAGTACCCGTTCTGCTCGCAGCTGGCCTCGGGTTGGGACAAGCCCTGGGTGCTGTACGTGGCCGCGCTGTTTCACGATATTGCCAAGGGACGGGGTGGCGATCACTCGCAGCTCGGTGCGGTGGAAGCACGGCGTTTTTGCAAGCTGCACGGGATTGCCAAAGAAGACAGCGCGCTGATCGAATTCATGGTGAAAGAACACCTGACCATGAGCCGCGTCGCGCAAAAGTCCGATCTCAGCGACCCCGCCGTGATCCAGGACTTTGCCCGTCGTGTCGGCAATGAGCGCAATCTCACTGCCTTGTATCTGCTGACGGTGGCTGACCTGCGCGGTACCTCGCCCAAGGTCTGGAACGCCTGGAAAGGCAAGCTGCTGGAAGACCTGTACCGCATGACCTTGCGCTCGCTGGGTGGCCGCGCGCCGGATCCGGACGCCGAGGTGGAGTCGCGCAAACGCGAAGCCCTGATTCTGCTGGCCCTGCACGCCCTGCCCTTTGAGGCGCACAAAGCCTTGTGGGCAACGCTGGACGTGGGCTATTTCATGCGCCACGATGCCACCGACATTGCCTGGCACACGCGTCAGCTCTCGCGCCATGTCGGTGCCGGCAAGTCGATTGTGCGAGCCCGTCAGTCCGCTGTGGGGGAAGGCATGCAGGTGGTGGTCTACACGCCCGACCAGACCGATCTGTTTGCCCGCATCTGCGGCTATTTTGACCAGGGTGGTTTCAGCATTCTGGATGCGCGCATCCACACCGCCAACAACGGCTATGCGCTGGACACATTTCAGGTCATCACCTCGGCCTTGCCCGAGCACTACCACGAGCTCACCAGCATGGTGGAAAGCGAACTCAGCCGCGCCATCGCCAAAGCAGGACCGCTGCCACCACCAAGCCGCGGCCGGGTGTCGCGCCGGGTCAAGAGTTTTCCGATTGCACCGCGCGTCACACTGCGCCCGGATGAAAAAGGTCAACGCTGGCTGCTCAATATTTCAGCCAGCGACCGCGTTGGCCTGTTGTACTCCATCGCACGCGTGCTGGCGAGGCACAAGATCAACCTGCAACTGGCCAAGATTGCCACGCTGGGCGAGCGGGTCGACGACACCTTCCTGATCGAGGGCGCCGAACTGCAGCAAAACCGCGCGCAAATTGCGATTGAGACGGAACTGATGGAAGCGTTGGCGCAGAACTGAAGCTGCGTCTTCAATTCAGAAGTCGCTCGTGCTCTGTCAGACGAAAGCGCTGATAGACCGCCAAGGATTGCTTGCCGCTGGTGGCGCAAGGCTGCCCAAGGGTAAATCCTCACTGCCTTGAAATGGATAAGCGGTATCCCCCAAATGGGGGATAGGAAACTGGCGGTACTGGTGCTATGGTTGTCAACATGAAAAGCCTTCGGTAACCGATCATGCACTTCTTGAATATGCTGACACCAGTAGTTGTTGCAACAGCGCTTGCCTTGTTGGTGAACCTGTTGCTGCTCGCCACCCTGCGTTGGCATGGTCATCTGAGCCTGGACAGCAGCACTGGCGTGCAAAGAAATCACAGCGAAACAACGCCTCGCATTGGCGGCGTTGCCGTGCTGACCGGTGTCTTGGCAGGATGGGTATGGACTCCTGAGGTCGGACAGTATTTGCTGGGATGCTTGATCGTCTCAGGTATACCGGCCTTCGGCTTTGGACTGGCTGAAGACCTGACGAAACGGGTGAGCGTACGCGCGCGCCTGCTCGCCACCATGGCCTGTGGTGTCCTGGGCTACTTTCTCACCGGCCATTCAATTACTGCGGTCAGCCTTCCCGGAATCGACTGGCTGCTGGGTTTCCCCCTGCTGTCAGTTGCGTTTACGGCCTTTGCCGTTGCCGGAGTAGCCAATGCCGTCAACATCATCGACGGGATGAATGGGCTGGCCAGCGGCACGGTCCTGATCAATCTGGGTATTTTTGCCCTGATCAGTCAAACGCTGGGTGATGCAGCGCTGGTGCAGACGTGCCTGGTTCTGGGTGCGGGCGTGTTCGGCTTTATGTTGATCAATTGGCCTTTCGGCAAGATCTTTCTGGGTGATGCAGGTGCCTATTTTCTCGGCTTTAGCGTTGCCTGGCTGGCTGTGTTGATGCTGGCGCGTCACCCTGTGGTGTCGGCTTGGGCACCCCTCTTGATCTGCGGCTTTCCCATTCTGGAAGTCTTGTTCAGCATCCACCGACGCTGGCGGCGTCAGCAAGACATCGGTGCTCCCGACAGATTGCACCTGCACAGCCTGGTCAATCGTCGCCTGGTTCGGCGCCTGCTTCCCAAGGGAAGCCGTCTGGTGCGTAACTCGGTCACAGGAGCCCTCATGTGGGGAGCCGGGCTCTTGCCGGCCAGTATTGCGCTCCACTTCTATACCGACACATCGGCCCTGGTGCTCGGTTTGGCACTTTGTGCATTCATGTATTCAGCGGTCTACGCACGCCTGACGCAGTTTCACTGGTGCTTTTGGTCGGTATCGCAACCATCAAACGCAAGAGCTTGAATGATGAAGGGCGTATCAAACATTCCCCGCGGTAGTATTGGCTGCCACCATCGTCTGTGCTTGCACCAGCTTTCCAACATTAGCAGCATAAACGGCACAATGGGTTGGTAGCCAAGCGGGGGTGGCTTACTATCCTCACTGCCTGCATAAAGGACAAGCCATGATCGAGCTCTACTACTGGCCCACGCCCAACGGCTGGAAAATCTCCATCATGCTGGAGGAATGCGGCCTGCCCTACCGGACGCTGCCGGTCAACATCGGCAAGGGCGAGCAGTTTGCGCCGGCCTTTCTGGCCATCAGCCCGAACAACCGGATGCCGGCCATGGTTGACCATCAACCCTCAGACGCTGGCGCGCCGATTTCTGTCTTCGAGAGTGGCGCCATTCTGATCTATCTGGCAGAAAAGTCAGGACGCTTCATGCCGCGTGACGTCCGGGGTCGCAACCAGGTCCTGCAGTGGCTGATGTGGCAGATGGGAGGATTGGGGCCGATGGCCGGACAGAACGGTCACTTTCTGCTCTATGCGCCAGAAAAGGTGCCCTACGCGATTGACCGCTATGGCAAGGAGGTCAACCGGCTCTACGGTGTACTCAATACCCAACTCGGTGCAACCGGCGCTTTTGTCGCGGGCGACGAGTATTCGATTGCCGACATGGCGATCTTTCCCTGGATACGAACCCACACAGCGCAGCAGGTGGCGCTGGCTGACTTTCCTCACGTGGAGCGTTGGTACGACACACTGATGGAGCGCCCGGCGGTACGGCGCGGGATTGAACTGCTCAAGGAACTGCGTGCGGCCAGTCTGAGCGAGGAAGCACGCAAGGCGCTGTTTGGCCAGACCGCGCAAAGCGTGCGCTCGGGCGATCACAAACTGGTTTGAGAACACACGGCCATGATTGAATTCTTCTTTGACTGCTCCAGCCCCTGGACCTACCTGGCGTTTCACAATATTCAGCCATTGGCTGACGAATTGAAGGAGCCGATTCAGTGGCGACCGGTGCTGGTGGGTGGCATCTTTAACGCGGTCAACCCCAGCGTGTACGCGCAGCGCGACAAGCCGGTGCCGGCGAAAGCAGCCTATATGCTCAAGGACATGCAGGACTGGGCACGTGAGGCGGGACTGAAGATCGTGATGCCGCCCAAGGTGTTCCCGGTCAACAGCGTGAAGGCCATGCGCGGCTGCCTCTGGCTGGAGCCTCAGGGCAAGCTGCTGGCTTTCGCCAGCGCCGTCTTTGAGGCTTACTGGTCGCGCGAAGAAGACATTTCGCAGGATGCGGTGCTGCTCAAAATTTGCCAGACCCTTGGTGTTGATGGCGCGGAATTTCTGGCAGGCATTGCGCAGCCTGCCATCAAGGAACAGCTCAAATCGAACACCGAAGAAGTGATCAGGCGAGGTGGCTTTGGTTCGCCGACGATGTTTCTGGGGGACGACATGTACTTCGGCAACGATCGGCTCGCTCTGCTCAAGACAGCGATTCTGCGCCAACGCAAGGCGGGAAAACCAGCATGAAAAACCCATTTCGACAGAAGGGCTTACCTCTATACTTTGATTGAACAAATGAGGTAACAAGGATGCAGGAGACGCAGGAGCGCGGCCCGTATGGGCGAGTACTGTTTGCGACGGCAACATGGTTTGCCTACGTTGGTGGCGTGGTCTTCATCGGTCTGGTGATCATGTCGGTTGTTTCTATCGTCGGGCGCAAGTTGTTCAACGCGCCGGTGCCGGGCGATGTGGAGGTGCTACAGCTGTCGGCCGCCTTTGCTTCCGCCACATTTTTCGCCTATTGCCATTTGATGCATGGCGACGTCAAGGTTGATTTCTTTACCGCCAACATGAACAGCCAGCGCCGTGTCCTGCTCGACAGCGCAGGCTCGCTGCTGATCGCCCTGCTCGGTGCACTGCTGGCCTGGCGCACGGGCGTCGGCGCGCTGAGTCTGAAGGAGGCTGGCGAGTCGTCCGCCATTCTGGAGATCCCGGTGTGGCTGGCCCAGGCTCTGATGGTGCCGAGCTTTGTTCTGATGGCATTGGCTGGCTTCTACATGTGTGTGCAACCCTGGACGCGAGGCAAGTCCAGGTCATGAGCGGCACCCACATCGGTTTCATCATCTTCGGCGCACTGCTGACCCTGCTGGTGCTGCGCGTGCCGATCGGCGTTGCCATGTTCATGGCCGGTGGTGGCGGTTATGTGTACCTCACTGGCGGTGACACCAACACCCTGCTGAACTCGCTGAAGAATCTGGCTTATGCGCGCCTGTCGAATTACGATCTGGTCGTCATTCCGCTGTTTCTGTTGATGGGGCAATTTGCCACGCACGGTGGGCTGAGCCGCTCCCTGTTCCGCTTTGTCAGCGCCTTCATCGGGCACCGCAAGGGCGGCATTGCGATGGCGGCCATCGGTGCCTGCGCCGGCTTTGGCGCCATCTGCGGCTCCTCACTGGCAACCGCCGCCACCATGGGGCAGGTCGCGCTGCCAGAGCTCAAGCGCTATGGCTATTCGGGCGCGCTGGCCACCGGTGCACTGGCTGCGGGCGGCACGCTGGGCATCATGATTCCGCCGTCGGTGCCGCTGGTGATCTACGCCATCCTGACGCAGGAGTCGATTGGCAAACTGTTCATGGCTGCGGTAGTGCCGGGCATCATCGCCATGCTCGGCTACATGGCCGTGGTGCAGATTGTGGTCACGCTGAATCCGGCCGCCGGGCCCGCCGGCCCCCGTGTGCCCTGGGCGCAGCGCCTGCGCTGCCTGTTTGAAGTGCTGCCAGTGCTGCTGGTGTTCGTGGTAGTGATCGTTGGCATCTACGGTGGCTGGGCGAACCCGACCGAAGCAGCATCCATCGGCGCTGCGTCCTGCGGTATTCTGGCGCTGCTGTCGGGCAACATGCGGCTGGAAGAAATTCGCAAGAGCCTGCTGGGCACGGCCATTGCCACTGCCATGATCTTTCTGGTGCTGCTGGGCGCCGACATGATGAACTCGGCGCTCGCCATCTCCCAGATGCCGGTGGAACTGGCCGACTGGGTGAAGAACAGCGGCATGTCGCCGCTGCTGGTGATGGGCATGATTCTGTTGATCTACATCCTGCTGGGCTGCGTCATGGACTCGCTGGCCATGATTCTGCTGACGATCCCGATCTTTTACCCGATGATCATGGGGCTCGATTTTTTTGGCCTGACGCAGGTCGACAAGTCGATCTGGTTTGGCATCCTGGCGCTGATGGTGGTGGAGATTGGTCTGGTGCATCCGCCCGTCGGCATGAACGTCTACGTCATCAACCGACTGGCGGTCGATGTGCCGCTGATGGAAACCTTCAAAGGCGTCATTCCCTTCCTGATTTCAGACTTCATGCGCATCGCACTGCTGGTATTCTTTCCGGTCATATCGCTCTACCTGGTGCGCACTTTTAGCGCCTGAGCAAGTTTTCGCTGGTTCATTAACTACAAAGAGGAGATTCGACATGCAGATTCGCAAGACACTCAGCCCCCTGCTGGCAGCCTCTGTGCTGGCGCTGGGCACCGGTTGCGCCTGGGCACAGGACGTGACACTCAAGGTGCATCACTTTCTGGCGCCCAATGCAACTTCGCAGAAATTGTTGCTTGGTCCCTGGTGTGACAAGGTTGGCAAGGAATCCAACAACCGGATCAAGTGCCAGATTTATCCGGCCATGCAGTTGGGTGGCACGCCGCCCCAACTGTTCGATCAGGCAAAAGACGGCGTTGCCGACATCATCTGGACCGTGCCAACCTACCAGGCCGGGCGCTTTGCCAAATCCGAAGTGTTCGAGCTGCCCTTCATGATCAAGAGCGCTGAAGGCGGCAGTCGCGCTTTCTGGGAGTATGTGCAGAAGTATTCACTCGACGAGTTCAAGGGCACCAAGATTCTGATGGCCCATGTACATGACGGTGCCGAACTGCACTTTGCCAACAAGTCGGTGAAGACGCTGGAAGACGTCAAGGGCCTGAAGGTTCGCGCACCCACGCGCATCGGCACCCGCATGCTGGCGGCGCTCGGCGCGACGCCGATCCAGATGCCGGCACCCCAGGTGCAGGAAGCAATTTCCAAGGGCGTGGTGGACGGCGCCTCCCTGCCGTGGGAAGTGGTGCCAGGCATCAAGGTGCATGAAGTCACCAAGTTCCACACCGAGACCGGAGCGGGGCAGCGCAAGATGTCCAACACCATCTTCGTGGTTGCCATGAACGAAGCCAAGTACAACAGCCTGCCGGCAGACCTGAAGAAGGTAATTGATGCGAACAGCGGCGCAGAAGCGTCCACCTGGGCCGGCAAGGTCTGGGACAGCACCATTGCACCTGGGCGCAAATCGGCAACTGATCGCGGCAACACGGTGAACGTACTCACAGCGGATGAATACCAGCGCTGGGAGAAGGCCACCGAGGGCGTGGCACAGGATTGGCTGAAGGACGTTAGCGCCAAAGGTGCTGACGGCAAGCAGTTACTGGACGCCGCCAAAGCGCTGCTGAATCAGTACGACAAGTAAGGGAATGGAAATTGCAAAAGTACTCGTTGTTCCCCTGGGTGTCATTGCGGGCTTGACCCGCAATCCATGGCTCCGAATGCATGGATGCCGGGTCGAGCCCGGCATGACAACGGTAGATGAGCAGTTTTCATCTCTCTAATCCGCGCCCCGGTTCAGGACGCTGCACAGCGTCTATACCCAGCACGCAGCAGTCCTGCGCCGCATGGCCAGCGGCAATCAGCTGATCCATGCGCTCGGCAATCCCGGGCAAGACGGCCAGCGGGCGCTCGCCTGCGGTCTCCAGCATCAGCCGCACGTCCTTGCGCGCCATCGCCAACTCGAAGGTCGGAACGAAATTACCTATGGCCATATTGGCACCGCGAACGTTGACGCTGGTATTGAGGTCAATCAAACGGAACAGCTTGATCGCATCCTCGGGCGCGACCTGACTGGCTTGTGCCATCGTCAGCACGTCGGCCAGCACCGCGGCCACACCAATGATCATGGCGTTGCCAAACAGCTTGTTAACCGCTGCCAGATCAGAGCGCTCACCCAGGTACTCGATGCGGCTTGTCATTTTCGAGAGTTCGGCTTTGACGCTCTCAAAAATATCTTTCGACCCTGCCACCATCATTGACCCCTGCGCATTGAGCGCCGCCGCCGGTCCCATGAAGACCGGGCAATGCAGGTACTGCAGCCCCTGGGCTGCCAGCCGCTGCGCACGCGCCGCGGTCAAAGCGGGCAACGTCGTGGTGTGATCGATGATGACAGCCTGCGTCGACAAGCCGCTGCTGGCTGCCGCCAGCACCTCGTCAACCACCGCGTCATCTTTCAGGATGAGATGGATGCGTGCAGCGCCGCGAACTGCGTCAGCCGGGCTGGTGGCCGGCAGCACGCCGAACGGTGCCAGCGCAGCGACTTTGGCGGCAGAGCGGTTCCAGGCAGTGACGGTATCACCGCGCTGGGCAGCCGCCTGGGCAAAGGCAGAACCGAGCAGGCCGGTACCAAGAAAAGCGATGTTTGACATGAATAATTTCTTTCGTGGCCCTGGGTCGGACGGATAACAGCCAATCATCTTCCACAATCGGCATCGGAGCATTTATTGTAGGAGGCGCCATGACCCAGATTTTTCGAATCGCCCTGCTCGGCCTGGCGCTGGCACTGCCCTTGTTAGCTAGCGGAGTCGAACCGGAGGCCGACCGCTGGAACCTCAAGGACTTGTACCCGAGCCAGCCGGCATGGGACAAGGACGCCGGCACACTGGAGCAAGAACTGAAGGACTTGTCCGGCTGCGCCGGCCGTCTGGCGCAATCGCCAGCGCGCTTCAAACGCTGTCTGGACCTGAATTCCGAGGTGCTCAAGCGCTTCTACCGCCTGTATGGCTATGCGTCACAGTCCCGGGATGAGGACACCAGCCTGCCCAGTGGACAGAACTTGAAGCAGCGTGCTGATGTTCTAGGTACGCGCCTGGAAGAAGCGACTTCATTTCTGAGGCCAGAGATCCTGGGACTAGGTCGCAGCAAGGTCAATGCCCTGCTCAAGGCAAACAAGTCTGCAGCCATTTACGCGCACTGGCTTGACGACATCCTGCGCAGCGCGTCACACACACTGGACCGCCGGGGCGAGGAACTGATTGCCAGTTTCGGCGCGGCCACGAGCGCTGCGGAGGCGGTGTATTCGACACTGGCGGACGCAGAAATGCCCTGGCCCAAAGTCCGACTGTCGGATGGCACCGAGGTCGTGGTGGATCAGACCGCCTACGAAAAATACCGCGCACTTGGCAACCGGTCAGATCGCAAAATCGTATTCGATGCCTTCTGGAGCAAGTGGCGGGAATTTGAGCGCACCTTTGGTGTCACGCTTTACGAGCAACTCAAGAAAGACGCGGCCCTGGCCAAAATCAGGCGCTACCCGGATTCCCTGGCACAGGCGCTGGATGCCAACAGATTGCCTCAGGCGGTTTACGACACGCTGCTGACGCAAGCGGAGCTCCACCTGCCCACCCTGCACCGATACTTCAAGCTGCGCGCCCGAATGCTGGGCTTGAGCGAGATGCGTTATTACGACATCTATCCGCCGATGGTGTCCAGCAATTTGAAGTACCCGATAGGCCTGAGTACCGAGTTGATGCTGGCCTCGGTCAAGCCGCTCGGCACGGACTACGTGCGCGCCATGGCGCAAGGCACGAAAAGCGGCTGGATGGACGTTTACCCGCGCCCGCGCAAGCGCTCTGGCGCTTACATGAACGGTTCCGCCTATGACGTGCATCCCTACCTGCTGCTCAACCACAACGACGACTACGAATCACTCACGACGCTGGCACACGAATGGGGCCACGCGATGCACTCCTATCTGTCGATCAGGAGTCAGCCCTTCATCAATGCAGAGTACCCCACGTTCACTGCAGAAATCGCATCGACCACTAACGAGTTGCTGTTGCTCGACCACATGTTGAAGATTGCGCAAGACGACAGCGAGCGAATGATTTACCTGGACTCGGCGTTGGAAAATTTGCGCGGCACCTTCTTCAGGCAAGCCATGTTTGCCGCCTTCGAGCGCGATATTCACGCCCGGGTCGACAAGGGTGAATCCCTGACCGGCGAAGCGCTGACCAAGATCTATGGGGACATTCTCAAACGCTATCACGGAGACACACAGGGCGTCGTCAAGATCGACGAGCTCTACACCATCGAGTGGGCCTTCATCCCGCATTTCTATAACCGCTTCTACGTCTTTCAGTACGCCACATCGATCACGGCAGGTGCCATGTTCGCCAGTGAAATCCTGAATGAAAAGCCGCTTGCGCGGGAACGTTATCTGAACATCCTGCGTGCTGGTGGTTCGCGCTATCCCTATGAACTGGTCAAGGCAGCCGGTGTGGATCTGGCTACGGCTGCGCCCTATCAGGCTATCGTGGCGCGCATGAACAGCATCATGGACCAGATCGAGGTCATCCAAGCCAAGGGCAAATAGCCGGGTGCAAAAAGGCCTCCGGGTATCGCTACCGGGAGGCCTTTGAACTGTTTCCTGGTCGGTGTGAAAGGATTCGAACCTTCGACCCCTTGCACCCCATGCAAGTGCGCTACCAGGCTGCGCCACACACCGATGACGCGATTATAGAGGCTAGACGTCGGGCAACTCAGTGCGCCAGCGACAGCAGACTGCGAATCTCGAACAGTTCGCGCCGCAGGTCTAACAATCGGTCTGAAAAACTGCCGCTCACCTTGCCAGAAGCGTCGTCGTCAGAATGATCAGACTCAAATTCTGTGGTTTCAATGACCTCCACGCCATCAAGCAACACTTCGCCGTTGCGCTTCTTATCGCGCTCAAGCTGCAGAATTTCCTGCATTTTGTTGCGCGCACCGCTGATCGTGAAGCCCTGGTCGTACAGCAGATCGCGAATGCGCCGGATCATCAACACCTCATGGTGCTGATAGTAGCGACGATTGCCACGCCGCTTCATGGGCCGCAGCTGCGTGAATTCCTGCTCCCAATAACGTAGCACATGCGGCTTGACACCGCACAGATCACCGACCTCACCGATCGTGAAATAGCGCTTTGCAGGAATGGGGGGGAGAGCTTTCTCCATTTAAATCAATATGCTAGGAGAGAAAGCTTTGAGATTACTCTAGGTCGACCCGGAATGTAAAGTGGGAGTTGTACCCTGCACACGAAATAAAAAAATATAGTTGCCAGCGATCAGGCTTTGCGCGTGAGGTCCTGAATCTGTTCCTTCAGTTTGTGGCTGGCGTGGAAGGTCACCACGCGGCGCGCCTCGATGGGAATGGCTTCGCCGGTTCGCGGATTTCGCCCCGGCCGCGGGGCCTTGGTGCGGATCTGAAAATTGCCAAAACCTGAAATCTTCACATCATTGCCATCCACCAGACTTGCGGATATCAAATCGAAAAACGCGTCAATCATGTCCTTGGACTCGCGCTTGTTCAGCCCGATCTGTTCAAAAAGGAGTTCCGCCAATTGCGCTTTTGTCAGCGCCGGGGTCTCCAGGGAGTCGACCGAAATTTCCATGCATGCCTCAATTCGTGTTGGACCAGATGGTAATCGTTCAGGCGCGCTGACGCGCACCGAGTCGATCTTTCAGGGCAGTCAGCACAGCTTGCACGGCCACTTCGATCTGCTCGTCGGTCAGGGTGGCGTCTTCGCTGTTGAGCGTCAGGCGCACCGCCATGCTCTTCTCGGCAACAGTTCCCGCTGCAGCCGCTGCAGCCGCTGCGTCCTGGCTCGCTTTGGGCCGGTAGATGTCAAACAGGGCCGCATCGCGCAGCAAGCCGACGGTTGGTGCAGCCCAGACCGCACCCAGCAAGGCGTCGTGACTCGCCGACTCTGGCACCAGCACCGCGATGTCGCGCTCCACCGCATGGAACTTGCTCACGGACTTGAACGCTGGCACATCGCGTTGCAGGACGGCGTCGAGTTCCAGCTCAAACATGATCGGCGCCTGCGCCAGATCGTAGGCTTGGCGCCATTTGGGATGGAGTTCGCCGACGAAGCCGATCGACACCCCATCGAGCAAAACGCTGGCGCATCGTCCCGGATGCATAGCGGGATGGGCCGCAGGCGCAAAAACCGGTTTGCGCGGCGCCAGCAAGGCCTCGACGTCGCCCTTGACATCAAAGAAGTCAACGCCCTGCTCCTTGCGCCCCCACTGCGGCGCATCGGCATTGCCACAAACCATACCGGCTACGCGCATTGGCTGGTGAAAGCCCTCGACCGTGGCGTCGGTGTTGTGCACACTGGCGTCGCGCAGAAAGACACGTCCCACCTCAAAAACCCGCACCCGCTGCGCCTTGCGATCGAGGTTGAATTTCAGGACCTGCAGCAAGGAGCCCAGCAGGGAAGTGCGCATGACGCTCATCTGGCTGGCAATCGGGTTGAGAAGCTTGATCGGGTTCGGATTGGCGCAAAGCTCGTTCTCCCAGCGCTCCTCGACAAAGCTGAAGTTGATGGTCTCCTGGTAGCCCATGGCAGCGAGTGAGCGGCGCACCGCAAAAGGACTGCGCTCGGCCTCAGGCCGGATTTTTGCCGTAATGGGAGCCAGCGGTGGTGTCGGCGGCAGTTGCTGATAGCCGACCATGCGAATCACTTCTTCGATCAGATCCTCTTCTATCTGAAGATCAAAGCGATGTGGCGGTGATGTGACGGTAATCGTGCCTTCGCCCTGGGTCAGCGGCAACTGCAGACGCGAGAGCGCATCGGCACACTGTGCCTGTGTCAGTGGCATGCCAATGACCTTGCTGGCGCGCGCGACACGCAGCGTCACGCTGGAGGCCAGGGGCATATTCACCTGCAAGTCATCGATCGGCCCGCAAGCCGTGCTGCTGGTGCCACAGATGGCAACGATCAACTGCGTGATGCGTTCAATGTGTTGCACCGTCAGGCTCGGATCGACGCCGCGCTCAAAGCGGTGGCCCGCATCGGTAGAAAAGTTGAAGCGGCGTGAGCGCCCGGCAATCGCCTTGGGCCACCAGAAAGCGGCTTCAAGGTAGATGTGCTGGGTATCGTCAGACACGGCCGTGGCGTCACCGCCCATGATGCCGGCAAGCGACTCCACCTGATGATCGTCAGCGATCACGCCAACCTTGTCGTCCACCGTGACCGTGCTGCCGTTGAGGAGCTTTAGCTGCTCGCCGGCTTTGCCCCAGCGCACGTCAAGTGAGCCATGAATTTTGTCCAGATCAAAAACGTGCGACGGGCGACCGAACTCGAACATCACATAGTTGGAGATGTCCACCAGCGCCGTCACACTGCGCTGACCGCAGCGTGCCAGACGGTCCACCATCCACTGTGGCGTGCTGGCCTTGGGATTGACGTGTCGAATCACGCGACCGGAAAACCGTCCACACAAATCAGGGGCACTCACCTTGACCGGCAACTTGTCGGTGTTGCCAAGCTCGGTTGTACCAAACACCGGCTCCTGCAGTGGCGCGCCGGTCAACGCTGCCACTTCGCGGGCAACGCCGAAGACACTCAGGCAATGCGCCAGATTGGGCGTCAGCTTGAGCGTAAACAAGGTGTCATCCAGCGAAAGATGCTGACGGATGTCCTGGCCCAGGATGGCAGAACAGTCGAGTTCAAGCAGACCCGCATGGTCGGTGGAGAGCTTCAGCTCGCGCGCCGAACACAGCATGCCCTGGCTCTCAACGCCACGCAGTTTGCCCACCTTGATCAGGAACGGCTGCCCGTCGTCACCAGCCGGCAGTTCCGCGCCCACCAGCGCAACCGGCACCTTGATGCCGACACGGGCATTGGGAGCGCCACACACAATGTTGAGCAAGTCGCCCTGCCCAACGTCGACCTGGCAGACACGCAGGCGGTCCGCATTCGGATGCTGGACCACCTCCTTGATCTCGCCAACGACAACTTTGCTAAAGGGTGGCGCAACCGGCTTGAGTTCTTCAACTTCAAGGCCCGCCATCGTGAGGGTGTCGGCCAGTTGCTCGGTAGTGAGCGGCGGATTGCAGAATTCGCGCAGCCAGGATTCAGGAAATTGCATGGTAATTTAGATGTTTCTTGTCATTGGAACTGGGACAAAAAGCGGATGTCGCCGTCAAAAAACAAACGCAGATCATTGACGCCATAGCGCAGCATGGTGAGCCGGTCCGGCCCCATGCCAAAGGCGAAGCCGATGTATTTTTCCGGGTCCAGGCCCATGTTGCGCACCACGTTCGGATGCACCTGCCCCGAGCCAGCCACCTCCAGCCAACCCCCTGCCAAGGGGCCGCTCTGGAACTGGATGTCGATTTCGGCACTGGGCTCGGTAAACGGAAAGAAACTCGGGCGAAAGCGCAGCACCAGATCATCGGACTCAAAGAAGGTCCGACAAAAATCAGTGAAAACATATTTCAGATCTTTGAAGCTGACGTTCTCGCCGACCCACAGACCTTCGCACTGGTGAAACATCGGCGAATGAGTGGCATCGCTGTCAACGCGGTAAGTGCGACCCGGCGCGATGACGCGAATCTCTGGCATGGAGCCGGCAGCAATGGCGGCCTGGTGCTTCTTGACATGCTGAACCGCATAGCGGATCTGCATCGGGCTGGTATGGGTGCGCAGCAGATTCGGTGCTGTGGCCGAGCCACCTTCGACATAAAAAGTGTCGTGCATGGAGCGCGCCGGGTGATCCTCGGGCGTGTTCAAGGCGGTGAAATTGAACCAGTCGGTCTCGATCTCGGGACCCTGCGCAACCGCAAAACCCATCGAACCAAAAATGGCCTCGATGCGCTCCAGTGTCAGTGAAACCGGATGCAATCCCCCCGACCGCGCTGCCGACCTGGCAGCGTCACATCGAGTGCTTCTGCCTGCAGTTGCGCCTGCAATTCATTCTCTGCCAATGCCTGACGCCTTGCATTCAAGGCCGCTTCGATGGCTTGTTTTGCCTGGTTGATGGCGGCGCCGCGGGATTTCTTTTCCTCCACCGGCAGGGCCACCAAGCCCTTCATCAGTTCAGTGACACGACCCGTCTTGCCAAGAAACAGGGCCTTGGCATTTTCCAGATCAGCAGGCGCGCTGGCGCGCTCAAAGGCGGCTTTGGCAGCATCAACAACGTCGTTCAGCTCGTTCATAAATTCTCTTGAGATCTATTGACATGGAAAAAGGGCTAGTGCCTTTTCAAGCTCTAGCCCTTGTCATTTGGTACATGGTTCGCCAAAGAACTGCAGCGAACCGGTGCGAACTCAAGCAGCCAGCTTGGCCTTGACTTGTTCCACGATACCGGAGAATGCAGCCATATCATGCACGGCGATAT
>Ga0208566_1001257_pt1 | contig 15039 bp, 12 predicted proteins | sample PL_2010_150m_FD_184159 | JGI IMG/M metagenome (GOLD analysis project Ga0208566, IMG submission 184159) | Freshwater microbial communities from Powell Lake, British Columbia, Canada to study Microbial Dark Matter (Phase II) - PL_2010_150m... | ecosystem: Environmental > Aquatic > Freshwater >...
TTCATAATTCTTTAGTGATTCCCAGGTGGATTGATACCGGTCCTGGGCATTGGCCTGAATGACAATCAGTAAAAAAAGCAATACAAGGTAATTTGCTCTGGTTTTCATATGCTCAAAAATTGATTATTCCTTTTACCATGGAGACACGGAGAACACGGAATTACACAGAGATCTGACATTGTTTGATTTTTGGCTGAAAATAAATCAACCAATGCTAAAGTAGACAATCCGTACGTTTCGGACAGGATCCGCTGCAAAAAAGACTATTTGATGGCTGACAAGGCTTCGGTGGCTGCTTTTCCAACCACATTCCGGAAAGACGGCTTTGCCGAGGCTTTTTTCAGGTACGCAACCTGTTCTTTACCACCGCATTTACCGATGGATCGGAGGGCCTCTGCCTGAACCACATAGCTATTATCTGATTCGAATACTTTTTTGAATGATTTAACCAATGACGGATCTTTCAGATCCCCCAGAATCCGGACCGCCGATTGCCTGACCTTTGAATTTTCATCTTTAGTGGCTGCTTTTATCAGGTCCAGATGGCTCTTGCAAGAGAATTTCCCGATATTCACCAGGGCAGCCTGGCGAACTGCCCAGAAGGAATCACCGGCAGCCCGCTTCGACCAAACCTCAATGGCAGACTGATCCCCGCTGAATGATTTAAGCTCATCAACTGCAGACAGGCGGCCGATCACATCATCATGATCCGCCTGATAAATCAATTCCTTCATCGGTTTTATAAAGGTACACTCCTTCAGCAGGTAATTTCCTTCATCAAACCTGACCAGCAGAGGCTCCGCATCAAATACAAATTCAAACGATTCCTCCTTGTTTTTTAGCCAGACCTCTTTTACAACTTTTTTATCTGCAAAAGAAAAGCCCAGGTTGACCGGGACAGTATATACGGGCACTCCAGGCAAGGAATCCTGCTTTTGTATAACATTAATTTTCAGAGTTTTGCGTGCTTCATCCCATGTCTTGTTTACCTTAACTACCAGATGTCCGGGACTGAACACGAATTGTTGAAAAAACCAGTCCATATTCTTTCCGCTCACCTCCTTCACGGTTTTCATCAGATCGTACGTATCCACCGGCTTGAATGCATTTTCATGAAGGAAGGTACTGAGGGTCCTGAAGAAGGTTTCGTCGCCCAGGATATACCTCAACAAGTGCAAAACATTGGCCCCTTTGGGATAGGTGTGGCTGTCAAAATTGTCACCGGGATCATTATACCGGTTGAATACGATGGGTCTCACATACCGGTTGCGTGCTTCATTCAGATATTGATTCTTCTTTCCCAGAAGGTCATAAGCCCCGGCATCCTCTCCATACTCATTCCGGGTATACAGATAATCGGAATAGGTCCCGAAACTTTCATTCAGCCAGGTATGCTCCCAACTCCGCAAAGTGATCAGATCACCCCACCATTGATGAGCAATTTCATGAGCAATAACCCTTTCCCAGGAAAAATCCTGCTCGGCATTCTGATCTGTCACCGCACCTTCACCCAATAAAGTAGCGGTGGTTGCTTCGGCTCCTCCTCCCATATAAGGCGTTATAACCTGGTCGTACTTTGCCCATGGATAGCTAAAATCATACAATTTGTTGAAGAAACTGATCATATGGGGAGTTTTGCTGAAGGATCTTTTTGCATCATCCGCATGCCAGTGGTAAACCCAATAGTTAATAGGCAATGACCCCAGAGAGTCGGCAATTACCTCATAATCACCTATACTCAAATTGATTAAGTAGGTAGAATGCGGCAGGTTCTGGCTCCAATGCCAGGTCTTGGTTGCGAGTTGACGGTTGTCGGTAACACCTACCAGTCTGCCATTTGAGAGAACTTTATATTTCTCATCAACCGTTACAATCATTTCTGTGGTCACCTTATCATTAGGATAGTCATAGCAAGGGATCCATTGTCGGGCCTTATTCGGAAAACAATCGGATGACACGAGCCGGGGGTTAGTCGGCGATTCATCGATAAACCGCAAACCCAGGTTGGGTTTATCGAGGATGTATTTTACCGTAAACTGAATGGTATCGGTATGATCATATGTCCGGTTGAATCCGATAATAACCTGGTTATCTTTTTGTTCAAATGGAAGTAACTTCCCATCCCGGTTGATGATATTGCTGACCACCAGGTATTCGGCATCCAAAACACACTTGTTAAACCCGTTATTCAGCGGTGTCATCGTGATCTTATTCTCTCCTGTCAGCGCCTTCTTATCAAGATCGACATTCAAAGTGATTTTGTAACGGATGGCATCAAAATCCCGTGAACGCTCAACCTGTACCGGACGCTGATACACATCAACCTTCTGTGCATAAGCTAATTGCGATATCAGGACCATTAAAAAAATCAAACTTTTTGTTTTCATAAATAAATTGTGAACTATTGTGTCTACTGTGGTGAATATTAACGGAATTAACGGACAGACATCCATTTTTCCATCTCTTTTATTGTTCTCGGCAAACCCGCCGAAAGCACTTCACATCCGTCTTTTGTAATGACAACGGTATCCTCCAGCCTGACACCAATCTCAATATCCGGATACATCATATTGATATCGCAGGCAAAAACGAATCCCTCCTGCAATACCTCGTTCGGTCCCTGAAAGGTTCCCATTCCATCATGGACTGCCATACCGATGGAATGGTTATAACCGCCATACGTAACGAGACCTTTGAACCTGGGTTCATCAGGATTAAATCCATTATCAGCCAGGTATTTCCTGACGTTCTGCCCAACCTGTTTTAGCGTAATTCCAGGTTTATAGCTCTTTACACAAACTTCCCGGATCTGATTGGCCAGCTCATACAGTTCTTTCTGTTTGGGAGTGAATTTACCGCTGGCCGGAAAGGAGGTGGAAAAATCCACATCGTAATAATTGTAGTCAGGTCCGGCATCCAGAACAACAAAATCGCCGTCTTTCAGAGTCCGGTTATAGCGGTGATAGTGTCCGTAAGGGATATTTTCGGCCGACATGATGATCGTATTGTAGGCAAGTCCTTGTGCCCCTTCCTTTTTACAGGTAAACTCAAAAAGGTTGGCCAGGTTTGATTCTTTAACACCCACTCCGGTAGCCCTGATAAAAGCCAGATGAGCCTGCCTGCCTATTCTGCCGGCTTCACGCATAATATCGATTTCAGCTTTGGATTTGATTTTGCGCAGATCACTGATTTTGGCAGAGCAGTCCCTCACTTCGATCCCGGGAAATTTCTCATTCAACTTCTTCATAAACTGCAATTCACGGGTCAGGCGGCCGTCCCACTCATCCTTAGTCATCGAATTCTTCAGGCTCTGAGTCTTTTCAGCAGAAACCTCCCACTGGAGTTCCTCGGCATTAAAGGGAGTGTAAATGATACGGGTATTTTCAACTTTTGCTGCGAGGTATGAGGAGAAATTATAATAAGGCAGGATCCTTTCGATTCCGTTAAACCGCCCCGGATCTTTAACCAGATCAATTGAAATCCCTTCTCCCCTCGCGTCTTTGTCGCTTATAGTAAGGAAAAGCGTACTGGTTCTTTCCTTACCGTCCACCACCAAAATCAAATTCGGAATCTCCAATCCCGTGAAATACATCATGTTATTGAACTGATAAAAGGGGCTATCACCATCCGGCAACGAAGCACCACGAAGAATGGCAATTCCATCCGGGATCATATCCATTAGTTTTTCCCTGCGGGCAGTATATTCACTTTTTTCGAAGGTCAGTTGACCAAAGGCTGAAAAAACAATTGCATTCAGAAGGAAAATCAGGAAAGCGGTTTTGTTTTTCATATAAAAATCTATTGTGACCTATTGTGCCTTTTGTGGTTTATTTATTGAACACCGCAATCTCAGCCAGCCCGGCGTTTGTAGTTGTTTCCGAAACCGAATTGACGAAAAATGCCAGCCAGGTTATTGTTTTCTCAGGGAAAGATAACTCTTTGCAGGATTTTGCATCATTCGGAAGTTCGGAAACTTTTATCGTTGAGCCGTCACTGAAAACCAGCATCCCCGAAGTGATCTGATCTTTCAGGTTCGGACGGTCGAATAGCCACACCCTGGATACTTTCTCCGGCTGGTTCCAGTTCAGCCTGATCATGGCAGAACCCTTCTCACCTTCGCTGACCCATTCATTTATCCGGTAGGAACTCTGTACCTGCCTCTCCTTGATCAGAAAAGGCGGAAGCATCTTCTTCTCAGCATCTGTCGGCTTAAACGACTCAGCATTAGGGACTATCCCGTCGACCGCACCTTCACCGAAATAGGTGATCAGCTCCGAAAAAATCCGGTATTTCTTGTTGGCTGATGAAACGGTCACATTCGACCGCAGTGCGATATTGTTCTTTTGCTTGATCGGGTCAATCTGCTCCTCCGGAAAGGCTTCGAAACGCTTTTTCGTATCATTGTCGAGCAGAAGAAATTCCTGCAGATTCCAGGCATAGCGGCTGCCAATCGGATCCGCCAGGGTTCTGTCGCAGAAATAAACATTATTGAAATTCGCCGAGTAGCTCAGCCACGCAGTCCGGCCGGTTTCTCCGATAAATCTTGATGGGAGATTCAGGAAATAGGCCTGGCGCCCGAAATTCTTCATATAGGTGATTAATTTATAGGGACCAGTAATCTGTTCTGATTCTAGCAGATATGAATTCATATCTTTCATACCGGGCCATCCGGTCATCCCAGACAAGCAGCGGCTTGATCTTTGGGAAATCGGAGGACCAGATCGCTGTTTTTTTCTTATCGAAACCGGCAAAGAATTCATATTTCGTAATATCGTTCATGTTTTCGATGGATGGGGTAACCCTGGCCATATACGCGGCATCACCTGCGATCCAGCTGTTATCGGCCACCCGCGGGGTCGGATCATTGTCGATGGCGCCGTGCCCCACCAGATAGGCCTTTCCATCGGTCCAGCCGCAATACATATTATCATCAACCGCCCATGAAGGGTAAAATGTATCGGCATCGGTATAAGTAACATACTGCCTGGTAAAGGCCACACCCACGATGTCGGTTGATTGCTCGAAAGAACAACCAACAGGGGGTTCTGATTTCCAAATGGTTGGTAACCAGGGTTTAGGGCTATAAATTACCTCTCTCTCCTGTGATTGTAGGCTTGTATAAAATCCCAATAGCATTCCGATTACGCCCAACAAAATAATTCGATCCTTCTTTTTTCTCATAACGAACCCTCCAATACCATTTTCTCATACGGAACCGGATATGCCGTTATCCATACTTCCGGTTTAAACTCCGATGCACCATTCTTCATCAGCAGAACCACCGCATCGATTTTGGCACCGATCATATCTGCAGTCAACGGAACATAATAGGTATAGTTGGAATCTGTTGTTTGCACAGGATATTCCCAGGCATTGCTTCTGTAAGACAAACTTCTGTCGGGGGCCCCCACAGGCCTGCCATTCACCCGGATAGCCGCATAGGCACCTTCGTCGCCATGTTTACCGTTCAGTGCGATAGCGAGATAGCTTCCTTCGGGTATTTCGTTCAACACAAAACTGGTTTCGAATGCCGCTTTGAGTGTTACCTGCCGGTAGGGGCTGAACAGGTTGGATGCGCGCCATTGGCTCCGGTCCACCGGTTTACCGTTCAGATATCCCTCAATTTCAACAACCCTTTCCGGGGAGCCCGGAAACCTGACATACCGGATTGGTTTTGCCGGGTCCAGTGGCAAGGACATCTCTTTACCAGCCAGTATCAGAATGGGTGTCCATATCTTCAGATCTCCGGATACTTCGATGCGGATCGCTTCCCACGACTTAAACGGCTGAAGTGACTGTTCATCCCCAATGATAAACTTCAGGCTATCCAGTTTGGTCAGCTTGCCCATATTGAGCCGCAGCGATCCTCCGTTCATTCGGATATCGTTTCTTCCCCACCTCCGGCCCGGATAAAAAGCGGTATTCCGATCGCCATCAAAGAGATAGCGGTCCCACAATCCGCGGTCGATAAACAGTTCCTGGTTAAAAAAGGCCTCCCTGGCTTTCTGTACCTGCGGAATGGTGGTCGACCCTGACCGGGCCAGGGACCTGGCCTCGAGTGCATTATTGTCGGCCGCGAAACAAGTTGACTCATATAAAGCTTCCGCATCAGCAGGAACCGATACCGGTACCAAGTCGCCCAATTTGCGATGATACTTTTCCTTAAGTGTAGTACCTGGAAATAAAATTTCAACCGGTTTACCCTTCATCATTCCTTCCACCGGTTTGCCATCCAGGATTCCCTGTTTTAAGGAGCTATCGGTTCCTTTGATGCGTATGGTTTTCTTTTCCCCCGGAAAGCCGAGCAGATTGATCAATAATGGTTTTCCGGCTACGTCCCTGACTATCTCATAATCACATCCCTCAATTGCGGGTCCGGTTTGCTTTTCCGTTGTTGCAATCAGCAGGCACGACCGGAACGGAAGGACCTCAACAGTCACTGTTTGTCCCTTTTTGAACTTACCGATCATCCGTTCCACCGGATGATATTGCCGGAGTTCAACAACTGATCCTTTTACCAGACCAATCTCTTCATCCAGCTTAATCGTCCGGGTAACGGGCAGCCAGGTCATGTTCCGAAGCGTGATCAACCGGGTTTGGTCATTGCCCCTGGAAACGGCCTTTTCACCGTATTTATCTTCGGGCAGGATAATCCCATCAACCAGTATATACCGGTATTTCCGGGCCAGATTAAATATTCGGGCCAGCTTCGGGTACTCATCGTCCCGCAATAACCAGGGGTTCCCGTAAATCTGTGGGGCCAGTATTAAATTTCGGTTAAATGCCTGTAAAATCAGGTCATCTTCCCAGTAATCCAGGCAGGAAGAGAGGCAAACCCCATGATCCTCAGTCATGCGCTGCAACTCGGGCACCACATTTCTGGAAAGTGCACCGGTACGGTGATGGGTGGCCGTCTGATCATTGGCCATGTGCACATCGATATAGGATTCATCGCCATCCCAAAGTTTTGTCGTGGCATGTCGGCTCCCCTCCTCGCCCAATTCCAGCCGGTGGTTGAGCAGTATCAGATCCGGTGTGTATTTCCTGCAATCGGTCATCATCTCTATAAACGCATCCTGCTTATCCGGTCGAAGCTGACCAACTACCGCATCGAATTTCAGCAATTCAAAATTGTAATCCTTTGAAAGACTGACAATCATATCATGCCTGGCCTTTTCATCCTCCGGTGTAGAGCCGAATCCATCCGGTCCGCCCCAGGTGCCCAGCCGGGTATCCATCGAAGCCGCCTTTTTATAGATGGGAGCTAAGCCATTGGGAAACTGCCGCTTAAATTCCTGAGAATCCATACTTCCATACCAGCCGGCCTTATCAATCGTCCCGGCGCTTATCACATAGATATCCAGTGCCATACCGTACTCGCTCTTCAGCCAGGCAAAAAAATCGAGATTAATCAGTGTTTGCTGCTCCGTACTTCCTTCATTGGTGTTGTTGATCCACGACTCGTATTCCGAGCGGGATGGCGTTTTACTATCGGCCCCGGGATAAACCTTTTCTGATGTCTGAGAGTATAAAGCATTCGTACAGAATAGCATGATAATTATGCAGATCAGCCAATTACCAATAATTTCTGATTCAGATTTCTTTTTCATCATACTTAGCAAACATTAAACTCAAATTAAGCCGGTTTAAAACGGCCGTTTGCGGACGATCTTGAAAACGAAGGCATAATCGCACGGCTTCGTTTTGGGAGTCTCAATACTCAGACCTTCTTTGGTCATCTCCCATTTCAGCTCCCTGCCGTCCCCCAACATCGTGATCGATTTGATTTCAGATGGATACAACCCGGCCCAGGTTGCTCCTTTGGGAGCAAGGCTCTTAATAAGCACCTTTTCTCCGGGCCAGTCCAGAACAGTTGCATAAAGGTTGTGATCCTTAACCGTGAAGCGGATATCTTGTCCCGTGTAACGAAGATCGTTCTTCTCATTGAATCCGCCGCCGGTCTCCAGCCGGGTCGGACCCTCACCGGCAATCACCCAGCAGGTAGTGCCATAGATGGCATCCCCATTAATCTTTAACCACTTTCCCATGGCCAGCAGCCGCTCTTTCGCCTCATCAGGGATTGTTCCATCGGGTTTCGGACCAACATTGAGCAATAAGTAACCGTTCTTGCTGACACGGTCAACCAGGTTATCAACGAGATTGTCAACCGTTTTAAAACCCAGGTCCTTCACATACCCCCATCCTTCCCCATCATCAATCGATGTGTCGGTAATCCACTCATAATAGGTCAGGTCGGCTTCCTGGCCGAGCTCCAGGTCGAGCAGCCCGGCACCCGGCGGCAAATGATTGCCTTTGTATGTAACAACCACCTCTTTGTTATGCGCTGCGGCTGTGTTGTAGAAATAGGCAAGCACATCCTGCTTGTAAGAATCGGTGACCAATTCCAATCCGAAGTCGAACCATATAAAATCAGGGTCATATTTGTCGATGACTTCGATAATCTTACCCTTCCATTGGTCGAGAAATGCCTTGTCGGGCAAATCACCCTTCTCATGTATAGGACCGTAAAGGCCGGAGTATCGGGGGTCACCACAGTCGTAACGCTTGTCCCAGGTAGGGAAGTAGAACCAGTTCTCAGCATGGTGAAAAGCCGTGACAAATTTCATATCGCGTTTTTTGATCGCAGTTGCCAGTTCACCTAACACATCCCGTTTGGGGCCCATTTTTGCCGCGTTCCACTCCGAGTATTTAGTATCCCACATAGAGAATCCATCGTGATGCTCGGCCACCGGCCCGGCAAAGCGGGCACCTGCCTTCTGGAAAAGATCGGCCCACTCGTCGGCCTTGAACTTCTCGCCGGTAAACATGGGAATGAAATTTTTATAGCCGAAATTCTCGAGCGGACCATAGGTAGCCTCGTGGTATTTCCTTTGCGGACTATCAGGTTTTGTGTAAACCTGGTTGGCATACCAAGTGGCATTCGGGCCCTGAGCCGGAACAGAATATACTCCCCAATGGGTGTAAATGCCAAACTTACCATCCCTGAGCCACTGCGGCGTGCGGGCGTTTTTCAGGGAATTCCAGGTGGGCTGATAGGGCGATTTAGCCGTTTCTTGAGCTCGCACAACGATAGAGAATGGCAACATCATCAGAAGAACAATCGCAGTTCTTTTATGCAAATTCTTTCCTCTCGTAAAGGCGATAAGGCGCCAAATTGCTCTATTCCTTTGCTTCTTTGGGTCTTGGCAAGAAATATCATTCTCATTCATGTCAGTATGATAATTTAACAAGTTCAATCATTTCCTTATCCGTAGCTACTCTCGGATTTCCTTTGTAATCCGGTAATACCATGCATTGCTTGGCCAATACTTCAATTTCATTCTCAGGCATGTTGATATCCCGCAATTTTTTATTCAATCCGATCAATTGCAGGAATTTGATGATCTCCGCCGGACATTTTTGTGCAGCATCCTCATCCGAATATCCTTTCAATTGCGAATTTAAGCTTTTAGCCAACCCGGCAAACTGCGGGACAGCTGCTTTCCAGGTAAATTCAGCGAATGCCGGATAAACTATGGCTAATGCTTCTCCATGAGCTACATGGGGATACATTCCGCCAATAGCCATACCCATGCCATGAGGCAGAGTTACCCCTGCATTGGCGATACATAATCCGGCAAGAGTATCTGCCCATGCCATTTTCTCCCGGGCATCAATATCATTCAGATTCGAAAGAACTCGTGGAAGATTTTCGGCAACTATTGAAATCGCTTCCCAGGCCAGCAAGTCAACGTAAGCTCCAGTCCCAGGGTTAACGGTGCTTTCAAACGCATGGCACAACACATCAAAACCGGTGGTAGCGGTCACAAATTTCGGTACCGAAAGCATCAGTTCCGGATCTACAATGCACACCTGAGGATACAGGATGTTATTGTAAAGAGCTGATTTGTCGCGCACATCCGGATTGGTGACAACAGCTACCTGGGTAACCTGCGAACCGGTTCCGGATGTTGTCGAAACAGCAATCACGGGTAACAACCTGGAAGGATCAGGTTGCGGTGATTTATAAAACAGATAGTCCCAGCTGGTTCCGGGATGAGTGGCTTCAACAGAAATGGCTTTGGCGGCATCCATGCTGGAACCTCCTCCAAGCCCTATGATCACCTCTGCTCCGAGTTTTCTCGCCATCAATGCTCCGGCAGAAATAGCAGAAACGGTAGGGTTTGGCATGACTCCGTCGTAATGCGCCACATGAATTCCTTTAGAAACCAGCAGTTTCATCACCCTGGAATATTGCTCCACAAGAGCCTGACCCGAAGCCGGGGTGGTTACCAGTAATGCCCTTTTACCATATTGTAATACAACCTCTGCCAACTCGTTGACACGGCCACGGCCGAAAAGGATTTTCGTTGACTGGTGATAATTAAAATTCTTCATTTGATGTTTCTATTAAGTTCAAAAAATGAAAATTGATAATTTAGGTGTCGCCCCTTTTTTGGTGCACACTAATGCCGCAATTTCTGCGGCTTTCTGATGAACCTCAGTCAATGGATATCCCTTAAGTAAACCAGCTATAAAAACGGCAGTAAAGGCATCTCCGGCCCCAACGGTATCAGTCACCCGGATCCTGGGCGCCTCAATAAATGAATACTCATCAGCACTTACTATGATGCTTCCCTTACTGCCCATCGTATAGACTATATACCTCAAATTAAATTGTTTAAGCAATTGGGTAAGTTGACTTCGAATATCACCGCTTAATCCGGTATAACCTGCAACCACCGGAAGTTCATCCTCATTCAGTTTAAGCACATCCGAAAGGTTAATCGATTGAATTATAATTTCTTTTGTGTAATAATGCTGCCTGAGATTGATATCAAAAACTTTCAGGCAACCCGGCTTTGTAGCCGATATCAAGGAAACTACAGAGTGTTCGGATTCAAAGCTGCGCTGAGCGAGGCTGCCAAAGCAAACCGCATCTAATTCACCTGCCAGTTTCTCTATCTGTGCATTCCATTGAATATGATCCCAGGCTACCTGCTCATGAATGGTATAATCCGGATGTCCCTGGTCGTCCAGTTTAATCGTTACCGTGCTGGTTGGAAAACTATTTTTCTGAATGTACTGATCCGATAAACCCAGGTGATTCAATGTTTTGATAAGTTCAGTACCGAGTTCATCCTGGCCAATTGCACTGATCACATAGCTTTCGCAACCAGCCTGCATGGCATGAAAGGCAAAATTACAAGGTGCTCCTCCAAGCTGTTTGCCGGCAGGCAGCATATCCCATAGCAGTTCCCCTATTCCGGCTACAATTGGTTTCTTAATCATGGCAGAAGGTCTAAAGATCAATCATGACTTTCATGGTTTTGTCACCCTGATGTTCTATGAACTGATAGGCTTCCAGATATTTCCTGAACGGAAAGCTTTTGGTAAGAAGTGGAGCCGTAATAATTTTTCCTGAAGCAATCATGTCAACAGCAGCTTCATAATCTTCCTGCCGGTACATCATCGAACCAAAAACATTCAGCTCATGCTCACCCATGAAAAACATGGATATCGGATCCACAAATACCGATTTTCTTTATCCTCAATAAAACCTCATTGTCCTTCAATGGCCCGGGTTCCGGAATCTCGCGAAATTCAATCACCCCCGGCGATGTCATAACTGATTGTCTCATAATATATTATCCAGAGACGCAATTATGCGTCTCTACAAGGTCCATCCGCTACGGTACTCGCGTTTGATGAATCGGTTCGCGTCTTCATCATTGGTTACTTTCATGTTAACGCCATCCCAGAGGAGGTGTTTTCCGGGGACCCTTATTGCAAGGTTGCCCATGAGCACCATTTCGGTAAGAGGACCGGAATAATCAAAATTTGAGCAGGGGAGTTCACCGCCTTTGCAGGCATTTACCCAGTTCATTTCATGGCTCGTTTCAATTCTTTTCAGAGTTACTGGCAAGTCTTTATATTCGAGAAAACGCTCTTCAGGGAACATCTGAACATCACCGCCATAAGTGGAACAAACGATAAATCCTTTATCGCCGATGAACATGGATCCACCGTCGGCAGGGATTTTTGCGACATCCACCTCTGCCGGCCAGGTTGGCATCAGACCGCCATCATACCAGGTCAGTTTAACCGGTGGCATATTCTCCCGGGCCGGAAACTGGTAGGTAATCATGGATGCATTTGGAAAAGTTTCCTGGTTATCACCCCGTTTCCACATTTCACGTACTTCATAGGAGTGAGATCCCTGTACCCAGATCGGATATTTAATCTTAAGCGCATGGAACACCGGATCCAGCACATGACAGCCCATATCGCCAAGCGCACCGGCACCGAAATCGTACCAAGCCCTCCAATTGAACGGAAGATAGGCTGAATTGTAGGGTCTTTCCGGAGCTGGCCCCAGCCAAAGATTCCAGTCGAGAGTATCTGGAATGTCCATGGTCTCGGCCGGGCGGCCGATTCCCTGCGGCCATACCGGCCGGTTTGTCCAGCTATGAACTTCCCTGATTTCACCGATCGCACCTGCCCAGATCCATTCGGCCAATCGACGTGTTCCTTCGCCTGAGCGTCCCTGGTTTCCCATTTGACTGACTACTTTGTATTCCCTTACGGCTTCAGTCAGTTTTCGTGCTTCAAAAACAGAGTGAGTCAGCGGCTTCTGCACATATACATGTTTACCCAGTTTGATGGCAACCATGGCCGCCGGTGCATGCGAATGATCCGGGGTGGCCACGATAACGGCATCGATACCTTTTTCCTTTTCCAGCATAATCCGGTAATCTTTATATTGGGGCGCATTCGGATATTTTTTAAAAGTCGCTGCTGCCCGGTTAAAGTCCACATCGCAGAGGGCTACAATATTCTGGGAATTAACATTATTGATGTTTCCGGCACCCATTCCGCCTGATCCTATAGCAGCGATATTCAGTTTATCACTCGGAGCAACATATCCCTTTCCGCCAAGCACATGGCGTGGGATTACAATCAATCCGGCACCGGCAACTGCCGATCTGGAAAGAAATGAACGACGGTCAAATGTTTTTTTCATGGTCGAATTTTAGTTTACTATTGAGATGGGTAAATTTAATGATCTTTACACAAAACCATACAGTATGCGGACATACATTCTTATTTTTATTTTATTGCTGATTCTTTTACCAAAAGGTAAAATCCTGGTTGCGCAGAATCCCGTTCTCACCACAGAATCAACTATCAGCCTGCTTACATGCGGCCCCGGACCGGAAGTTTACACCTTCTTCGGGCACAGCGCCCTGAGGGTAACTGACCCGGTACTGAAGATCGACCGGGTTTATAACTATGGTACTTTCGACTTTAACGTTCCCGATTTTTATGCCCAGTTTCTCAATGGGAAGCTTTATTATATGCTCTCAGTTGTAAGGTATCAGGGGTTCGTTCCGGATTATATAAACGAAAAACGATTCATAAAGGAACTCCCTTTGAATATCACGCTCGAGCAAAAGCGCGAATTATTTAATCTGCTGGAAATCAACTATCTACCAGAAAATCGCCATTATTGGTACGATTTCTTCACCGACAATTGTTCAACCCGGATCCGGGATATTGTTGTGAAGGCCACCGGCGGAAAATACCTCTGGCCTCCCGAGCCAGCCGAACACCTGACCTATCGCCAGTTAATAATCCCCTACATCAGCCTGAATAACTGGGCCAAAACCGGTATCCTTCTGATGCTTGCAGCCGGTGCCGACCAGGAGTCTTCACAGGAAGGTTACATGTTTTTACCGGACCATATGCACCGGCTCTTTTCCCAGGCGAAGCAGGCTGATGGCACACCACTTGGAAAACCTGAAAAAATCCTGTTTATGCCGGATTATCCCAAACCTATCGGAACAGGACTCCTTCATCCGTATACAATTTTCAGCATCCTTCTTCTGATCTCCTGGTTAATGGTTTTCCTCAGGAAAATGCCGGTCCCGCTCATGAAATTCTTTTTTTTCCTGCTGTTTCTGATATCCGGAGCCATGGGTTTGTTGTTCAGCTACATGTGGTTCTTCTCAGCCCACCTGGTGTGCCATGCTAATCTCAACCTTGCCTGGGCATTTCCGCTGAACATTTTTCTTGCGGTTACGATCTGGTTCCCAAAGGCTGGAATGGTCAACAAACTATACAGCAAGGCCATGATCATGCTGATTCTCCTGTTCCTGGTGACATTCTCCTTCTGGAAACAGAAAATACCTTTTGAGGCCATACTATTCTGCCTTACTCTTCTTCCGGGTTTGTACCGGTTTTCGGGATTTGAAATATTCAGAAAAACCAAATCCCAGGATCAGACTAATTAATAACGGTTCCATATTCTACTTTTTGTTTGACGATCACTTCGCGGATTTCACCCAGTATATCTGCCACCTCTTCACCAATCAGATAAAGGGCTTCAGAATCTGATTTCTGTAGCATGATATCCTGGAAAGCCTTATTAAACAGAGATCTGAAATTCAGCCGGATTTCTGTTGTTTTCCAGGCTATCCAGCCAGGCGCTTCAAAATTCCATGATCTGCCGGTATTGACCAGGGAAATCATCATGTCCCTGAAGGTTTCAACGGTAGCTTCGTTTCCTGGAACCCCTGAATCCTCAGGCTGAATCCCGATAATCAGCTCTTTCTGATTTTCGATCAGCATATTCAGATTCAATCCATTCACTTCGCCCAATGGTAATCTGATTCCGTAAAAACCAGGAGAAGATGGGTCGTTCTGAAACCGTTCAATCAGTTCATTCATCTTTTTCCGGGAGCAGGAATAACCCAGATACTCCCAGCCTGGCTCCAATCCTGATTCAATGGCAACTTTCGATAAGGCTTGCCAGAATCTCTTTTCAGCATTTGCGCGTTCTTTTTTCATCTTTATTCATATTTTATGATTCAAAAGAATAACCCGGGAACGTAACCTGTTTACGTTTTGGGTTTTTTTATATTTAGATGCAAGAAATATGTTAAATTGGAAAAATGGCCCTGAATAAATATGCTGCAATACGCTATCGGATTATAGACGAGTGCATCCGGAGCCGTTCGAAACCTTATCCAACCAAGG
>Ga0208566_1001258_pt1 | contig 15035 bp, 12 predicted proteins | sample PL_2010_150m_FD_184159 | JGI IMG/M metagenome (GOLD analysis project Ga0208566, IMG submission 184159) | Freshwater microbial communities from Powell Lake, British Columbia, Canada to study Microbial Dark Matter (Phase II) - PL_2010_150m... | ecosystem: Environmental > Aquatic > Freshwater >...
GTATATCCCCGAGCCGTGTGACATCGGCGCGGCATGCAAGATGGCTTCCCCGGAGGCGATACAGTCTACGTCGGAAAAGTAGTTGTGCGTCATGGCCAGCAGGTTGCGCTGGGTCAGCATGACGCCCTTGGGTTTGCCGGTGGTGCCGCTGGTATAGAAAAACCAGGCCAGGTTGGCCGCTTCCCGCTCCGCCAGGTTGCTGCTGGCGACACCGAGCAGTTTCGTATAGTCGCTACTCGCGACGTCGATCACATGGCGCAGCAGCGATGAGGATTGCTGCGCCTCGGCCGCGCCCTCGGCATGCTCGGCGGTGACAAAACAGGCGGCGGCACAGGAATCCTGGAAGATGAAAGCCAGCTCCTTGGGATGCAGCGCGGCATTGATCGGCACCGCTGTCAGACCGGCGTGCCAGCAGGCGAACAGCAGCTCGACGTACTCGGGACAGTTGCGCATGACCAGCGCAATCCGGTCCTGGGTCTGCAAACCCAGGCGCTCGCGCAAGCCCGCGGAGAGCCGTGTCACGCGGTCGGACAGGCTCGCGTAATCATGGCATACCTGCGCGCCGAGGGCGACCGCAGGCTGCCGCGGATAGGCCCGCGCGGCACGCTCCAGCAAGTTGACCAGGTTGGCGCTCACATCGCCACACTCGCCCAAGGCGAGCCTGCCGTCAAGGGGTGAGTTCATTTCCCATAACAAGGAATGTTGTGGGGGAGTATCCTGAAATGCCCGGACGGATGGATCCGTCCTCATTCAAAAATGTCATCGAATGAAAGAGCAGGAGTTCAAGTTGCTGGCATCGGCCGAGGCTTTGGAGGCAGCCCTCCCCGCCCATGACGCAGGCGACCTGGCCCTGGCCGAAACTCTTTATGGCTGGCTCCTCGAGTCACATCCGGACAACGCCGAGGCTGCGCATCATCTCGGCATGCTGATGCATCAAGGCGGTCGCCATCAGGCCGCGCTGGACCTGGTCCGGCGCGCCATCGAACTCGACGGGGACAAGCCCGATTGGCATAACGACCTCGGCAACATGCTGGCGGAAGGCCAGCAGTTGGCTCCGGCCCGCGCGGCCTTCATGGCTTCCCTGGAACTCGATCCCGAGCGTGCTGTCGTCTGGAACAACCTCGGCGCGGTCCTGCAACGCCAGGAAAGATTTGATGAAGCGGACTATTCCTATCGGCAAGCCATCGCGTTGAATCCGGACTTCATCGATGCCATGAGCAATCTCGGCTACCTGCTGTCAATTCGGGGCAAGGCCGGGGAGTCTGCCGAATATCTGTGCCGGGCTTTTATCGCCGGGGCGACCGGTGCGACGCCAAAGGATCTGCTGGGCATCGCCTACAACACGCTTGGCCGGCTGGACGACGCCAAGGATGTCTATCGGCAGTGGCTAGAGGCAGAGCCCGCCCATCCCATTGCCGCCCATTTGTACGCGGCGTGCACCGGTGTGAATGTTCCGGCGCGCGCCTCGGATGCCTATATCGAAATGCACTTCGATGATTTGGCGAAGGACTTTGAGGCAAAACTCATCGAAAACCTCGACTATCAGGGCCCCCGGTTGATCGCCGAGATGCTGGCGCAACATGCGCCAACGGAAAGGACATTGATCGCACTCGATGCTGGCTGCGGCACGGGATTGTGCGGCGTAGAGCTGTCCGGACACGTCGAGCGCCTCACCGGCATCGATTTGTCATCGAATATGCTGGCTTTGGCCAAACAGAAGGGGGTCTATGACGAACTGGTCAAGGTGGAGTTGACTCGATTCATGCATGAACGCCCGAACTCCTTCGACCTGGTAGTGATCGGGGACACCCTGATCTATTTTGGACCCCTGCCGGAGGTGTTCGATGCGGTCCGCAGCGCGCTTCGGCCAGGGGGCCTACTGGTATTCACGGTCGAGGAACCCTCGAACAGCGGCGATCCTCACTGCATCAAGCCGAATGGCCGTTATGGCCATGGCCGGGACTATCTGGAATCGATATTGCGGTCCCGGGGATTTGACGTTCTGGCGGTCCTGCCGACGGCGCTACGGATTGAGCTGGGCCGTCCTGTCAATGGATTGGTCGTCACGGCCCGGCTTCCAACCTCCGGCTGAGCAGGATAGACTCTTGAATACGCCATGATCTGAAATGTCCCAGTCCGACCAGCCACAGCCATGAAACCCGAACAACGTGCCCCGGAAACTCCCGCGACCCAATTCTTGCGCAGACAGGGTATCGCCCACTCCGATCATCTTTACTCCTATGAGGAACACGGCGGTACCGCAGTTTCGGCGCGGGAACTGAACGTTCCCGAACACAGCGTGATCAAGACGCTGGTGATGGAGGACGAGGAAGCGCATCCGCTGATCGTCCTGATGCACGGCGATCGCGAGGTATCGACCAAGGAATTGGCAAGACAGCTCGGCGTCAAGAAGATATCGCCTTGTACGCTTGAGACGGCAAAGCGCCACACCGGTTATCAGGTGGGCGGCACGTCACCTTTCGGGGTGAAAAAGCCGCTCCCGATCTGCATGGAGAAAAGCATCCTTGATCTGCCGCTGGTGTATATCAATGGCGGTCAGCGCGGCTATCTGGTCGGCGTGCATCCGCACGACATCCTCAAGGTCCTGAAGGCCCAAGTTGTCACCGTCGCAAAGACCCAGGCCTGACCAGTGCCCGCCTTTGGTTCTAGGGTGCCAGTGCCCGCCATTGATTCTGGGGTACTAGGCGCCTTTGCTGCGCTCGATCTGCACCCCAACCCGGCGCACGCCTTTCATGATGCCGAGCTTGGCGATGGAAATCTTGACCCAGGGTGCGCCGAATTCGTCGAGCATCAGGGCGATGACGAATTCCCCCAGGGTTTCCAGCAGGTTGAAGTGACGTTCCGCGAGCTCCTTGCGGATGCGCTCGATCACCGCGTCGTAGCGGATGGTGTCGGCGATGTCGTCGTTCTTCGCCGCCGCGTCGGGCACGCCGAAAGTCAGGCTGATTTCCAGCGTCTGGGCGGCCGCCCGCTCGCGCGGGAAAATCCCGACATGCGCTTCGACGCGCATGTCGTCGATGAAGATAAAGTCCATGATGGAATCCTGAAGGCGAGGCTACAATGCCGCACATTCTAGGTGAGAGTTCCTGAAGCGACCATGACTACGGCGATTTTCGTTGTGCTCGGTTACCTGCTCGGCTCGCTGCCGTTTGCCGTGATCGTCTCGCGCGCTTTCGGGCTGGCCGATCCTCGCAGCTATGGATCAGGCAACCCGGGGGCCACCAACGTGCTGCGTTCGGGAAACAAGGCCGCCGCGGTGCTGACGCTGGCCGGCGACGCAGCCAAGGGTTGGCTGGCGGTTTGGCTGGCCGCGCGCTTCGGCGCAGAGGAGACGGCATTGGCCAGCATTGGGCTGGCCGCCTTTCTCGGTCATGTGTTCCCGCTGTTCCTGGGATTCAAGGGCGGCAAGGGTGTCGCTACCGCGGTCGGCGTGTTGCTGGGCCTGCACTGGATACTGGCACTCGCCGCGACGCTGACCTGGCTGCTGGTCGTCCTGGTAACCCGCTACTCGTCGCTATCCGCCCTCCTGGCGGCGGTTGAGGCGCCATTCGTCGCATGGATACTGTCCGACCGTGCCGATATCGCCTTGCCTGTCGCTGTCATGTCTATGCTGTTGATCTGGCGCCACGCGGCCAACATCCGCAAACTGCTGGCGGGTACGGAAAGCAAGATCGGCAAGAAGTAGACCATCAGGTGGCCGTGAGCAGTTCCTCCAGCGGCCAGCGCGGTCGCACTGCGAACGCGCCGTTTCCCGCGGTCGCCGCGCCGGCCAGCAGGCGCTGGGCGCCGCAAAAGGCAATCATTGCGCCGTTGTCGGTGCATAAGTCGAGTTCCGGATAGAACACCCGGACGCCGATCCGTTGCGCGGCGAGGTCCAGCCTTTGGCGCAAGCGCCGGTTGGCGCCGACGCCGCCGGCCACCACCAGCCGTTGCATGGCGCAACGGCTCACCGCAGCCAGGGACTTGGCGACCAGCACTTCGGTCACGGCTTCCTGAAACTCGGCGGCAAGGTCGGCTCGGGCCGCAGCATCCAGCGGATGCGCGCGCACGGCAGTCAGCACCGCGGTCTTCAAGCCGGAGAAACTGAAATCCAGGTCGCCGCTGTGCAGCATCGGGCGCGGCAGCTTGAACCGGCCCGGGACGCCTGTTTCGGCCAGTCTCGCCAGTGCCGGTCCGCCCGGATAGCCCAGGCCGAGCAGCTTGGCCGTCTTGTCGAAGGCTTCGCCGGCGGCGTCGTCCAACGATTCGCCGAGCAGCTCGTAGGCCCCCACCGCGCGGACCCGCATCAATTGCGTGTGCCCGCCGGACACCAGCAGGGCGACGAAGGGAAAGGCCGGGGGATCGTGCCCGAGCAGCGGGGAAAGCAGATGACCTTCCAGGTGATGGACCGGAAGCGCCGGGATCCCCCGCGCCAGCGCGAGCGCAGCGGCGAAGCTGGCACCAACCAACAAGGCGCCGGCGAGCCCCGGTCCGGCGGTGTAGGCGATGGCATCTACCTCATCCATGCTCGCCCCGGCTTCGGCCAGCACCCGCTGGAGCAATGGCACCAGCCGGCGAATGTGGTCGCGGGATGCCAGTTCCGGTACCACGCCGCCGTAGGCTTCATGCATGTCGACCTGGGAATGCACTGCGTGGCCAAGCAGGCCGCGGTCGGTATCATAGAAGGCGACACCGGTCTCGTCGCAGGAAGATTCGAAGCCCAGGACACGCATCCGGGGCATTCTACCCGGCCCAAATCAGGGATATCGGCCGGGGATGACTTTTCGCTTGGATTCCGCCCGGAACATGGATAGAATAGTCGGCTCTTTGTATCGATCAGGGAAGTACCACATGCCGGGTATCCGCCTCAAGGAAAACGAGCCGTTTGAAGTCGCGATCCGCCGCTTCAAGCGTGCCATAGAAAAGACCGGGGTTCTGACCGAGCTGCGTTCGCGCGAGTTCTACGAGAAGCCCACGTCTGAGCGCAAGCGCAAGCTGGCCGCTGCGGTGAAGCGCCATCACAAGCGCATCCGCGGCCAGATGCTGCCGCCCAAGCTCTACTAAAAGCAGCCTCGCTCCCGCTGCATCCGCAATCTACCTAGGGCCGGCACCGCGCAAGCGCTGCCGGCGTTTGTATTTAAGAGCCTATCCGTGAATAATCCAGCCCTGCGTTGCTGCGCATCCGCGATGGATGCTAGGCGCGAGCCGCCGCCCAATGTCCATCATTGGGCAAGGCTCGTAACGCCGCAGACGCGCGGATTCGCTGCAACCCTTCGGGCCAAGGCCGATTTGAGCGCATCCCTTTGTCGCAAGCCGCTTGCGGTGATGACACCGCGGCGCGTCTTGCTTCGCGGGCTGCATCTCAAATCGGCCTTGGCGCAGGGCTGGATTATTCACGGATAGGCTCTATGAGTCTGGAGACTGATATGTCGCTAAAAGAACGAGTCATCGAAGACATGAAGAATGCCCTGCGCGCCCGCGAGACGGCGCGTCTGGGTGCCATCCGGCTGCTGCTGGCGGCAATCAAGCAGCGCGAAGTCGACGAGCGCATCGAACTCGACGATGTCGCGGTCATCGGCGTCATCGACAAGATGCTGAAGCAGCGCAAGGATTCGATAGAGCAATACCAGAAAGCCAAACGCCAGGACCTGGTGGATGCCGAGCAATTCGAAGTGTCGGTCCTGACCGCCTACATGCCGCAGGCGCTGTCCGCTGCCGAGGTCGAAGCCATCGTCGAGGCGGCGGTGGCCGAGAGCGGTGCCAAGGCCATCCAGGACATGAGCAAGGTCATGACCCTGGCCAAACCCAAGCTGGCCGGCCGCGCCGATATGGGCGAAGTGTCGAAGCTGGTCAGGGCCAAGCTGGCAGGCTGAGCGGGCAGCGACCCTCAAGCGCAAGCCAAGCGCCGCAACCTCCTCCAGGTGGTCAGGTCCGGAAAAGATAATGATCCCTGAGTCATTCATCCAGGAACTGCTCGCCCGCATCGACATCGTCGACGTGATCGAACGCCACGTGCCCCTGCGCAAGGCCGGTGCCAATTACAGTGCCTGCTGCCCGTTTCATTCGGAGAAGTCACCGTCTTTCACCGTCAGCCCCAGCAAGCAGTTCTATCACTGTTTCGGCTGCGGCGCGCACGGTAGCGCGATCGGTTTCATCATGCAATATTCCGGGCTCGGCTTCATCGAGACGGTCGAGGAACTGGCGGGCAATGCCGGCCTTCAGGTGCCCAAGCAGATTGCCGCGCGCCGCCAGGAAGAAGCGAAGAAGGCGCCGCTCACCGAGTTCATGGCGCGGGCGGCGAAGTTCTACCGCGACCAGCTCAAAGCCAGTCCCCGCGCCGTCGAATACCTCAAGCGCCGCGGCCTGTCCGGCGAGATTGCGGCACGTTTCGGCCTCGGCTATGCGCCCGACGGCTGGCAGAATCTCGACCAGGTGTTCCCGGACTACAACGCCTCCGAGTTGACCGAATGCGGGCTGGTGATCATTAACGAGCAGGGTCGCCGTTACGACCGATTTCGCGACCGCATCATGTTCCCGATCCTCGACCAGCGCGGCAATGTGATCGGTTTCGGCGGCCGGGTTCTCGATCAGGGCGAGCCCAAATACCTGAATTCGCCGGAAACGCCGCTATTCGAGAAGGGCCGGGAACTGTACGGTCTGCCTCAAGCGCGCAAAGCCATTCACGACAGCGACCGGGTCATCGTGGTGGAAGGTTACATGGATGTCGTCGGCCTGGCGCAATCGGGCGTGGAGAATGTCGTGGCATCGTTGGGCACGGCCACCACCGGAATGCATTTGCAGAAGCTGTTCAGGCTGACCGATCACGTGGTGTTCTGCTTCGATCGCGACAGCGCCGGAGACAAGGCGGCGTGGCGGGCGATGGAGGTGAGCCTGGAATACCTGGCGGACAACAAGAACGTCGAGATCCTGCAGATGGAGGGCAACCAGGACCCCGACGAATATATCCGCGAGCATGGCCGCGAAGCCTTCCTCGGCTACGCGAGAAACGCCACGCGACTCTCCGAATTCATGGTCCGGGAACTCGAGCGACGCACCAAGCCGAGCACCGCCGAAGGCCGCGCCCAGATGATCCATGAAGCGAAGCCGCTGTTGCAGCGCGTCACGGCACCGGTATTGCGGGTCCAACTGACCAAGGCGATCGCCAAGGTCGCCCAGCTTTCCCAGGAAGAAGTCGAGGCCGCCTGCGGCCTCAAACCCTTGAGCTTCGGTCGCCGTGCCCCGCCGCGCTCGGCGCACCGTCCGGCGGCCCGTTCGATTCAGCACCAACTGCTCGAAAACGTTCTGCACCATCCGGAGCGGGCGGCCCGCCTGCCGCTGGAGCTGATCGCCGGCGACAGCCCGGAGGAAGCCGCCCTGCGCGCCATCGCTGAAGCGGTCGACCACGGCGAATTGCCGGTCCAGTTGAGCTCAGGCGGGTCCCTGGTCGCGATGCTGCTGGAACATTTCAGGGGCAGCGACCATGAATCGACACTGGCCCAACACACCAGCGCGCTGGTCAGTGGGGATGTCAACGAGGAGGCTCTGGAGGCGGAATTCAACGATGCCCTCGAACGCCTGCGCAACGCCGGATTGACTGACGCAATTACCGCTTTGAGCTATAAAGAACGTAATGGAGGTCTCTCGACGGAAGAGCGCCAGCACCTCGCCGCACTGCTGGTGCAGAAGACCGCGGCCGCCGCGAAGGCAAGGCAGAGGGACTGATTCGTGTATAATTTCCTGTTTTCCCCAATCTTTGTCGGTTAGGCTGGTATGGACCTGAGTCCCACCACCCGCGCCTGACAGCGAGGACATTATGGCCAAAGCAACCGCCAAACCCGTCAAAGCAGTGGTCAAGAAAACTCCCCCGGCCAAGATCGTCGCGGCTGCGCCCGTAGCTCCGCCAGTCAAGCCGGCAAAGGCAGCCAAAGTCAAACCCGAACCACGCAAACGCGGCAAGGACCGGACGGCCGACATGCCGGCCGCCTTGCCGCTGGACCTCGATGCGCGCCGCACCCGCCTGAAGAACCTGATCACGCTGGGCAAGGAACGCGGCTATCTGACCTATGCCGAGATCAATGACCACCTTCCGGATGACATGGTCGATGCCGAGCAGATCGAATCGATCATCACCACTTTCAACGACATGGGCGTGCAAGTCTATGACGAGGCGCCGGATGCGGAAACCCTGCTGCTGACCGAGCAGACCCCTGCGGTCGTCGATGCCGCGGAAGTCGAGGAGCAGGCCGAGCAGGCACTGTCGACCGTCGACTCCGAATTCGGCCGCACCACCGATCCGGTGCGCATGTACATGCGTGAGATGGGCTCCGTCGAACTGCTGACGCGCGAAGGCGAAATCGAAATCGCCAAGCGCATCGAAGACGGCCTGAAGCACATGATCATCGCCATCTCGGCCTGTCCGACCACCATCGTCGAGATCATCGATTCGGCCGGCCGGGTTGCCCGCGACGAAATGCGCATCGATGAACTGATCGACGGCCTGATCGACCCGAACGCGTCCTCGGAGATCGAGGCGCTGGCCGAGGACGAAGTCGCCGAGATCGAAGCGGACGAGGAAGACGACGGCAGCGCGGCGATTGCGGCATCGCTCCTGAAACTCAAGGAAGAAGCGCTCGAGCGCTTCACGATCATCGTCCATCTTTACGACAAGATGCGCGTGACTCTGGCCAAGAAAGGTTCGCAGGATCGCACCTACCTGAAGCTGCAACAGCAAATCACCGCCGAGTTGATGAACATCCGCTTCACCGCCAAGACCACAGAGCGCCTGTGCGACTCGGTGCGCGGTATCGTCGATGACATCCGCAAGCACGAGCGCAAGATTCTTCACCTGTGCGTGGACAAGTCGCACATGCCAAGGCAGCACTTCATCAAGATGTTCCCGGGCAACGAAACCAATCTGGACTGGCTCAAGCACGAAATTGCCAGCGCCAAGGTTTATGGCGCCCAACTCCTGCGCGCTGCGCCGGCGATCATCGAGGAGCAGCAGAAGCTGATCGACATGCAGACGCGCATCGGCATTCCGCTCAAGGAAATCAAGGACATCAACAAGCAGATGTCTACCGGCGAAGCCAAGTCGCGTCGCGCCAAGCGTGAAATGACCGAGGCCAACCTGCGCCTGGTGATCTCCATTGCCAAGAAATACACCAACCGTGGCCTGCAGTTCCTCGACCTGATCCAGGAAGGCAACATCGGCCTGATGAAGGCGGTGGACAAGTTCGAATACCGGCGCGGCTACAAGTTTTCGACCTACGCCACCTGGTGGATACGCCAGGCCATCACCCGCTCGATCGCCGACCAGGCGCGCACCATCCGGATCCCGGTGCACATGATCGAGACGATCAACAAAATGAACCGCATCTCCCGCCAGATCCTGCAGGAGACCGGCGCCGAGCCGGATCCGGCGACGTTGGCGATCAAGATGGAGATGCCCGAGGAAAAGATCCGCAAGATCCTCAAGATCAGCAAGGAGCCGATCTCGATGGAGACGCCGATCGGCGACGACGACGATTCGCACCTCGGCGATTTCATCGAGGATTCCGCCACCCTGGCGCCGGCGGACGCGGCGCTGTACACCGGCCTGCGCGAAGTGACCAAGGAAATCCTCGACTCGCTGACGCCGCGCGAGGCCAAGGTGTTGCGCATGCGTTTCGGCATCGAGATGAATACCGACCACACCCTGGAGGAAGTCGGCAAGCAGTTCGACGTGACGCGCGAGCGCATCCGCCAGATCGAGGCCAAGGCCTTGCGGAAACTGCGCCACCCCTCGCGCTCGGAAAAGCTGCGCAGCTTTCTCGATTCGGAAACCTGAGCTTCTTTCAGCGGCCCGTGATACGGGTCGCGTGGGCCTATAGCTCAGTTGGTTAGAGCAGAGGACTCATAATCCTTTGGTCCCTGGTTCGAGTCCAGGTGGGCCCACCAAAAATCAATCGGGATTCGGTGATTACATCGGAGCCCGCTGCACCGGTGGAGTTACTCGAATGGTTTTTCCAACGCGTCCAGCACCGTGCGGCAAACATAGAAGCGGCCCCACTGGCGCCCGGTGATTTCCTTAAGGATTTGGTTTTTTTCAAGCACTGTGATGGCGGCTCTTGCCGTGGGATGGGTCTTGCCGAGCAACTTGGTGGCTCGCGCTACGGTCATGTAAGGGTTGGTGAACAGTTCGTCGATCAGCACCAGGGCGTTTGGTTTGTCCCGCAACTGCCCTCGGTACTGTTCCCGCAGGCGGTGCAGTTCCTTGGCCTGCTGTCCGGCGTCCGTGGCGACTTCCGTGACGCCCTGGAGAAAGAAGCGTATCCACGATACCCAATCGCCATGGGTACGCACGCGTTGCAACAGGTCGTAGTAGTCGTTCTTGTGCGCGTCGATAAATGCTGACAGATAGAGCAGCGGTTGAGAAAGCCTGCCTCTCTCCATCAGAAAGAAGCTGACCAGCAGGCGCCCGACGCGACCATTGCCATCCAGGAAAGGGTGGATGGTTTCAAACTGGACGTGCATCATCGCGCACTGAATGAGGTCGGGAATAACGTCCCGGACATGCAGGAACTTCTCCCATTCCCCTAGACAGTCGTTCATCTCGTCCACGGGAGGTGGAACGAAGGCCGCAGTCATGGGCGTGCTGCCGGTGGGGCCGATCCAGTTTTGCGAACGCCGGAATTCGCCGGGTGTCATTTTTTCACCGCGCACGCCTTCCATGAGCTTCGCATGGATTTCCCGGATCAGCCTGAGCGACAGGGGCAGCTTGGGCAGCGTGGCGACGCCATGCTCCAAGGCTCGAACGTAGTTGCGAATCTCTTTGATGTCGTCACTGCTCGTGGACTTGGCGTTGCCATCCTGGATTTCATCGATCAGCAGGTCGGAGAGGCTGGCCTTGGTGCCTTCGATGCGGGACGAGAGTACGGCCTCGCGCCGAATGTAGGGAGAGATCAGCAGGTGCGGATTCGGCAGTTGGCCACCCAAGCCGGATAGTTCCGACAGGGCTGCATCGGCCTTCGAAAGCGCCAAGGCAAGCCCCATATCGAGCGCAATGGGCGGCGGCAGGTGATCCGGAATGAATGCCAGGAAGCCCTGAGGGGTATTTACCAGCCGTCCGCTCTTGCTTTCTGAAAAATCGTTCTTGTTCATTGCGTTATAGACCTGAGCCAAGAATACTTTCAAATGATTATAGGCTTTGAAAGAAATAGGTCAATTATTTTCAAAGCTTTCCGAAGTTTGAAAATTCTCTTTGCTCGGGGGCTACTGGCAAACCTCTAAAATCTTTGTAGTCCATTATCCGGCTTGGTCTGCCGTGGGGAGCGAGAGTACTGTTTGTAGATGGTTTTTGAGGTAAGGGATTGATCCGGCTCGTTTCCGTCATTGACTCATAATCCTTTGGTCCCTGGTCCGAGTCCAGGTGGGCCCACCAACACAGTCCAATGGCTTGGCTGATGCTCCAGGCAAGCCATTGGTTCCGCCCGAAGTCAACCGGGGCGTCGCGATCGCCACGATATTTCAGGTCAAGGGCAGCCCGCCGTCAGCGCCGCATCCAGATAGACGATGATGGCGCCGATATCCAGAACGCCGTCGGTGCTATTGCCGTCGAGAAAATAGACATGGCGTTGGCTGTCCGGCGGCGCCGCTCTGATGCCGACATAGACATTCGCGGGCGGGTAGTAGCGATAGTCGAAGCCGTTCGCCTTGTCCGAAAATGTCCTGGGCGTCAGCAGCGTCGGCAGGACCGTTTCGCCCCAGCCGAAGATGCAATCGGCATCGGTTGACGTCGGGTATGCGAGAAAGGTGGCAATGTTCGCGAGGTCGGCATCGGTGAGGCCGCGGAGGATACCCATCTGGGCAACCGTCTGAATCCTGAAGCGGATGATATCCGGCCGGTTCGCGGCCGCGAGGTTGTCAATCTTCATGCCGTTGGGCGGCGTGCCGTGGCAGCCGACACAATTCGCGGTATACAACGCCTGGCCGGCATCGATGCTGGCCGCCGTCGACACCGCGCTCCCGACGAGACAGGCAAGCGCCGCCAATGGCCGGGCAAAGCGAGCTCTGGCCGTTGTATCAGGTTGTTTCAATGCCAGCACGCGCCTGATCGAATGGGAGTCAAACAAAGCCGAGATTCGAAGATGTGAATCGGCCCAGATTGGGAAGCACCGTCGTCATGTCCCCAGAGGATACGCCGACCCAACTCGCCAGCGTCGCCGCATACTGATCCACCGACGTCGTCGGCACCCACCTGCCGCCGCCGTCGGCATCGTCGGGACCGTTCAAGGCCAGGGTCGGGAAAAGGCCGTAGACGTCGCCGCCCTGGACGGCACCGCCGAGCACCAGGTGGTGGTTGCCCCAGGCATGGTCGGTCCCGGTCGAGTTGGGTTTGAGGGTGCGGGAAAAGTCCGACATGGTAAAACTCGTCACCTTGTCCGCAACGCCCAAAGCCACGGTGGCATTGTAGAAGGCCAGCATCGCCGGTCCCAACTGGCCGAAAAGCGTCTGTTGCACGTCGAGCTGCTTGCTGTGGGTGTCGAAACCGTTCAAGGCAACATAGAACACCTGCCGTTTCAGGCCGGTCGTCGCCCGCGCCTCGATCATCTTGGCGACCAGCTTCAGTTGAGTGGCGATACCCGAACTTACCCCGGCAAATGCCGTGGAGATTGTCGCAGTGGTGGCTTGAATGATCGGGTTGACCATCGCGCTGCTGGTGATTGCCTGGCTGACGACGTTGCCCGCCGCTTCCACCAGGGCGTTGCCTTGATCCAGCCCGAGCAATTGCGTCAGGGCGCTGTTGCGCGCCTTGGCCGCCGTGCTGGTGCCGTTGTCCCGCAAACCGAAGGTGCCGCTGGTCGGGATCACCAGCGGGGCGGTGTGCTTGCCGTTGTTGAATCGACTCGAGCCCGCCAGCGACATTAACGCGGGAACCGTCACTTGCGTGTTGTATGACAGCACCGCATCCGCGATGCGTCCGCCCCATCCCGTCGCCGAAATGACCGCCGACTCGGCGCTCTGCCACTGATACTGCTGGTCCGAATGGGAGAACAGGCTGTAGGGCCTTTGTTTGGTCTTGGCGCGATACTCGGCCGCGGTCATCGGGGCGACCAGCGTTCCGACATTAGCGACCGCGGCTAACTTGCCCTGTTGATAGAGCGGGGAGATCGGTGCGAAGGCCGGATGCAGCGCGAATCCCTTGCCGCCCTGCCGCGCGGCGGGACCGAGGCTGGCGAGCTCGGTCGAGGCGAGAGCGAGGGTGCCACGGGCGCCGGAATATGCCGCATAACCGCTGCTGTCGGTCGGGATCAGCATGTTGTTGCCGTCATTGCCGCCGTAGAGAAAGATGCACACCAGCGCCCGATAGTCGTCGCCCACCGGCGCCGGCGGCTTCGCCAGCGCCTGCATCCAACCCCAGGGTGCGGCGCCCGCCGACAGGGCTGCGGCCCTCAGGAAATCCCTGCGAGAAAGGCTCATATCAACGCTCCACCAGGAACTGCGGCAAGTTGGCCACCAGATAGATCGCCGTCTGCGCCCGCGTCTTCGCGTCGCTCGACGCGGCGGTGACACTGGCGATCAGTTGGCTACGGGTTTCCGGCGCCATCGTGCCGTGCAGCAAGAGCGTGTTGAGCTTGTCGATGAGCGCCGCCGGATCGGCCGCCAGGCTCATGTAGGGGGTGAGGTCGAGGTAGGTGCCGGTGGCGTCCATGACGGTGGCGACGGGCTGCGCCGCGTAGACCGTGTTGCCGGTCGGCGTGGTCAGGATTGCGCTGTAGACGAAATTGGCGCGCGCCAGGGAAGTTGAAGTGTTCTGGATGCCGAACTCGGGCGCCGCCTGTCCGGTCGTCAGGCTGTAGTCGGCGGGATAGTAGTTGAACACGGTGTCCGGGAAGAACAGGTTCTGGCCCATTTCGCTGCTGCGATCCTTGAGCCATACGCCGTCGCTGACGCCGCCGAGCGTGCGGTAGAAATTCGCGACGAAGAGCGCCGGCTCGCGCAGATGGCCGTAGTTGGCGTCGCTGCGCATGCCGCCGCGCGCCTCGGGATCGAGCAGGATGGCGCGGATCACCGCCTGCATGTCGCCGCGCACGCCGCTGCCGTTGTCGTTGAAGACTGTCGCCACGCGGCTGACATAGCTCGCGCTGGGGTTGCTGGTGACCAGGCGCTGGATCAGTTGCTTGCCGATGAACGGCCCGACGTTGGCATGCATGAAGGCCGAGTCAATTGCGGCGGCCAAGTCTGCCGCGGCGGTCTGGTTGGTCGACAGCACCGTCGTGCCCAGCACCTGCTTGCTGGTGGTGTCATGGTTTTTTTCCACCGCGATCATGTCGGCGCCGTAGTAAATCGGATTGAACGATGCCGCCGATGCGACGCCCGGCACCGGCGCATAGGTCCAGCCGGTAAGCGCCTTGGCGAATCCCTTGATGACGTTTTCGTCGTAGCTCGGGATGGCAAATCCGTTGGCGTCAGTTTGCACCGAGCCATCAGAATTCAATTGGTATAGGCCGATCGAAAACAATTGCAGCAGTTCGCGTGCATAGTTTTCGTTGGGTTGCTGGTTGGCGTTGGTGGCCTTGGGATTGTTGACCATGTCCAGGAAGTTGCCCATGGCCGGCGACAGGGTGATCTTGGTCAGGATGGTCTTGTAGTTTCCGAAGGCATTGTCCAGGAGAATGTTCTGGTAAGGAACAAAGGCCGAGGGCTTGGCGAGCGAGGATTCAGTCCCCGAGATCACCAGGAGTTGCGATAGCGCAAAGGCAATCCGTTGCCGCAGTTGGTCCGGTGCCGAGATGGCATTCTGGAAAAACTGCCGTTGTACTTGATAGAGCGAATAGTGGTCCCGCGCACAGATGGATGCCGCGCTACTGGCGGTGCCATCGTTGGTACAGGATGTCGGTTTCGATTCCGGGTAATAGGGCCAGTCTCCACTGCCGCCGGGCGGCACATAGCCGGTCTTCGGCGTCGAAAACTGATCGGTGAGCCAACCCGAAAGGCCGCGTTGCTTGACGCTGGCGATGCTCGCGTCGGTCGGTCCGAAGGTGGCTTGCTGCAGG
>Ga0208566_1001259_pt1 | contig 15027 bp, 16 predicted proteins | sample PL_2010_150m_FD_184159 | JGI IMG/M metagenome (GOLD analysis project Ga0208566, IMG submission 184159) | Freshwater microbial communities from Powell Lake, British Columbia, Canada to study Microbial Dark Matter (Phase II) - PL_2010_150m... | ecosystem: Environmental > Aquatic > Freshwater >...
TGGGGCGGCTACTGGGGTTGGGATCCAATCGAGAACGCCATGCTCATGCCGTGGTTAACTGGCACAGCCTTTCTCCACTCCGTAATGATCCATGAGAAGCGTGGGATGTTGAAAGTGTGGAACGTGGTATTGATCATTCTCACCTACAGCCTCTCCGTCTTCGGAACTTTCATCACGCGCACCGGCGTGGTCGGTTCGGTGCATTCATTTTCTAAATCGGCGATGGGTCCGGCGTTTTTGATCTTCGTGGCGATCACTTTCCTCGGTTCGCTGTTGTTGATGTTCAAGCGAATGGATACGTTGAAGACCGAACACGAGATGGACAGTTTGCTGTCACGCGAGTCGGCGTTTCTGTTTCAGAACTTATTATTCCTTGGAATTACGTTTGCCGTGTTCTGGGGCACCACCTTCCCGATGATCTCCGAACTTGTAACAAACACAAGAATCACAGTCGGTCCGCCATTCTTCAAACAAGTCACGGGTCCACTGTTTGGCATATTGGTTTTATTGATGGGCATTGCGCCGTTGTTGGCGTGGCGCAAACAAGCGGTGACGAGTCTGGGGAGATCGATCTTGATTCCGTTTATGGGATCGGTGATAGCGACAATTGCCGCGGCGGCATCCCACTGGACTCCGCATCCGTATCCGCTGGCGTTGGCTGGGTTGTGGTTAGTATCTTTCGTCGCGCTGACGACGTTGTGGGAATTTTGGCGCGGCGCGCGGGCGCGGATGAAGAGTCAGGGTGAAAACTTTTTCGCTGCGCTCTTCCATCTCATGTCACGCAATCGGCGGCGCTACGGCGGCTACATCATTCACTTGGGGGTGGTGATGATGGCGTTGGGTATCGTTGGCGATGAATTTTTCAAAGCCGAAACGCAGGGGACGATTGGTGCCGGGCAAAGTCTCACGGTGGAGAATTACACGCTGACTTTCGAGAGTGTCAAACGCTACTTGGGTGATGATCAAGAGATCGTCGAAGCGAAAGCAAGGTTGTACCGCGATGGCGAATATATCACGACGCTCGCGCCACGCCGCGATTATTACATCTCGCAAAAACAGCCGGTGACCGTGCCGGGCGTGTACTCAACACCGGGCGCGGATGTGTATGTGCTGTTAGTCGGTTGGGAGGAGATCGGACTCAACGCTTCGACTTTCAAAATTTATATCAATCCGCTGATCAATTGGGTCTGGGCTGGCGGCATCACCTTTATCATCGGGACGTTGATCGCCGCCTGGACATCGTTGGATGATAAACAAACATCGTATGCGCTGCGTCCCGTCGCCGCACTACCTGTGCCAGCGAATGGATAGGAGTTGATCATGACTCGCAAACTCATTATTTCACTTCTAACGATCATCGCCAGTTTCATGGTGGTTGCCGTCGTGTATGCCCAAAGCGGAAAACCTGTGAGCGACGACGATGTGAATCGCGTTGCCAAGCAACTCTACTGTCCCGTTTGCCCTAACACGCCACTCGACGTGTGCGAGACGAAAGCCTGCAAAGATTGGCGGGCGCAGATCAAAGATCAATTGGCGGCGGGCTGGTCGGATGACAAAATAATCGAATACTTTGTGGCGCAATACGGTGAGCGCGTTCTGGCAGAACCAAGACGAAGCGGCTTCACTTCGTTTGTGTGGCTGTTACCTATCGTGGCACTGGCCATTGGCTTGGTCGTGGTGATTCAGATTATGCGGAATTGGAAATCTCAAAGTCGCCCGCCTCTTCCCGTTCAATCCACTCCACTCACCGCTGCGGCGAATCTTCCACCCGAAGTTAAAGCGCGATTGGAAAAAGAATTAAAGGAATTGTCGTAGAGGATGAATTGTCATTGCGAGGAGCGTTCTTTGCGACGAAGCAATCTCGTAGCGCGACCGAGATTGCTTTCCGCTACGCGAAGAACGCTCGCAATGACAGAGTGGCTGTGTAGTTACTAGAGGAGATCGATATGTCACTTAGCTCAATACTTCTGGGATTAGCGTTGGTGGTGTTGGTCGTGCCGTTTGTGATCGATCCCATTCTCAAAAATAAGCGGCGCAAACGCGCTTCCAAGAAAAACAGTTCAACGCAGTTATCAAAGCACGAGGCGCTGCTGGCTCTGCGCGATCTCGATTTTGATTTTCAAACGGGCAAGATCACACCAGACGATTACGCCCCTCTGCGCCAACAACTTTTAATTGCCGCCGCTCAAGCCGAGCAAGTTGTTGAGACTCCCAAAGAGGTCGTGAAAGCAAAAGTTGAATCGATAGCGTGTTCTGAATGTAATGCCGCTGTTCAAACGGATGATAAATTCTGTCCGAAGTGCGGCACGGCACTTAACCTAACCTGCCCGCAGTGCCAAAAGAAAATTGCGGCGGATGATAAATTTTGCGCGCACTGTGGCGCGGCATTGAAAGTAGAGACGATACCTGCATGAATAAATCTTTGTTCGCTCTCACGCTTGCCATCTCTTTGGCATTCTCACTCGTTTCGCCGTCTCTGGCGCAAACGCCGATCCCGCCTCGCACCGTCACCATCACCGGGCAGATCGTCAACGGCACGCCGGGCGGCACCGTGCCAGCGAATTCATCGGTGCTGCTTCACGCTTGGGATGATGTGCGTGAGACGGTGATGTTGGGCGGCACGGCAGACTCATCGGGCAAGTTTCGTTTCGACAATATCCCGATTCAAGATGGCTGGGTCTTTGCGGTGATGCTCAACTATCAGGACATGACGTTTATCTCGACATATACTGAAGCGAAGCCGGAGACCAAAACGCTGACACTGCCTCTGACGATCTACGAAAGCACAACCGACTCTTCAACGGTCAGCGTCTCGCAGATACACACCTTTTTAGATTTTGTGCCGGGCAAGTTAACCGTCGGCGAAATTTATATTTTGTCGAACAGCGGAGATCGGGCGGTGGTCGGTGGCTTGAAGCTGGCGACTGGCAAAACGGCGACACTGCAATTTGCTTTACCGGAGGGAGCGCAAGAGGTGAATTTTGAAGATGATGATCCCAATCGTTTCATCATCACGTCGGGTGGTTTTGCCGACACCGGATCGATTAATCCCGGCAAAGGCACAACGCGCGTCACCGTCACGTATAGCTTGCCTTACACCTCAGGCATGACCTTCGCTCACAAAATGAATCAACCCACCGAATCAGTGAACATTTTGTTGAGGACTGATTCGGGAGTGACGGCTGCGGGAGATGAGGTGAGTCTGCTCACCACACGCACGATGCAGACGGGCGAGACCTTCAATGTTTACACAACGAATTCGCGTTCACCCGGCACGTCTATTGCGGTCACGTTGACGGGCAAACCCAATTACTATGTTCCGCCCCCAACGACGAACACCACGACGAATAAAACAAACTCGACGACAACAACTTCGTCAACCTTAGTGCCTAATACGTTTGAGAATCGTTGGGGCATCCCAGTTTCTGCCGGGATGTTGGGAGTGGCAATGATCGTTGGCGGACTCTGGTGGTGGAAACGCAACAAGGATGCTGAGGAAGAAGAGGAAAATGAAAATGACGACGATGACAATTGACGCCCACGCCACCGCGTTGACTCGCGCGCGGTATCAACGCCTTTCCCCTTTCTACGATTTGATGGAAGGGATGGCAGAATTTCGTTACGACCCTTGGCGCAAAAAGTTGTGGTCGTTGGTCAGTGGATCAAAAGTGTTAGAGGTCGGTGTTGGCACGGGAAAAAACATGTCACACTATCCCAAAGGGATTCAGATCACCGCCATTGATCTCACGCCGGGGATGTTGGACGTGGCTCGCCGCCACGCTGAAAAACTCCGCCTCACCGTTGATCTGCGACTCGGCGACGTTCAATCGCTGGAGTTCCCGGATTCCTCCTTTGACGCCGCCGTGGCGACCTTTGTCTTTTGTTCCGTGCCCGATCCGATTCTCGGTTTACGTGAACTAGCTCGCGTGGTAAAACCGGATGGAGAAATTCTTTTGCTTGAACATACGCGATCTGCCAATGAGACGATTGGCAAAGTGATGGACGCCCTTAACCCACTCGTGGTGCGGATGATGGGGGCGAACATCAATCGTCGCACCGTAGAAAATGTGGAGAAAGCAGGATTGCAGATCGAGAGCGTTGAGGATTTAGCCATGGGCGGCATCTTCAAATTGATCGTCGCGCGCGTGCGTTAGTGTGCAGACACCGAGTGTTTCTTAACAGGACTTACGCACATTGAGCCGCTAACGTCATTGCGAGTGTTCTTCGCGGAGCGGAAAGCAATCTCGGTCACGTTTTGAGATTGCTTCTTGAAGACTCGCAATGACGCTGACGTGTTTTTTTAAACACTCGGTGTATGATAATGATGTGTCCCTCGCCTTCCGCAATCTCCTCAAAGATAAAACTCGCCTCGGCTTGAGCATCGGCGGCATCGCTTTGGCGATCATGCTCATCTTGATCCTCGACGGCTTCCGCGCCGGGATGTTTCGTCAGATCACCGCATATATTGATCATTCAACAGGATCGATCATCGTCGCGCAAGATGGGGTGAATAATTTACTTGGCATCTCGTCGCTGCTTCCACCGGGCGCGACCTCAACAGTAAAAAAAGCCGAAGGGGTTGCCGACGCCGTCCCCATCCTCTCGCAATTCGTCATCCTTGATCTGCATGGCAAGAAACAACCGGCATACATGGTGGGCTACTCGCCCGCGCGCGGTGGCGGACCGTGGCGACTCGCCGCCGGGCGTGAACCGTCTTCAGATCGTGAAGTGGTATTTGATCGTGTTCTAGCTGAGCGCCATGAGATTCAACTTGGCAACACAGTTGAGATTTTAGATAAAAATTTCACCGTCGTCGGACTCTCTGATGGCACAGCGTCGTGGATGACGAGTTTCTTTTTCGTCCGCAAAACTGCCGCCGAAGATTTATTGCTCGCGCCCGGCGCGACAAGTTTTCTATTAGTGACGATTGAAGACGGTATCTCGCCCGAAGCAGTGCGAGATCGAATCAATCGCCAGTCAGGTGTCAACGCTTCGTTGAAATCCGATATAGCGGCAAATGATCTCAAGTTGTTCGGGCGTTACTTCTCCGCGCCGATCCAGTTGATGTCAGGCATTGCTTTTTTGGTGGGGACGCTCGTCGTAGGGTTAGTGATCTACACCGCAACAATTGAGCGACGGCGTGAGTACGGTGTGTTGAAGGCAATTGGCGCGCGCAATGCGCTGTTGTATCGCGTGGTGGCAACGCAAGCCTTGATCGCCGCCTTGAGCGGGACGATCATCGGCGTGGGGTTGGCGTTTGCGGTGAGTGAATGGATCATGGCGGTGAGACCGCAGTTTCTCATCGTGTTTGAATCGTTTAACGCCACACAGACGATCTTGATCGGTTTGAGTATGGCGTTGATCGCCGCGCTCTTTCCGGCGCGCGTCTTGGCGGAGCTCGCGCCCGCTGAGGTCTTTCGAAAATGATCGTAACTGTTCAAGCGTCATTGCGAGTCTTCGAGAAGCAATCTCAAACCTGCCCTGAGCGAAGCCGAAGGGGCGTGACCGAGATTGCTTCGCAAAGTGCGCTCGCAATGACGAAGTGGCTGAGTAGTTGCAAATGATCCGACTCGCCTTCCGCAACCTTTTTCAAAACAGAGCGCGACTGATCATCTCTGTCGGCGGCGTGGCGTTATCACTTTTGCTCATCTTGTCGCTCGATGCGATCTTCACCGGCGTTGAAGGACAAGTGACGGCATACATTGACCACAGCGGTGCCGATATATTCGTCTCGCAAGCCGGAGTCCGCAACATGCATATGGCGTCGTCATCACTGCCGGCGTCGGTGGAAACGAAAATAAAAGCGGTGCCGGGCGTTGAGTCAGTGACTCCAATTCTATATGCGACGAACATGATCGTCGTCGGCGAAGAGCGCAATGCGGCGTACGTCATCGGTCTGCCGACGACTGTGAAAGCGGGTGGAGCGTGGATCGTTTCGTCAGGGCGCAGCAGCCCCAACAAGAAAGGGGCGATCATTGATCGCGGCGTCGCCGAAAAATCAGGAGTGGTGTTGGGCGATGAGGTAGAGATATTTGGCGAGGATTTTAAAGTGGTCGGACTCTCCGAAGGCACGGCGAGTCTTTTTAATTCGGTGGCGTTTATCTCGCGCGATGATTTCGCTGATATGCGTAACAGCGCGGACATCGTGAGCTTTTTATTGGTGAAAGTAAAAGAGGGGTATTCACCCGAATCGGTCGCAGCGCAGATCGAATCGTTGGTGAATGACGTGACGGCGCAATCGCGAGTTGAGTTCGCCGCACAGGAACGCCAAGTGATCAAAGATATGAGCACCGATGTGATCGCTATGATGAATCTCATCGCCTTCTTCATCGGCTTGGCGGTGATGGCGCTCACGGTGTATGTTGCCACCCACGCGCGGCGCGCCGAGTACGGCGTGTTGAAAGCATTGGGCGCGCGCAACACACATCTCTACTTCACCGTGTTGATGCAAGCATTGTTCAGTGTGATCTTGGGATTCGGCGTGGGGTTGGTCTTCACGTTAGTGTTGACGATCATCGCGCCGCGTTTGAGTTCGAGTTTGGCGTTAGCCATCAGTGGCGAGTCGTTGATCAAAGTGGCTGTCGTCTCGCTTATCATCACCGGTGGCTCCGCTATTTTACCTATCATGCAGATCGCCGGACTCGATCCGGCGATAGTGTTTAGGAAATGAAGCAATGAGACAATGAGAGAATGAACAATGAACAACAAAGCAACGTTGAGAGTTGAACGGGTGACGAAGAGATACGGTGCGGGGACGACTGAAGTGACGGCGGTGCATGACGTGTCGCTTTCGGTTGCGCCGGGAGAAATAGTTTTGATCATGGGTCCTTCTGGCTCGGGCAAGACGACTCTGCTCTCGATGTTGGGCGCGTTGCTCAAACCGACTGAAGGAACGATACAACTTAACGGCGACGTGATCAGCGCGCTCGCCGAGAATCGTCTGCCGGATATTCGCCTGCGTCAGTTTGGATTCATCTTTCAGGATTTTAATTTACTGTCGGCGTTGACGGCGTTGGAAAACGTGGCGATTGTGGCGGAGCTCACCGGAATGAAAGGTAAGGCGGCGCGGCAGAAGGCGGCATCCCTGTTGACGGATCTGGGTTTGGGCGGGCGACTCAATTTCCTTCCAGAGAAACTTTCGGGCGGGGAGAAACAGCGCGTGGCAATCGCCCGCGCGCTGATCAATGATCCCGCGTTAATTTTGGCGGACGAGCCGACGGCGAATCTTGATTCAAAGATCGGTCACGAGATCATGCGCTTGTTGCGGCGCATCGCCAAAGATCAAAATCGTAGCGTGGTGATCGTCTCGCACGATCAGCGTATCAAAGATATTGCCGACCGCGTGTTGTGGTTAGAGGATGGCGAGTTTAAGGAGATGACGGTGATGGCAACCGATCCGGTATGCGGCATGACCATCGAGCAGACGAAGGCGGCGGCGACACTGGTGGTTGGCGGCGTCACTTATTATTTTTGTTCGCGCGGCTGCCGCGCCGAGTTCGAGTCAGAACATCCGCAAAAATAAGATGCGTCAAATGGCGTATTGATGTTGGGAAATAGATTGGTAGAATGGGTCTCAAGAGGAGACTAACACCATGAAAAAAATTTTAATTCTTTTACTGTTGACATCAGTGATATTAGCGGCGTGTTCCCCGCAAGCCACACCGCAACTGATCACGATGGACACCAACCTGATGAAGTTTCAACCCGCGATGATTGAAGTTAAGGTTGGGCAACCCGTCAAGATGACGATGCGAAACAGTGATTCAGTTGATCACGATTTCAGCATCATGGAAATTCCAACATCAAAGATGAGTTCCAATGCTGAACCTGTTGCCGGACATGCGATGGGCGGCAGCAGTGGTCTGGCAAAGGAGCCGGAACTGCACATGGCAGTAGCGATGGGCAAGAATGGCACGTTAGAATTCACGCCGACCAAATCCGGCACCTACGAATTTTTCTGCACCGTCGCCGGTCACAAGGAAGCGGGGATGAAAGGAACGCTGGTCGTCAAGTAGTCAATAGGGTCAATGCCAAACTTAACTCAACAGATCAGTCAACCCGCACCCAACTTTACTTTACCGGCAACAACCGCCGCGCAAATTTCCCTCGCCGATTTTCGCGGGCGCACGGTCTTGCTGGTATTCGTGCGGCATCTCGGTTGAATCCTTTGAAGAAATCATTTGTCGCAGTTGCGGCAATCCTATTCAGATTTTCAACAACTCAACACGGCGATCATTGCTCTGTCTACCGTTGATCTGAATCTTTTGAATCGCTTTTCGCGTGAGTTGCAGTTGCCATTTCCTTTGTTGTCTGATGCCAATGGGAACACCTATCGCGCCTATCGCTTGGGCAAAGGTTTAACGATCCGCGCTCGCACACTGCTGGAGTTTGCCCATTTGATATGGCGCGAGAAACGACTCTATCGCCCAATTGGAAATGTATTACAAGTGAGTGGCGACTTCATTGTGGATGCAAATGGAATTATCCGCTTTGCTCACAGCAACGAAGACCCGACAGATCGCCCCAATGCGCCGGAACTATTAAATCGTTGCGCTACGATTTCAAACTCTCGATCACTCGTGTGAGTTTCGCTTTGGCTTCGTCGGCGACATCTGACAGCGCGCGGTCACCTTTTAAAACACTTAACATCAATTGAGGATCAATCGTGGCGATGATATCGCCGAGCGCGATGATTTCGTCGTCACTGGTTAAGCTTGCGCGGTCGAGTAAGGCTTGCAGTTCGTCATAGCAGCCGTGAATGTCGCCGATGCGGAATTTTTTCGTCTAAGCGATCCACTTCTTGCCCTCGCTAGATGACGATGCAACAGCCACTGGGGGACTACATTGAACCAAAGACCGTCGGGCAAACAAAAACACCGTAGCCTCACGAAGTGGGTCTACGGTGTCTTGGAGGTAGCGGGGGTTGGATTCGAACCAACGACCTCCGGGTTATGAGTGGTCACTGGCGAATCGCTAACTCTAATCCACCGGGTCCGCGAATTTCGGCAACCTGGGGGTCGTAGTCTCACAGAACCTGGGGGACTACGGTTATGAAAATTGGTAACTAACGACCGCCAATCTAAAACAATAGCGATCTAAAGTCACTATACACAAATGAGTCTGGAAAAGCAAGAACTTTAATAGAGGAACGCTTTGTCAACACATGAGCGGGCCGATAAGCGTGAGGCAATAACAAGGTCGGGTAATCAGCGAGGTACGCAGAATATTTCGGATACGAGCGAAACAGTAGAAACTTACACCACAAGGCACTACTCGATTCTCGAACTGTCACCAACCACAGAAAGTAAATGTGGCACAATAATGATCGCGCACCGACTCGTCGTTCTCTCTCTTATACCAACGAAATATTTCTGGAAGAATTTTTTTGTCTCTGGACGTTACTCAACGCCAATGGGCGTTGGCTCATCTCGCTATCAAGTTGATTCCGCAGAAAAACTTTCATGAGCGACTGATAGGGTATATCGCGTTTGTTAGCAAGCAATTTGATTTCGTTGAGCATAGACTGCGGCAAGCGGAGCGAGATAGTTTCAGTAGACAGTTTCAAATTAGGAAAGATGACATGATTTGCCTGACTCCAATCCAAATACTCTGTAGAATCATGTGTTTCCCAAAATTTCCGCTCGGCAGATTCGCTTTTGAAACTAGGAATTTTCTTCTTTAGAGATTTTTTGTTGTGCAAGTTCTTTTTCATAGGTTGCTCGCTCCTTTCGATTCATATCGCGGGCAGAAATGACACGGATTTTATTCTGACGAATAGTGAATGAGACGAATATTCGCCTTTCCTTGTTAGTTTGCCCCAGCACGTAATAACGCTTTTCCTCTTGCGAATGTTTGCTATCATCAGCAAGAAGCAGGGGAAGATTGACAAATATCTCTTCGCATTCGTTAGTAGTGACGTTATGTTTAACCTTGTTTTTCTCGGAGTTACCGCTGTTCCACTCAAAGCCATCAACCGTTTTAATATCCAACACCATGCCAGTATATTACACAAATATACACGATGCGTCAAACGCGTCAGTGGCTTTAATTAGAAGGCAACTTGTCTTACCGCGCAACATATATTGCTCTGCTTCGTCCGCCCTCTCGCCGCCGACTGTAATCGCCTGATGCCCGCTTCAATCATTCCCGCTGCCAGTTGCGGCAGTCGGAGAATAAGAACGATCAGATTACAATAGTCTGCATGGCTAAGTTCATAAACTGCGAGCGCGCTGAGACATTAAATCAGCGCCACTTAAAAATCAAAACGCGACCTCCGAGCAGGTCGCGTTTTGATTTTAGCGAAAAGTCCGTCGCTTCGCGCTTTTTAGGCTTATAGGGCAGAGCTTCCATCTCCAGTTGATCTTGCAACACTTCAAATTCCGGATCCTTATGTAGAAGAGTCGCCATATGCCGCTTCGCGCACGCCGCGATCACCGTGTCCGCAAACGACACGCGATGCGCCGCCTTCCACTTGGCGGCGATCAAGATAGTCGGTTCGTCCAGTTCCCATATAACGGTCGCTCCCAGCCGCCTCAACAACGAATAGCGCACATCCGCTTCTGCCTGCCCGCGTTCTTGAATGGTGAGATAGCTTACCTCCAACAAAGAAACGGAAGCAATCAATGTCGGATAACGAGCAAGAATATGCTGGACTCGATCCGCGCCATCTTCGTCTTCAATAAACGTCATCAACGCAGAGGTGTCTAGCAAATAGAGCGGTTTATCGTTTTTCACGCTCTCGATCCTTGGCGCGAGCTGCTAGCAGTTTTTCGGTCAAGTGTTCCCCTCTGCCGCGCCCGCGCAGTGCACGGAGCGGATCCGCCGGAACAGGAATCAAGCGAATGGTTTGTCCGTCATCCAACCAGACGAGTGCATCGCCCTCGTTGATCTGATGCCGTTTGCGGATCGTGGATGGAATAACAGTTTGCCAGCGTTTGGTGATGGTCGTCGTCGTTTGCATAGATTGATTTTACAAGATAAAAATCACAAACACAAGCGCACATGAGTTTTCGTCTTGCGCGCCTATCTGACCGAAAATTCTTGATCGTTTAGGGTAGGAGCAAATGCGGCAACAATCGTGCTGACTCTCTCACGTTGTTCTATATCTAGTGTGACAAGAGGTAAATGTAGTTCTTGTGCCAGCGCCACATAGATGGCGTCTGCGCCTCGTAGCTTGTAGTCGGCAGCGAGCTGTGCCGCAGATTGTGCGAGTTGCCGATTGATTTCCACCAAGCGCAATGTGGGGATACGCAAAATCGCCGCGAGAGCTTGATGAGCAATTTCCGGCTTCCCGATTCTGCGGGCAATGGCGCCAGTGATCTCACTCAACACAAGCACCGGCGACACGATTGGCTCTCCGACAAGGGCGCGTTGCTCTAACCAAACGCGGCTAACGGCGTGATGGGTGTCTGCTGGAATAAGGCGGCTAACCCATACACTAGCATCCACTACCACTGCCGTCATCGCCGCCCCTCGTTTACCGCTTCTACCGCGCTCACACCTTGGGGCCAATAACGCCCGATCTCTTGCGCCACTTGATCTAAATCCGCCCAAATAATGTTGAGTGCTTTCGGGTCGGGCTTAGGGGTGGTGATTGGAATTAGGCGCGCAACGATTTGCCCGCGATAGGTAATATCAACTGTTTCGCCTTTTTCGCGTACGCGGCGCACAATTTTGCTAGCGCTGCTACCTAACTCGCGGATGCCGATCACTTTAGGGTGCGAAACTTTTTGCATGGGTGTCTCCTGATGTCCTGATATATGTCGGGACATTATAGCATAGCAGGAAACTCGTGTTATTGAGTATGCGGTGTCTCAATAGGAGGGAAACAATGAGTTGGCGCACGAATCATTGAGTCGTCTTTATTTTGTGTAATGAGTGATGGTTCGACGCTCTTTTATCTTGTCCTCAGCGACGAATACCAAAGCCTAGCTGTTTCACTCGCCGCCGGAAGGCAGTTTCTTTTTCAGCAGGCACAACGAGGGTAGTTTCATTGGCGATGAAACAAATTTTGCGAAGCGCACTGTCGTTGACGATTAATTGAGCGAGCGCCGCGTCGGTAGTTTGAAATAGCACTGCGGAGCCTGTCTCTTTCAGCGCGCGGCTGTTACGTTGGATGTCATCTAGGAAAACTCGGACGGTTTGTGGGAGAGGGTGCGCGCTTTTGCTAACAAGGAAATCGTTGATCGCTTCGAGTGTCAAACCTGTTTCGAGCGCTGTCAGAATCTTTTCGCGCTGTAGTTGATAGACGCCTTCACCGATAGATCCAGCTGGGTTTCTAGCGCTTCACGTAAAGTGGCAGGAGGCTTCTCGTAGTTGTAGCGCATATCATTTTATCTTATCGTCCAAATCTATTCCACGCTCTGCCAACAGCACCCGAAGTTTTTCAACGTCCTCACGGCGAACGCGCGCCAGAGCTTTATTGATGGCAGGCGCGAAGGGTTTAAGCACAACAGCGATCTCGGGATCGTTCAGCAGTTCTTTGAGCGTCGCTTCATCACGCACTTGCAGCAGACTCACCTCTTCCAGCGCAGCGTCGCCATAGTGTTTTGCCCAGGCACGGATGCGGTTGATCAATTTTTGCGGCACAGGTCCGCGATGCACAAGTTCCAAACGTTTGATGATTTCGGCGGTGGCGAGTCCGGCGCGAGCGGCGCGCTGTGCTGAAGCCGATGTGATCCGATACTGTTCATCGCTGACGTAATCGGCGAAGGCGGCGAGGTGACCATGTAAATAAAAGTTGGGGCGGCGAGTGAGAAAATGGATCTCACCGACGTCGTTCGCTTCCACAGAATTGGCAGAGATCGCCGGTTGGCGCGTGACAATAGGCAAGATATTTTTGGCGCGCAGTTTTTTCTCGATCTCGACAATGGCTTGAGCGTCGGTCAACAAAGCGACTTCGGGCAATGGGCGTGAGCGCACGAACGCGGCGGATTCTTTTTGCGCGGCATCAAGCAAGTTGGCGTCGCCGTGCGCCAGTGACAGCGAGCGATGAATGACGATGCGCTGGTGTTGTGTTTGCCATTCATCAAGGGTGCGCGCCACATTGCCGGGCAAGTCGGCGCCTGTTTGCTCGACCAAAAACTTTTTGATCCGCTCTACATCCCAACCACTTTGCTGACCGCGATACACCGAAGCGCGGGTCAGTTGATATTCAACCGCGCGCTCGGCGCTGAGCCGTTCGGCAAAACTATCTAGCGTGACGAGTGTTGCATCGTTGACGGGATCGAGGGCGGTGATGTGCAGATTGGGCTGCGCGATGACGCGCCCACCTTCGGCGCGGATCTCCGGTTGAGGTGCGGCAGCCAGCAGCCACGCGCCGAGCGGCGTCACCTTGAAAGCCTCCGCTTCTTTATTGACGCCGCCTTTCCACCCCAGATCGATCAGCCCCATCCAAAACAAAGGTCCGCTGATCACACTTCGAATGAAGTTCGCTTCGATTTTTTTCCAACCTTCTCTTTCATCTGTAACTATAAACCCGGCATTTAATGGGTTGTTTTGTGAGTAATAGGGACTCATCCCCGTATAGTAAGACTGAGAAGGCGCTGGACGATGAAAAAGGAATTCGTAATCGTTGTCGTAGAGATCATTGATGAGATGATCGAAAGTAATCCAACTACCCGTGAGGGCAGTGAGGCGCTGCAAGATAGTTTGTCGCGCGGTGGCGATGATTTTATGACCGATGAGGAGTGGCTCGACTTTGTAAGGGCGCACATCCGGCGGGAGTATTAAGAGTTCGTTGAATAAAAGAGTCTCGCGCCATGTTTCGTAACAGCGATTCACACGCTCGGCGGGAGCCAGCGCAAAAAAATCGGCGTCATTTGCTTGCACGTCAATTCGCGCCGTAATTTTTAGCGCGCCGAGGGCGGCGAGGGTGAGCCGCAGAAAACGTAAACGGGGATGATCCACTTCGCCCTCGCCTTTGTTGAGAGTAGCGCGGTTTAACAAAATGTTGTTCACGTCGCGCAAGGTTGTTTTGTGCGGCTCGTCTTTCAAGGTGAGCGAGAACGGATGATCGCGGACGAAGCTCCAATATAAATAAAGATCGCGTTGAAAGCTGCGCGCCGAACTTTCTTGAGTTGAAGCGACTGTGATCGGTTTGGCTGGAGCCACTTCGAGCGGCGGTAGCTCGGGCAAGTGCTGGCGAATCTCGTCAGGGATGAAGACGGTGTTGGAGTATTGAGTGAAGTCGCGCTTGGGAGCGTTGTCGGCGTTAAATGATTGGTAGGGCAACGGCGGATCTTCGGCGGCGAAGAGCAGACCGCGCAACGTTAAACGCGCCAACACATCTTCAAAGCGGCGCGACTCTTTGTCGCGTGGGTTCGCCGGTTGGTGGCGACCATAGACATCTGGCTTTGTATCGTTCTCAATTAATTTTTTTCGCCGGAGTTCTTCGCGCAAAGTGCGCACAGTGGCTGTGCCATTGCGCCGTAAAACTGATTCCATTAATGCCCGCTCGGCTTTAGAGAGATCGTCCCATTGTTTGAGGACGCGCTCGCGGTCAGGCAAGATTTTGAACAGTTCAGCGACGACGATATTTTTTTGCTTTGAGCCTTTGGGCAGCACGCCATGAAACGAAGCGATAGCGTTAATCGCTTGGCTTGAATAAGAATTGAGTAGCGTGTTGAGGTCTTGAGTCATGAGGCGATTTTGGGGGTGTAACCTTTGTTCACTAAATCGGCGCGCAAGGCTTCAACCCCTTCGGGGCGCAGGGCAATGAGGCGCGGGCTGAAGCGATAGAGAAGATGCTGCGCCAACGAGGTGCCAGCCAACAATTCGTTCAAGGCGAAATCATCGGCGAGTTCAAGCAAAGCGACGTTGGCATACAAATGGACTCGGCCAAAGTTTGCCCACCAAGCGCGGAGCGATTCAGAAAGAGCCTTCGGCAAACGAGTGGCGGCCGCCTTTTCCAGCGCGACGATCACTTTGTCGGAGTCCCAGCCGCCCTCAAACGCCCGTCGCGCGCCCTCGGCGGCAACCCCGTAGATCAGATTGTCGCCTTCACTGTGAATCGAATCGGTTAATAGG
>Ga0208566_1001260_pt1 | contig 15026 bp, 15 predicted proteins | sample PL_2010_150m_FD_184159 | JGI IMG/M metagenome (GOLD analysis project Ga0208566, IMG submission 184159) | Freshwater microbial communities from Powell Lake, British Columbia, Canada to study Microbial Dark Matter (Phase II) - PL_2010_150m... | ecosystem: Environmental > Aquatic > Freshwater >...
AAAAACCTTTAACCCCGCGTCGCTACGCTCCGACTGTCCAGTTTGGCGTGGAATGGGTGTCCAGATTCACGTGGAATGAGTGTCCAGTTTGCCGTGGAATCACTGTCCAGTTTGCGTGGAATACGCACTCCTAGTCGGACCTACAACTTACAGGTCAATTTGCCGTAAATACTGGCTTTAGTAAGTTGAACTAAACCGCTACGCGGTGGCTGGTCCTCACAGACCCCACCGCGTTTTCAGTTGACGGATGGCTTGTATTTGAACGAGATGAAATGAACCCTGTGAGCCGGGGGACTTCCCCGGTTCTCAAGGAGATTTTCATGACACCCTTACGCCAAAGCATGATGGACGCGATGCTGCAACGCGGCTATGCCGCCAGCACCCGAGCGAACTACGTCAAGGCCATATACAGCATGGCCAAATATTACCGGCGTGACCCCGCTGAGTACAGCGCCGCCGAAGTGCAGGCTTATTTGCTGCACATGGTCAAGGAACGACACGTCACCTTTAGCACCATGAACCAGACGGCGTCCGCGGCACGCTTTCTGTATGAGACGGTGCTGGGCCATGAACGCACGCTGTTTCACATTCCCATGGCCAAAGTTCCTGTGATCCAGCCCGAGTTGCTCTCGCGCGAAGAAATCGCGCGCCTGTTTGCAGCCGATGCCAACCCCGTATACCGCATGATCCTGCAAACCATTTATGCAACAGGTCTGCGCGTATTTGAAGCTTGTGCCCTGCGGGTGCGAGATATTGACAGCGCCGCTGACCGCATGTGCATTCGGGTAGAGCACGGCAAAGGCGGCAAGACCCGCTACACATTGCTGTCGCCCACGCTGTTGGCACGTCTGCGTGCGTATGTGCGCACGACCAAATCTCGCGAGTGGCTATTTTGCAGTCGTGGCGGAGTACGGCCGTTAAGTGTCAAGTCCGCACAGCGCGCCTATTGGGGCGCCCGCGCCCAAGCGGGCATCATCAAGCGTGGCGGCGTTCACACGCTGCGCCATGCGTTTGCAACCCACTTGCTCGAAGGTGGCGTCGATCTGGTCACGATTCAACGACTGATGGGCCACAGCAACATCAGCACCACCTCCCGCTACATGCACCTCATCAGTCCGCAGTTTCGCCCGCCCAAGGACGTCGATCCTCTGGATTTACTCGCAGGTTTGCCCAAACGGTAATCGGCCGACGCAGTCGTCATGGCCGACTTGGCCGATACGCTGCGCCAGTTTGGCGCCACGTATCTGGGGAAGCACATCCTGAGCACTCCACAGGCGAAGGCCTGGCGGGCAATCGTTGCCTGTCGTACCGCGGCGTTAGGTGGCGAGAAGTTGGCTTGCGCTACCTGTGGTCATACTCACTGGCAATACCACTCGTGCCGACATCGGTGTTGCCCGCAGTGTGGAACACGCGCCAAAGATGCCTGGCTGCAAGGACGACTGGCGGAGGTGTTGCCTGTGCCTTACGCGCATCTGGTCTTTACCTTGCCGCACTGCCTCAATGGTCTGCATGGAATGCACCCTCGTTGGGTGATTGACACCGTGTTTGCCTGCACGGCGCAAACTCTCTCAGAGTTTGCCGCCAACCCAAAGTGGATGGGAATCTCAAATGGCACCCCCGCATTCAGCTTGGTACTGCACACGTGGACGCAGGACTTGCAGCGTCATATTCATCTGCACGTGGTGATGGCCTGCGGAGTGCTCACCAAAGAAGGGTCATGGTCAACGCCAGCGCGCAAGCCCGACTTCTTGTTCCCGGTGCCTGCCTTGTCAAAGGTGTTTCGCGGCAAGTTCATGGCGGCGCTGGCTTGTGCTCACAAAAGCGGCAGGATTGAGCGCGACCCACAAGGGGAAGATTGCGCCTGGCGTGTGCGGCAAAAGCAACTCTACAAACACGACTGGGTGGTCTATGCCAAGACGCCACTGGGAGGCCCCGCCCAGGTGTTGGAGTACCTGAGCCGCTACACACACCGTACGGCCATCAGCAACGAGCGGATCCGCTCAGTCAGCGGAAACGAAGTGGCGTTCAATGTGCGTGCCGATGACCAGGGTGGCAAGCGCCTCGTACGACTGCAAGGCGAGGAATTCGTGCGCCGCTTTATGTTGCACGTCCTGCCCACCGGCATCAAGCGCATTCGACACTATGGGGTGTTGGCCTCAGCCTGCAAAGGGGTCAAGTTGGATGCGGCGCGTTTGGCCTTGCATATGCCAGCCATCAACGCACAGGCGCTAGAGTCTGCTCAGGCCTTCATGGCGCGTATAGCAAAGATCGATGTACTGCTTTGCCCGTGCTGCAAGGTCGGAAGATTGCACACCGTGGGGACATTGCCGAGGCGGGCGCGGCTGCCGGCGCCCAACAGCATCGTACCGGCACAAAGTCGAGGCCCACCGTGATGTGCCGACGTCTTCCTCAAGGTGGTTCTGCATGGGGCATCCGAGTGTCCTGGGGGCCGCTGCAAGCTATGCAGTCCAGAGCCTGCACAAGTCTCAATAAATTCCGGCACCAGAGCATCAACACAGTCTGTTTGATAGTCCAACGTATTTGTCGAGCGATGAATTCGCCGCACTGCCCACCATAAATTCATCGGTCACACGGGGACGAATCTTTAAATCCCCTATCCCGACCACCTGAGCAGGCGGTTCAGTCCAACGTGGTTTATCAGACGCCAATCAGCACTTGTGCTCTCGACCACCGTCGTCACGGCGTCCGATAAACGCTATTCGATGCTGGACAGTTACACTCCCCTCCAAGCGCACATAGTCTAATTACGCAGCAATAGAGAGGTAAACAATGAACATCCAGGAACGTGAACAACTCACCCAATTTCTTCAACAATTGACTCAGGCTCAGGCTGCGCAGAAGGATAGTGAGGCCGACACCTTGATCCGCGATGCCTGTATTAGGCAACCTGACGCAGCATATTTACTCGTCCAGAGAGCCATGCTCCTCGATCAGGCTATGCAAGACTCCCGGGCTCAAATTGTTCGCCTTCAAGGGGAGTTGGACCAAGTTCGGGCTCAAGTCCGCGCTGGAAATAGCGACGGTAGCTTCCTAGACGCCAATGCTTGGGGTAACTCTCCCACATCTCGGGCTACTTCAATGCCTCAAACGTCTACCAATGCATCCCAGGCGCCCGTTGCCGCGTCTATCGCCGCTCCAACCGCCAGCGCCTGGGGTTCCGGTATGCTGGGCAATATCGCGACTACGGCGGCAGGTGTTGTTGCCGGAGGCTTTCTATTCCAGGGGATAGAACATCTAATGGGTAACCATGGTTCGAATTCTGGCTTGATGAATGGACTGAGTAGCAATATGCCTCCTGAGCACCATGAAGCAGCAGCCATCAACCAGCCGATTGATGACAGCGATTCCAGCAACGGTCTTTTTGACACCAGTTCCGTCGATAGCTTCATCGCTGGCGATACGGACAACAGTTAATCACCACTCGCCAGGGAGCGAAGCACATGCAACTGGGGGACGAAAGGGAAAGCGACAGTGTAGAGGATCGGCGCGGTGGAGGTATTGGTCGTGCAGGTGGCCTCGGCATAGGCGTGACGCTGATCGCCCTCGTGGCGAGTTACTTTCTCGGCATCAATCCGGGCACCCTGCTGGGCGTTGCGGAAAATGTTCAAAGAACCAGTTCGAGTGCCGGACCGGGACATCCCGCCGACCCGCGAACCGATCCCGAGGCCGTGATGGTCTCGGAGGTAAAGAAAGTGCTCGCGCTGACCGAGGATACCTGGGAAGCCCTGTTCAAGCAGGCAGGCGGGCAATACCGGCGACCACATCTTGTACTTTTCCGTGGCTCGACGCCGACTGCCTGTGGCACGGGGCAGGCCGCGATGGGGCCGTTCTACTGCCCTGGTGACCAGAAAGTCTATCTCGATCTGGGCTTCTTCAACGAGATGGCAAGGCGATTTCACGCCGGCGGCGACTTTGCGCGTGCCTATGTGATCGCCCACGAGATTGGCCACCATGTACAGGACCTTACTGGAGTGACAAAAAAGACCGACGCAATGCGCTCGCGGATGTCGAAGGTGGAATACAACCGTGTTTCTGTCCGTGTGGAACTGCAAGCGGACTGCTACGCGGGCGTCTGGGCACACCATGCAAATCGCGTGAAGCCGTTCCTCGATCCGGGCGATATCGAAGAGGCACTGACTGCAGCGAACGCGATCGGCGATGACACCCTGCAGAGGCAATCCCGCGGCGTAGTGGTGCCGGACTCGTTCACGCACGGTTCGTCTGCACAGCGTGTGCACTGGTTCAAGGCCGGCTTCGAGACGGGAAGGATCAAAACGTGCGACACCTTCGCCGCAAAATCGCCCTAATGCGCCTTCTCTAAGTCCCTATGGAGTTAATTCTGCCGACTGTTGGCTGCTCAATGTCGCGGCGAAGATTTTCCATTGCTGCTGAGTCGTCAAAGTCATTTCCGTCGCAGCATCCAGCATCTTCGTCACCCAATCGCCACCTTGCGCGAAGGCAATCAGTTCATCGGTACTGGCCGACCCGGATCGTCCGGAAGCACGGAGCTGATCCCAAGCCAGGATGCGGCCCATGGTAGTCACCACTTCTTTGAGCCGATCCAGCTTCTTCCCCCATTCACCGATGGCCACCCGATCTTCCGAAGGTTGCAGTCCTTTCAGTATGTAAGGCTGCCCAGCAAGTTTTACCGAATGGAGGAAAGCGTGGTCCACCGCCTGCATCTGTTTCTGGACGGTCACCACCCGGCTTGCCTCATCCGACCAGGCTGGCTGCTTGACGCCAAGGCGTGCGAGGTGAGGCGCCATCGCTGACGGCTTGGCTTCCTTGATGTCGAGCAGGTAGTTGCCGTCGGGTGAACCTTTGCCCTCCACCAGTACCACGAATCGCTCTACGCCAAGACTGCCGGTCCCTGCGATGCGGCGGCCGATATCGAGCACTTCATAAAACTTCGGGCTAGGCTGCGTGGTAGCAAAATGCTCCATGAATCCGGTGACCATCTGTTTCTGCGCATCGGAAGCTGGCAGTGCCTTGACCCCATCCACTTTCAGGGCACGTCGTCGGCCTTTGCGGATCGTGCGCTTGTCAAGGAAAACGGCACGTTCGCTTACCCGCAACGCGGTCAACAGTGCATTTACAAGACCGCCGGAGGTTTCCCGTTCAACCCAGAGGGGCTTGCCAGCGGTGAGAGCACTACGGTAGGCATCCAGACAGCTTTGACTAACGGTCAGGGTTTCGGCATGTGTCGCGTGAAGGGCGTCAGCCCCGCACTGGATACTGGTCAGCAGGCGAACCATGTCCCAGGTGGCAGGCGCCAGGGCAGCTTCGTCGTAGTCATTGATGTCAAAATAGACTAGCCGGTTATCTCCCTTGTAGCTGCCAAAATTCTCGAAATGCAGATCACCACAGCACCAAGCCAGAGGCGCATCACGAAACAGGGGCGAATCTGGCAGAACATCGTAAAACAGGTGGCAGGCACCGCGCAGGAAGATGAAGGGATTTTCCGACATCTTGACGTACTTCATGGCTAGGCGGTCTGGATCGCGGCCCACGTTGTAACTGAATATCGCGTCAGTTATGCCTGGCAAACTCTGGGAAGGTGAATTGCTCATAGGAAGCCGCCTGATCGTATTGTGAGGGAAGGCTGGGCCCGTCTCTCCGATCCCCTTGCGGTGGGAGATTGTGGTTGCGAAGATTGCAAGGAGGGCTCCCTGAGCATGCCTCGCCGGATAAGTGGAAACCCTGCGTCACCCTGCCGGATGCATGCCTCACGACTCAGGCTGCCGGCTTCGCTGTCTTTTTTGATCACCTGCGCCTGGGTCAATTGCTGAGCAGCCCATTCGTCACCTGACTACTTGGTGGCTTCCTCAGCCTGCTTTCTTTGCTCTTCCGCCTGCTTGCCGATGGTTTCACCCACACCCTTGGCCTTATCCAGCGCCTGCCGCTCTTCCTGGATAATCTGCGGCGGCAGGGGTTCAGTCTTCGGCTTGTTGTTGCAACCGGCAAGCACGGAGAGCGTGAGCGCCAGTAAATAGGCGTATTTCATTGCCCCTGCACCCCGGATAGCAATTTATTTTTTCTTGGCGGCTTTCTTACCTGCAACGGCGGCCTTGAACGTGGCACCCGCCGTGAAGCGCGGCACGGTGGTTGCGGCAATCTTGAGTTCCTTGCCCGTCTGCGGATTCCTGCCAAGTCGTGCGGCACGCTTGGATGACTTGAAAGTGCCGAAACCTACCAGAGTGACGGAATCGCTTTTAGCAACGGTTTTGACAACAGCATCAATAATAGCGTCTATCACTTTGCCGGCAGCGGCCTTGCTGATATCGGCTTCCTTGGCTGCGATTTCGATCAATTCGGTTTTGTTCATGGGACACCTCAGAGTTGTGGGAGAAATTTGCCAGCAATGTTATCGCAAAATCCCAGGAAAGTGCATGAAGAACAGTCAGAGACACTTACCTCTCCCGCCATAAATCCCCTACCGCGCATTCCAGCACTGTCATCAATCCCTCGATGACATCTTGACTCCAATGTTGTGTCTTGCCATCAATGAGGCGTCCAAGCTGGGCGATAGAAATTGAAACACCAATTTCTTCCAGGCGGCGCACCAGCTCTGAGACCGAGCGCACGTTGCGTTCTGCCATCAAGACGCGCACGCGCCAGACAACGGCACGTCGAGGCGGCGGTTTCTTTTTTGCCATGACAGAATTTTATCACTGTTGTATCGGCCCCACAATATTTTGCACGCCATGCTAAATATTTGCACAATTAGCTGAAACATGCGATTACTTCTGATACACTGATTGCTGTCGAGTAGCGTGATTAGCAAATTCTTCCGCTACAAATCAATCAGGAGATACAAGTGCAACAACTACGAGTCACCAACGGCAAAGCAGACAAGGGGCGGGCGATAGCCATGTCCTCAGGCGCGCTGTCGTCTGTGCTCGGTACGTTACTTACCTGCCACCCAATTAGTACGCCAAGAACACAGTTTGGATATGAGCGCAACGATTGGAATAAGCAGGCAAGCATCCGGGTTGGGGGTGGATAACCCCAAACCACTAGATCGAAAGATCAGAGGCCACAAGGCCCGGATGCTCCGAAAGGACTCCGGGCCTTGTGCTTTTTAAGGCGAGTATTGGGTGTGTGGCAGAGAGGTTGAATGCGCCGGACTGTAAATCCGGACTCTAAAGGCACGGTGGTTCGAATCCATCCACACCCACCAGCAACAGGAGTAGTAAGGAAAAAGGAGACGCGAAGTGAGCAACGAACTGAAAGCAATCATTGAGACCACCCGAAAGGCGTGGGGAATCTGAAATAAAAAGTCCCGGTGACGTGTCATGTGTCATCAGGCCCATCCCGGAATTACCGGGCACTGGAACGCTCCCTAACAATTCGGGAAGGTTGTAAAACGCTGGCGGCGGGTGCGCCGACGTGCGAGAACTTCCGCGGTGTTCGCTGTCAGGCATGGGGCTTGGCAGGTGAGGTAACACGCGCACTTTCCGTCAGCGTTGTAGTTTGCGGACATAGTTCAGCTGGTAGAACACGCCCTTGCCATGGGCGAGGTCGCGAGTTCAAACCTCGCTGTCCGCTCCAACAGGCGAGCGCCTTTCGATCCTGGTCTGGTACACCGGGAAGTAATGCGTCCGGGACGCGATCGGGACCACGGGTACCACCGTGGTCCAGACCATTTCCTTCGGTCACCGATTCGTCGATTCGGACTGCCGGAGGCTTCCGTAGCAAGGAACCGGCCGGAGGGCCCTCACCTATTGGATATACGCCAACGTAACTCCCTGACAATGGTAGCTGTCTGTGTAGCAAACACAGGTGGGTTCGACGACCAACGGAAGTGGTCTGGGCCATTCCCATCATCGGTGCCAATGGACCGTTCGACTTCTGGTGAGGTCACCACCCTTTCAAGGTGGCGAGGTTGGGTTCGAATCCCACACGGTCTACCAATTTTCACGTTTCTTTGCGGACATAGCTCAGTTGGTAGAGCGCGATCCTTCCAAGTTCGATGTCGCGAGTTCAAACCTCGCTGTCCGCTCCATTTTTTGCCGCTGTAGCTCAGTTGGTAGAGCGCTGCGTTGAAGGCGCAGGCGTCGAAGGTTCAATTCCTTCCGGCGGCACCAGAATACGGGGAATGCATAGGGGTGCAGGGATGCTTTGCAAGCAACCTTCGGTGAGTTCGAGTCTCACATTCTCCACCAGTACGCGAATCACCATGATTCGAGCGCCGCGCGGCTCACGATGCAGATAGCACCGGAGATCACGGCGACCGGCGGCAAGTCCCGAGAATAGGGTGACGCCGCGGCAGGAGCGGAACCTGCATTTGGTCTTAACAATAGTGGAGATGGTCATGAAAGCAACACCGAAGTCGTGCTCATGCCAACAATGCATGTTCGCCAAGCACACCAAAGGTGGCAATCAAATGGTGAAGCTTGAGGAACGTGCATTCCGGCATCACAGTAACCAGATGGTTCGGCAGGGCCGCGATGATATCGCACCAGCCGGAACGCGTCAGCGCATCGGCTGAAAATTGTGCCCAGAGGCATTTACCCAGGAGATCGAGGAGAACGATATGAAACGAAAATCATGGCTGGTACCGCGGAATCCCTTCGTGGTGCCAGCGAAACACCGCAAGGCTGGAGCGCACAGCAAGACGACGAAGGCGCTTCGCAGAGCGGACAAAGTGGAACTGAGGGGGCGAAGCTTTGAGGTGAAGCAGCCGGCTTTTAACCGGCAGATCAGGGATCACTGGCCCTGCGCCCCTACCAAGATTTCAAGTGATCATTTGCATGGCGTGCTGAAACAGCGCCCGGCGCTGGAGGTGATTCAGTTCACCCGGCAGCCGCCAGCCCAATGATGTTTTGAATTTCAGAATTATTCCAGAGTGCGCGGAGCGGTAACGCAGCGGACTGTTAATCCGTCGCCGAAAGGCATCGTAGGTTCGATCCCTACCTCTGGAGCCATGATTTTCGCGGGTAGAGGGCGCCGGCAGCCCGTTGGGTTCATATCCCAAAGAAATGACGTTCAATTCGTCATCCCGCAACCAGACTTTCTCGTGTTGGGCTAATTGGTAAGTCGCCTGGTTTGGGGCCAGGAAGATCACCGTTCGAGTCGGTGGCACGAGACCAGAATATGGAAGATGAACCGGACGGGCGCACCGGCACTGCCTTGAAAACAGAGGGCGCCCATTCACCATGGGCGTGGGCTTCGAGTGCTCCATCTTCCGCCAGAAAGCAAGCGGCAACTAAAGACATGCCTAGCCAGCTAACCCCACTGCGTAGGGGAGATCACGCGCCATTACCTGTCGGGCGGCTCCCGGATGAGTAATGGCGGCCACGCGCAGGCTTGCCCGAATTGAGAATAGATCTTGGAGAGGTGCCAGAGAGGCTTATTGGCGCTGCTTGGAAAGCAGATGGGCGCCCATTGGGAGCCACGTGGGTTCGAACCCCACCTTCTCCTCCAGTTTTGGATGCCTAGCTCAGCCGGTAGAGCGCACGCTCGATAAGCGTGAAGTCATTGGTTCGATCCCAATGGCATCCACCAGATTCACAAATGACTCGTTAGCTCAATTGGCAGAGTGTCGGTTTCCAAGTCCGAAGGTCGGGGGTTCGAAGCCCTCACGGGTCGCCAGTACATGGAAGGTTGCCGGAGTGGTCTAACGGCGCTGTCTCGAAAACAGATGGTCGTCTCAGCATGACACGAGCGTTCGAATCGTCTCACCTTCCGCCATTTTTCAAACTCGCTGTAGCTCAGATGGAAGAGCGCCGTGCTACGAACGCGGAGGCCAATGATTCGACTTCATTCAGCGAGGCCAAGTCACCAGAAGCACAATAGTTCATGGAGAGGTGTGGCGAATTGGTAAGCCGCCAGCCTGCTAAGTTGGTGTCCTGAAATGGGCATGCGAGTTCAATCCTCGCCCTCTCCGCCAGTTACGCTTTTCCTTTTCGGGTCCTTAGCTCAGTTGGTAGAGCGCCTGTCTTACACGCAGGACGTCGGCGGTTCAAGCCCGTCAGGACTCACCACCATTTTTTGCCAACGTGGATCATTGGTAGATCACCCGCCTGTCTAGCGGGCATTATATGAGGGTTCGATTCCCTTCGTTGGCGCCATTTTTTGAAAGGAAGATATGAAAACCAAAATTACTGCGGTCATACGCTAGGCCATCCGTCCTCGAATAACACAGCGGTTGCTGTGTGCCGGATGGCCGTGGAGACCAAAATGAAAGATACCAAACGGATGCTTCGTCGCCATCATGTTGCCCGGCTCAAAAAGGCTCGCCGTTTTCATTGGGGACGTGATTTGATCAACGATCCCAAGAGACTGGCGAAAACCGTCAATACTCCCTGTAGCTGCTCATGCCACATGTGCGGGAATCCTCGCAAATGGTGGAATGAGAAAACCATGCAAGAGCTCAAGTTCGAAGAAACTGCCCAGATGGTGGAATTGGTATACACGCCAGCTTGAGGGGTTGGTGGCCGCAAGGCCGTGTGAGTTCAAGTCTCACTCTGGGTACCACTAAGTTTTGCCTTCCTGGCGCAATTGGCAGACGCGCCGGTTTCAAGAACCGGATGTTCCGAGTTCGAGTCTCGGGGAAGGCACCAGGTTTTAGTCCAGACCGTTTCCTACGGTCATCGGTGAGATTTGCCGACCAAATTATTACCGCCCGCTTGGCGCAATTGGTAGACGCGCTTGCCTTAGGAGCAAGATGTTCTGTGTTCGAGTCACAGAGCGGGCACCATTTATTGCATAGCAAATTATCGGCATGTGGCGGAATTGGTAGACGCCGCAGACTTAAAATCTGCTGGGAGGAATCCCGTATGGGTTCAAGTCCCTTCTTGCCGACCACTTTTCTCCTCGCGCCTTGGAGTGCCACCCGGTTTTCTAGTCCGGAGTGTGAGAGTGCGCATTTCGCTGAACGTGAACACCTGTTTCGGTCGAACGTGAACGGTGATCGAGGTGGGGTTGCGCGTTGTTCAAATTGTATCCTGGGTGCTCACAATCGTGTTGAATTTGGCACGAAGGAAAGTTATCCACGGCCGCCTGCCAGACTGCGCTCCCCTATAGCAGGCAGGCTGGCGGGCGGCGGTGGGTAACTTGTGTTCAGCGCGCGGAGTCGGAGTTTTCATTTTTTCTGAGGGACTCGCCCTTGAGATCAAGTTTATGGGCCTGATGAACGAGGCGATCGAGGATCGCATCTGCCAGGGTAGGATCGGCCAGATAGGCATGCCAATGTTTGACAGGCAACTGACTGGTGACGATAGTCGAACGGGTGCCGACGCGATCATCGAGCAATTCGAGCAAGTCGGAACGTGCCGCCTGATCGAGCGGAGTCAGCCCCCAGTCGTCCAGAATCACGACATCTGTTCTCGCCAGTTGTGCCAGGCGGCGGTTGAAACTGCCATCTCCATGAGCAACACGAAGCTCCTCGAACAGACGCGGCAGCCGGACATACAGCACCGAGAAGCCCAGGCGACACGCTTGGTTCCCCAAGGCGCAAGCCAGCCACGTCTTGCCGCAACCGGTTTTACCGGTCAAGAGCAAATTCTGGGCGGCCCGAATCCAGTCACCGGACGCGAGGCTTGCGATCAGTCGCCGATCGAGAGAGCGGCTGGCGCGATAGTCGATGTCTTCGAGGCAGGCATTCACACTCTTCAAACGAGCGACCTTCAGCAATCGCTCCAGTCGCTTCGAGTCGCGCCAAGTCGTTTCCCGGTCAACCAGAAGGCCAAAGCGCTCCTCGAAGGAAAGGCTGTCACTGGCGGTGAGGGTCAACTGTTCCTCGAAGGCGCGCGCCATGCCATCGAGCTTGAGGGCACGCAGTTGGGTCAGGGTATGGTGAGTCATCATCAGAGGTTCTCCAGGTCAGTGGTAATAATCAGGCCCACGCACGTTGGCATGCGCAGGCAAGGTGAGTTCGAGTTGCTTGGTTCCAGGCAGGGGTTTCTTGTCCAGTCCGGCCTTGAGGATCGAGGCCACCGATTTACGCGACGGGGCACCGATCACCAGCGCCCGGGTACAGGCGGCTTCCAGCCGATCGTTGCCGTATTGCTTGGCCAGCGCCAGCAAACCCAGGCAAGCGCGATAGCCCATCTCGGGATGGGGTCGGTTTGTCAGCAGATGGCGAACCACACCGGCCACCGCCACGCCGATCGAGGCTGCCCAGTTGAGAAAGCGTCCGGGCGTCCATTCCATATGCGCACGATGGGCCGCCGGCATATGCTCGGCGACGGTCGTGTGGGCGCCCCGCCGCGTGCTCTTGGCATGGCTTGCCACCCGTTTGCCGTGGTGCAGAATTTCCACGGTGTAACCGCTGAGGCGAGCCTCGACCTCCTGGCGTGCCAGCGCGTGCGGAACGCTGTAGTAATGTCCCTCGATCTCGACGTGGTAGTCGATATTGACGCGGCAGCGCTTGAAGAAGGCCACCTGATAGGGCAAAGCCGGCAAAGGCTTGAGAACTGGGCGGTCGAGACGATCGAACCATTCACGCCGATTGCCCGGCAGTTTCTTGAAGGGGCGGCGGTTGAGATCTTCGAGCAACTCGGCAATGGCGACGTTGACCTCGTGCAAGGAGAAGAAGCGCCGGTGGCGCAGACGAGCCAGAATCCAGCGCTCCACAATCTGGACGCCGACTTCGACCTTGGCCTTGTCCTGTGGCTTTCTCGGTCGCGCCGGCAGAATCACCGTGCCGTAGTGGGCGGCGAAATCGAGTGCGGTCCGGTTGGCCCGGGGCTCGTAACGGTCCGCATCGAGGATCATCGCCTTGGGATTGTCGGGGACGATCAGTTCGGTGACGCCGCCGTAATAGGTCAGGGCGCCAACCAGGCCGCCGATCCAGTCGACTGTACCCTCGGTGGCCGTGGCGCAGGCATAGGTGTAATTCGACGCACCGAGCACGGAGACAAAGATGTGTGCCGCGGAAACAGGGCCGCCTGCCGGATCGAGAATGGTCAGCGTCTGTCCGGCAAAGTCGGCAAACAGTTTCTCGCCGGCTCGATGTTCCTGGCGCATGGAGCGCTTGAGTTGGCCAACGTGGTCCCGGTAGTGCTGGCAGAACTGGGTGTAACGATAGGTCGCCTCGGCACTGTGGGCTTCAACATACTCCTCCCACAGCAGTTGCAAGGTGACGCCCTTGCGTCTCAGCTCACGATGGATCAGGCCGCAGTCAGGAGGCGTGCGTTGGCGTTTCGCCGGCGCGGCCTTGGGGCACAGTCGGGCTTCGATCTGATCTTCATCCAGGCCGAGGATCACAGGCCAGATCAGTCCCTGGCCTTCAGCCAGGCTGACGAATTTGGAGACCGCCCCCAGACTCACGCCCAGGGCCGCTACGATCTGTCGGTGACTCAGCCCGCAATCAAGCTTGAGTCGGAGAATTTCCTTGATTCTGCGCATGGGTACTCGCTCTGCCGGCATCTCTGCTCTCCGAAAATCTCGGGAGCTTGCTGCCGGCGGTTGTCCATGCGCAACCCCTTACCTCTACTTCTACCCTTTCCGTTTCGGTTTCGTGAACACCTGTTTCGGTATCGTGAACACCCATTTCGGAAATCTCCAAAAAGTGTTCACGTTCAACCGAAACAGCCGTTCACCATCAACCGAAATCGGCGTTCACGTTCCGCCGAAATGAGCGTTCACCATCGACCGAAATACGCAGTGAGAGTTCGAATCTTTCCGGGGAGGCCTTCGGGCGGCGCGCGCACAGACCCGGTTGGCATTTTGCCGATCGCGCACCGCCCAACTAATTCCAGGTGATGTAACTCAACTGGCTAGAGTGTCGCCCTCATAAGTTATGTAATGATGCCGCACTGTTGCCACTGATTGAGTGACTGGTATTTAGCGGGTTTGCGTCGTTATCCACAATCCTTGATGTTGCGGACGATACCTTTCGGGCTGGAATTGACCTGCTGCTGAAGCTGTGTGATCACCTCATCACGAATGCGCAACAGTTCCTCTAACTCCTTGTTGCGAGCATCCAGGCGGTAATTAATCCGCGCCAGTGCTGCGACCTCTTCCTGCGCATCCTCGACGAGCTTGCGGTACTCCTTGAGCTTGGTGTCCGCTTGCGCCAACTCGGACCGACTCTCCTTGAGCTTCGCCTTCGGCGCGCTGTCGTTGATCTTGCGAATCTCGACCAACACCGGCTCATGGAAGCGGTACAGCGTCACACGATCCACTCCGTCTTCCTTAGCCACCGACGCCGCGCTGATCTTCGTGCCCTTGGGCACCACCTGAGGATTGCCATGCACGAGCCGGCGCACGGCCAGTTCGAGCTTCTCACGGGTGTCCCTGACGGACTGGCGCCCGTGGGCCGCGAGCGCCTCGATGCTCTTGTCGGCGGCCGTCGTCATGTTGGCACCTCCTGCCCATCCAGGCGCCGCAGCACCTTTTGGGCGTAGTCATGGATTTGCTGCGCCCGTGCGCGACCACCCGGCCCTATGTCGTCGAGCGCCAGCGCCTCGCGCTGCTGGTCGCGGATGCCTTCCCACACCGGCCGGTGCTCCTGGCCGATGATGCCGTAGTTGCAGTCGACACACATCTGCGCCTCGAAGACGCAGAGGCCGCCGCAGCCGGTGCCTCTGGCATTGCCTACGCACCACGAGTGACCGGTGCCATTGAGCGTGATGGCCCCGGCGTACTGCGCAATCAACGCTTCCTTGCTACTGGATGTTCTCACCGACGCCCTCCAGCTTAGCAGCCAATGGCCACCATTAGCCAACGGCGCGTCCGAATCAAGATAGCTCGCCATGATTCCGGTTTGCCGGGAGGACTTCTCCTCGGCAATCATTTCCAACAATTCGATGTCCGATTCGTACTCATCGGCGGCTCCGTCGGCGTAATACGTAGTCATGTCAATTGTCCAATGCCCAAAGTGGTCACGTAACGTCAGCAAGTCGCCGAGTTCCGACCTCGCCACCAGGCACGCGTACGTACGCCGGAATTGATGACCATGAAGTGGATACGGGGTGCCGTCCTCGCCAAGAACGCCATGATCGGCACAGAACTGCTTCAACTGTGACCTCATACGCGACCCGCTAAGGACACCAACC
>Ga0208566_1001262_pt1 | contig 15019 bp, 12 predicted proteins | sample PL_2010_150m_FD_184159 | JGI IMG/M metagenome (GOLD analysis project Ga0208566, IMG submission 184159) | Freshwater microbial communities from Powell Lake, British Columbia, Canada to study Microbial Dark Matter (Phase II) - PL_2010_150m... | ecosystem: Environmental > Aquatic > Freshwater >...
AGGGCCAATTCAGTCTCGTCGGCACCTCCGTTGCACCCGAACAAGGCGACGGCGGCGCCGTCGCGGTCCTGTTCGCAGCGAGTGTTCCTTTGGTCGGCCAGAATCGAACCCTTAGCCGGAGCTATCCCTGCCAGATTGATCCCAGCGAGGTCACTGCCTTTCTCGACGGCAACTACAATTTCGCCGTCAGCACTGCCATCGCGATCACTCCCGGCGCGAGCGGCAACGTTTCCAATAACGATCAACTGGCCTGGATCACGCCCAAGGACATATTCGACAAGGTCGTCCAGCGCTCCGATTTTGCCAATCCGCTCTCCTCCACGCCGATCGGCCAGATCAACCAACTCAGCAACGACATCAAAGCCCTGCTGGAGAAAAAGGTCCAGGACGACGTGGTGGCTGGCACCACCAGCAACAGCCAACCGCGAAATACCGGCAGCTATACCCAATCTGCCGGGAAACAGGTCGGCGACCTGCAAAGCGGCCTATCGCTATCCGCGGCTTATGCCGGCTATTACAGCAACTGGATGGAGCAGTACCGGCAAGTCACCTGCAGCCCGCTTACCGCCTGCCTGACGATCGCGGGCGTTGCCTGCCGCGGCGCGCTGATGTTCGGCGGACGCAGCAGCACGAGCAACGGTTACAGCGCCAGCGGTCAACCGCGCCTGACGGCCCACAAGACCTCTTCGACCGCAAATCTTGACTACTTTTTTGAAGCCACCAGCGGCCGCGACATCCTCAACAGCGCGACGATGACATTCCTGGGCAACACCGCCTACGCCAAGGCGGGTCCCAGCGCCGACGTCGGCCTCTGCCTGGTTCCGGGCGTGATCAATTCCTTTGCCCAGGACATCGCCAGCTATACGGTGAAGACCACTTCCGCCACTACTCCCCAAGCGGCCATCGACGTGGTGGCAAAGACAGTCACCCTCGGCAATCCGAGCGCCACAGCGGGTGGCAGCGGCTGCGCCTGGTTTCCGACACAACTTCCCTTCAACGCCCTGCTGCGCGCCTATTTCAAGTTCAATATCGCCGACATCGGCCAAGGAGTCATCTACGCCGTCCTTGACGGTGCCAACAACCAGGCCGCAATGAGTGCCGGAACCCTGTGTGGCGCCACTACCAGTGCACTGATGGGTTATGGGAGCCCAGTCGCCGCTCCCAAGTTCGGCTTGGAAATCGACACCCGCCTACAGAGTACGGGAGACTGCAGCGGCCTCAACCGCAATGATCCCAGCGCCGATCATATGGCATTCGTCTACTGGGGAGCCGCCGCCGTGACCACCGACGACAATTGCCATGGATCCACCGCCGGCACCCTCGGCAGCGGTTCGGAACCGCTTAATCCGCGCACCCTGTCGACCAGTGCCCTGACGCCCGCCACCAACGTCGGCACCTCGGTCAGCGCGGCCAGTTGGTCCAGCCAAGTCGTGGTGATCACGACGACCGCGGCGCACGGGCGCTCCTCCAACGAGCAGGTTACGCTGAGCGGCATCACCCCAAGCGGCTATACTGGCACCTATCAGATCAAGGTGATCGATGCCACGCATTTCGCCTATTCTCTGGCAACCAACCCGGGCGCCTACACCTCCGGCGGCAAGGTGGCGATTTATGCCGGAATCAAGAACGTGCAAGCCTCCGACACCATGCTGCCTTACTCGGGAACCATGCCCACCGCGACCGACATTCACGTCCGCGTCGATGCCACCAAGAGCTATGGCGCCACGCTGATCCAAGCGGCATCCTGGTCCGGCGGCACTGCCTCCGTCACCACCCCTACTGCGCACGGCCTGCTAATCGGGCAGCGGATCACCACCAGCGGTTACGCCGCCGGCACTTATACCATCGCCAGCGTGCCGAACACCACCCATCTGACCTTCGCGCTCGGCGCCGATCCGGGCGCCTACAGCTCGGGTGGAAGCTTCAAGCCCCCGCTGGGTGTGACCGTCGCGTCGGCCTCGCGGGCCGCCGCCGGTTCTGCCTGGCAAGTGAACATTCAAACCTCGGCCGCGCATGGTTTCGTTTCCGGGCAGCCGGTAACCATCGCGGGAGTGACGCCGGCTGCGTACAACGGCACCGCCCAGATCCTGGCGGTCGATGCAACCCACATCACCTACGCACTCGCTGCCGATCCCGGTGCGTATACCTCGGGGGGGACGCTGACCGCTGCCGTCGCCCTGCAGCTCAAGGCTTACGTCGCGACCAACTTCCCCAACTGCACGCTGACGGATTTCCAGAACCTGTCGCAGGATCTGAGCACCCTGTGCGCGCAGAACCCCACGCTCCAGCAGAATAATGTCTACATGAACGTCGACTCGGCAACCGGCAAGGTACTCGATACCGTTTACTCGGGTTTCACCAATGCGCAGTTCACGTCTTCGGACTCGTTGCAGTCCGTCACGGTTTCCGGTTTCATCATCCGTACCCAATGATCCGCAAACCATGCTGACCCGATCGTTCACCCGCCAGCTTGGCTTTTCGCTCATGGAGCTGGCGGTCGTGCTGGTCATCGTGGCGCTGCTTTTGGGCGGCCTGCTGGTTCCCTTCGGCAGCCAGCGCGACATCGAGATGATGCGGGCCACCGAGAAGTCCCTGGTCGAGATCCGAGAATCCCTGATCGGATTTGCCGCCATCAACGGCCGCCTGCCCTGCCCGGCGCAGGGGACCATCGTCAGTGGCATCGCCAACGCCGGGGTCGAGGCCACCACCGGCAGCGGCGCGAGCCTGACCTGCGCTTGCGCGGCGACCAGCAGCCCGGGCGTGGCGACCATCGGAGCGACCGCGTGCGCCAACGCCCTGTCCACCGATTCGGTGGAGGGTGTCCTGCCTTGGGCGACACTCGGCCTGCTCGAAACGGATGCCTGGAGAAACCGCTATACCTACCATGTCAGCAGCTTCTTCGCGCGCGGCGTCGACTCGACCCAGATTCTCTTTGGTGCAAGCTGCACGCCAACAACCACGCCGACCTATGCGGCCTTCGCGTTATGCACGCCTGGCGCGATCACCGTCAACACCGCGGCCAGCGGCGGAACCATCCTCGCGAGCAACGTTCCCGCGATAGTGGTTTCACACGGCGGCAGCCCTCTGGGTGCCTATACCACCAGCGGGACGAAACTGAGTAGCGCGGGGGCAGGCGCCGACGAAGCCGCCAACGTCGACGGCACTTCGACCTTCGTCAGCAACACCAACATCGACGACAGGCTCATATGGATCCCGAAGACCCAGCTCATGAACCGCATGATCACGGCCGGCAAGCTGCCGTGACCGGGTCACTTCGGCGTCGGTGGAAAGCCTGCTTCATGGTGCGCCGGACGCCAGTCTGAAGCACACGTTGCCGGCGCGATTGGTCAGCAGCTCCAGTCGATAGCCGGCCAATCCGGCCTGGCGCGCTGCCTGAAACAGGCCGATGCCATAGCCGTTTTCCGATTTGACCGGTCCCGCAAACAGGCCTTCGGTGATATTCGCCTGGATCGCCGCGCCGTCGTCGCAAACGGTCAGGGTGGCCTGGGCCTGCTGATCGCCAGCAGGAACGATTTCGATTCGGGCGTCGATGCGCAATTGAACGTTGCTCTTGCGCTTGTCGAGGGCATTCTGCAACAGATTCTCGATGACATGACTGAACATTTCAGCCGGCAAATCGAAACCCTTCAAGTCGCCCACCGCCTCGAAGGATATGCCTTGATCCTCGTATTGCAGGCGCTGTCCATCCCACCACTTCTGCGCCGCCATCAGAGAGTCCTGATCGCTCAGCGGCTTTTGCAATTTGTTGAGTGCCTGCTGCAGGCGTTTCGAGATGACCGGTAGCTGCCGGCGCACCATGACCTGGAACTGGGGAGAAAGATTTGCCTCGTCACCCTCGCGCTCGGCGGCGAAGCACAGCATGTTGAGGGATTGCAGCAGATTCTTGACATCATGCGTGAGCCGCGCTCCGGTCTCATGTATCGCCTTGAGATAGGCCATCTGGCTGAGTTCTCGGGCGCTGATCTTGGCGTCATAGAATTCGCCGATAATCTGCACCACCAGGTTGAAATGCCAGATCAGCGACGGGCTCAAGGGATGCTGGCTGAACAGGACTATGGACAGCTCGCCGTGGCTGAACTGATTGGGTTGCCCCTGCAACGCGCCGAATTCGCCGCGCTTCTGATTGGCATGCCATTCCCCGCCGATGACCCACGGCAAGTGGCCCACCAGATCCGCGCAAATGCCGGCCAGAAATTCATCGGGATGTGCTTGCTGCTGCGAATGCCCGGCCAATGAATGCATCCACCGCTCGAAAGGCAACCCAATCGACAGCAGGTAACGCGAGAATACCGAACTCAGTCCTGAAAAGCCCGCCAGCGGGTTCCAGGTCCAGCTGAACAGAAACAGCAGCAGTGCACTGGTGGCAAGCGCACCCATCAGCGATTGGATATATCCGAGCTGCAACACCTGCATGAACGCCAGGCTACCGAGGACCAGCACCGCCAATATCAGGAAGACGAAGATACTGTAAATCAGGTCGATGACTTCGACGCGTCTTTCTGTCTCCCCGTCTGTTGGCAGGATCGCCATCCCTGCCAGAAGCAAGGGGAGTAGATAGCGCGCCAGCGCGATCAATACGTCGTTTTCCGCCTGCACACGTGGAATCAATTGGGGAATGATGAAGATCAACAGTGCCGTGACCAGATAGGCTAGCGCCATCAGGTAAAAGTACTTGCTCCAGCGACCCCCGAAGAAGAATACTTTTCCGCCGATGATCCCGGCCAGAAACATCGTCCAGATAATAAGAATTCCCCAGTTCAGCCAGACGATCGCCGCCACAACCAGTGCCAGGACGATGCTGAAATGAAAATAGTTGAGGCGCGACTCGGCGCGCACGAACGGCTGCCAGATCAGGAACAGGCCGATATGCGACACCAGCATGGTCCGACCCTGGAGGTTGTCCATGCCCTGCATCAAACCAAGGTGCAGCAACAATAACTGGCCCAGGATCAGCCAGCGACGATGGCGATCCAGCCAGGCTGTCCGGCGCGGCGCTTCAGGCGAATTCATCCGGTGCTGACCATTTATCGCGGTTGAACGGCGTCATCGATCGTTCCTGTGAAGCAGATCCTCATGCCCCCGCCTGGCCGTCACCGCACTACCCCCTGCAGAATTCAAAGGTTTCGGAACTAGCCGAAAAACTGACGACTTTTCAACATATACGTTGAAAAGTCGTCGCATGTGTCGAAAAAATAGGCCTTTTTGGTGCCCAATTCACCCGAATCAGCTGGCACCAATGTTGCTTAGGAATTGACGTAAGCATAATTAAAGGAGAATGTCATGAGACTAACAAGGAAACAATCCGGCTTCACCCTGATCGAAATCGCCATTGTACTGGTCATCATCGGCCTGCTACTGGGCGGCGTACTGAAGGGCCAGGAACTGATCAACAGCGCCAAGGTCAAGAACTTCGCCACTGACTTCAAGAGCGTCCCGCTCTTTATCTATGGTTACCAGGATAAATACAAGGCCCTGCCCGGCGATGATCCCAACTACGCCACCCATCTTGCGAGCGCCATTACTTCCTCAGGCAATGCGGCCTTGGCACCCACGGCCGGCACTTTGGGCAATGGCACGCTGAATGGCGTCTACAACTCCGTCACCGGCACTGATGAGACCGTCGCTTTCTGGCAGCAAGTGCGCCTGTCTGGGCTGGCGGCCGGCACGACCGACTTTACCACCTCGATCGCCGCTGCGATGCCCCAAAATGCCGATGGCGGCAGAATCGGCATCCAGTCCGTGGCGCCGATCACCGGCATGACGGGATCCTACTTCGTCTGCTCCGAGGGCATCCAGGGAAAGTTCGCCAAGCAGCTCGACACCACCATGGATGACGGCAACACCGCCGCCGGTTCGATGCGCGTCGCGACTGCGGTGTCCCCCTGGACCACCGCGCTGACCGCGGTCGCTACCGCAGCCATTGTCGACGGTACAACCTACGTCGTCTGCCTCGCCTTGTGATTCAGTTGTAAGCCTCTCAAGAAACCCGCCGCTCGGCGGGTTTTTTATTTCCCGCTCAGCAATTTCTCTTCGGCTGCCGCCAAGGCGCTCGGCACGCCCAGTATCACCACGACGTCGCCGGCTTCCAGGGCGGTTTGAGGATCAGGCTCGATGCCCCGGATGCCTCGCCGGCGAATCGCCGATACCGTTACGCCGACCTGATCCAGCGCCAGTTCGCTGAGTGTCTGTCCGATCGCGCGGACACCCTCCGTCAAGACGATTGAATGCAGTCTGGGCTGCTGGGCATCCGACAGGTGGTCGCCGACATCCGACGCGCCATGAAAGAAGCCGCGCAGCAACACGTAATGCTGTTCGCGCATCTCGCGCAAACGCTTGATGACGCGATGCATCGGCACGCCGAGCAATGCCAGCGCATGGGTTGCCAGCATGACGCTGGTCTCGAGCGCCTCGGGCACCACTTCCGCAGCGCCGGCGGCTTCGAAGCGCGCGATGTCGGCGTCTTCCGCAGCCCGTACCACCACCGGCAGTCCGGGACGCAGCTCCCGCGCGTGGTGGAGCACCCGCAGCGCCAATTGCGGATCGTTGGAAGTCACCACCACCACGTCGGCGCGCTGGATTCCTGCCGCGATCAGGATTTCACGCCGCGCGGCGTCGCCATACACCACCATGTCTCCGGCTGCCGCCGCCACGCTGACGCGCTCCGGATCAAGATCGAGGGCCACGTAGGAGATATTCTCCTTTTCCAGAAATCGCGCGAGGTGTTGTCCGGTGCGGCCGTAACCGCACAAGATGGCATGCTTGTCGTTGGTGATGGTGCGTGCGGCAATCTGCGTCAGTGCCATGGAGCGAATCAACCATTCAGAAGCGACGAAGCGCATCACTATCCGGTCGCTGAAATGAATCAGCAGCGGCGCCAACAGCAGCGACAGGACCAGCGCCGCCAGCACTACCTGGGTAAACACCGGCGCAACGAGTTGCTGTTGCATGGTCTCAGCCAGCAGGACGAATCCGAATTCACCCCCGGCACATAGCCATAGACCGGTCCGCAAGGCCTCCCCCGGCGCGGCGCCAAACCACCGCGCCAGGCCCGCGGCGAGAGCCAGTTTCACCGTCAGCAGTCCAAGCAGCACCGCACCGACCAGCAGAAAATTGCTGGCGATCAGCGCCGGGTCGAGATACATGCCGATGGTAATGAAAAACAATCCGAGCAGGACGTCACGGAACGGTTTGATGTCCTCTTCGACCTCAAAGCGGTATTCCGTCTCCGAGATCAACATGCCGGCGATAAAGGCGCCCAGCGCCAGCGACAGCCCCGCCAGTTCCGTCAGGTAGGCGAGTCCGAGGGTAATCAGCAGCACATTGAGCATGAACAGTTCGCCCGACCTGCGCCGCGCCACGACGGTAAACCAGGTCCGCATCAGTCGCTGGCCGAAAAACAGCACGATGGACAGCATCACGACCGCCTTGAGCAGTGCAGAGAGCAGCGTACTCGGCAACGAATCGGCGGCGCCGGCCAGGGCTGGCAGCAGAATCAACAGCGGCACAACGGCAATATCCTGGAATAGCAGCACGCCCATGATCTGGCGGCCGTGCGTCGAATCAAGCTCCATGCGATCCGCCAGCAACTTGCTGGCGACCGCCGTGGAAGACATCGCCAGCGCCCCGCCCAACGCCAGCGAGCCCTGCCAGGCCATTCCGGACAGCCACGCCAATAGCAGGATCACGACACTGGTCAGCATCACCTGTGCGGCCCCCAGGCCGAAGACGATCCGCTTCATGCTGAACAGGCGTGGCAGGGAAAATTCGAGCCCGATGGTAAACATCAGGAATACCACGCCGAATTCGGCGAGGTGGCGGGTTCCCTCGGATTCCGGCATGAGCTTCAGCGCATGCGGTCCGATTGCCGCGCCGACGAGCAGATAGGCAAGCACCGACGGCAACTTGAGCGAGCGAAACAGCGCTACCACCATCACGGCGGAAACCAGCAGCATCAGCACGAGTTGCAAGGTGGTGCTCATATCGGTCGATTTGAGGGCGAAGCCTAGGTGGGGATGCGGTTTGTTATAATCTTTCCAATAATAACTGCATAGCCTCTATGAGCCAAACTGGCGCATCCGGATTGCCGCCGCGACCAATCGAAATGGCGCGACGCGTGTTGCAAATCGAGGCCGACGCGATTGCCGCCCTGGGTGATCGCCTTGATGGAGAATTTCTGCGCGCTATCGAGTTGATCCTGGCTTGTCATGGGCGAGTCATTGTCTGCGGAATAGGCAAATCCGGGCACATCGGCCGAAAAATCGCCGCGACCCTGGCGAGTACCGGCACACCTGCCTACTTTGTTCATGCTGCGGAGGCGATGCACGGCGACCTCGGCGTGATCGCGCGTGAAGATGTACTGATCGCCGTCTCGAATTCCGGAGAGAATGACGAGCTTCTCACCATCGTGCCACTGATCAAGCGCCAGGGCGGCAGGTTGATCGCGATCACCGGCAACACGGCCTCATCGCTGGCAAGAGAGGCCGATGTACATCTGGATGCGGGGGTAAAGGAAGAAGCCTGTCCTCTCAACCTCGCGCCGACCGCCAGCACGACGGCGGCGCTGGCCTTGGGTGATGCCCTGGCGGTTGCGTTGCTGGATGCACGAGGGTTCAGCCCCGAGGACTTTGCCCGCTCTCACCCAGGCGGCAGACTTGGCCGCCGACTGCTGACGCATGTCAGCGATGTGATGCGCCCAGCGGGGGAGGTGCCATCAGTTCTCGAAACAACCCCCATCGTCGAGGCCCTGGCCGCCATTTCAGGCGGCGGCATGGGAATGGTCGCCGTGCGTGCGGCAGGCGACCAGGCCACGTTATCGGGCATCTTTACCGACGGCGACCTGCGCCGCGCCATGGAGAAGCTCGGCGACCTGCGCGACACCCCGGTCGGCACGGTGATGACTCGTCATCCGAGGACCATAGCGTCAGGCAGACTCGCGGTCGATGCGGTGCAATTGATGGAAGATCACAAGATCACCCAGCTGCTCGTCGTTGACTCCGTTGGCCGACTCTGCGGCGCCCTCAACATGCATGACCTGTTTCGTGCCAAGGTTGTTTGATGCCAGTTTCCCGCTCTCATCGGCACGCTCGTTCCATCCGGCTGATGGCGTTTGACGTCGACGGAGTAATGACCGACGGCACGCTCTACTTCTCCTCTCAAGGCGACGAGATGAAAGCCTTCAACGTGCTCGATGGACATGGCTTGAAAATGCTTGCCGATTCCGGCATCGTTGTTGCCATCATCACCGGTCGCCGTTCACGTGCCGTCGAATGCCGCGCCGAGAATCTCGGCATCGAGCTGTTGCTCCAGGGAATCGAGGACAAGCACGCCGCCATGGGAACACTCCTGGAGAATCACGCCATGGCGTTTACCGAGGCCGGGTACATGGGTGACGATGTGGTCGATCTGCCACTGCTTCGCGCCTGCGGATTTTCCGCCAGCGTCCCGGGCGGTCATCCACTGGTGCATAGACATGTCGATTACCTTACCCGTGCCGCCGCGGGCAAAGGTGCGGTACGCGAGGTCTGCGAAATGATCCTCCTCGCCCAAGGGAAACTTGACGCGGCGTTGGCGCCCCACATTGTACCCGATTCGGAAAGTCCGCGGGCGAGTACGACGAAATGAGATTTCAGAGCGCCAATCTGCTGCCGCTCATGCTGCTGACTTTCCTGGCGGCGCTGACGTTCTGGCTCGAGCGCGCCTCCCAGAGCGGCGGCGCAATCAGCAACGGCAAAGGGCGCCACGATCCGGACTTCATCGTTTCCGACCTCAAAGTGCGCCATTTCAACCTCGACGGCAGCCTCAAGCATGACTTGACGGCGAAGAAGATGGTGCATTTCACCGATGATGACAGCACCGTCATCAGCGATCCCGCACTTACCTTTTATGCAAATGAACAACCGACTCGTCTCAGCGCGCAGCGCGCCAGGGTCAGCCGGGACGGCAAGGTCATACGCCTTTCCGACGACGTCCGGATAGTTCGCGATGCCGGCGACGGCAATCCTGAACTCACGGTGACCACAACCGAATTGGTTGTCTATCCTGACGACGAAATCGCCAGATCGACCTTACCCGTTAACATTACCCAGGGACGCAGCACAATCTCCGGCACCGGCGTTGAAGTTAATAACCGTGAGCACACATTCAAGCTGTTCGGTCGGGTTCACGGCGCGATATACAAATCGACATCCGGCACAGAATGAAACTCAAACTTTTCTGCGTCGTTATTCTCGCCCTATCCGCGCCGCCCGCTTTGGCGGAACGAGCGGACAGGGACAAACCTCTGCTGCTGGACGCCGGCCTGCTCACCGTGGATGACGCGAAGAAGATCCGAATCTTCACCGGAGATGTCAGAATTTCACAAGGGAGCCTGATTATTCTTTGTGAAAAGCTCGTCGTCAGCGATGACCCCGACGGCGTCCAGAGCGGTGTAGCTACCGGAGGGCCCGGAGGCCTCGCGCGTTTCAGACAAAAGCGCGAAGGAAGAGACGAATACATCGAAGGCGAAGCCGAACGCATCGTCTATGACGGAAAGGCGGAGAAAACAGAATTCTTTCAACGTGCGCGGATCAAGAGCGGACGCGACGAAGTAAGTGGTCAATATATCTCCTACGATGCCAAGAGTGAAAATTACGTCGTCTCCAGCGGACCCAACGGCGCAGGCGCGCCATCGTCCTCCGATCAAAACAGCCGCGTACGCGCGGTGATCCAGCCCAGAAAAGGCGTTGACCCGGTGGCGCCCGCCAAACCTGCCGTCGAGGCACTGCCACTCAAACCCGCCGCACAAATTCTTACGCCCCTTCAGGAGTAGCCGGCATCATGCCTTATGAAAATATCATTGCAGAAGTTCGTGGCTCGAAAAAGAACGTCGGGCTCATCACCCTGAATCGCCCCGGCGCATTCAACGCACTGAATGACGCACTGTTTGATGAAGTGGGTGCGGCGCTGGATAGCTTCGAAACTGACGAGACGATCGGCGCGATGGTTATCACCGGTTCCGACAAGGCGTTCGCCGCGGGCGCTGATATTGCCGCCATGGCGGACTGGGGCTACATGGATGTGTATAAGGCCAACTACATCAGCCGCAACTGGGATCGGGTGGCGCGTTGCCGCAAGCCGATCATCGCCGCGGTAGCCGGGTATGCGCTCGGCGGCGGATGTGAACTGGCTATGATGTGCGATTTCATCCTTGCCGCCGATAACGCCCAGTTTGGCCAGCCCGAAGTCAAACTCGGCACGCTCCCGGGAGCCGGCGGCACGCAGCGACTGCCACGTGCGATCGGCAAATCCAAAGCCATGGAGATGTGCCTGACGGCGCGCCTGATGGATGCCACGGAAGCCGAGAGAATCGGCCTGATCGCGCGCGTCGTACCCCTGGCCGGGCTGCTCGAGGATGCGCTCGCCACCGCGGAAAAGATCGCCGGTTTTTCCCTGCCGGTAGTGATGATGATCAAGGAATCGGTCAATCGTGCATTCGAGACATCGCTCCAGGAAGGACTGCTGTTCGAGCGTCGCAGCTTCCATTCCAGTTTCGGCATGATCGACCAGAAGGAAGGCATGGCTGCCTTCCTCGACAAGCGCAAGGCGGCCTTCAAGAATCTCTGACGATTCCCCGCGCAGCTTCGGGCTATTTTCTCAGCGCCAGCGCGACTCCGAACGCCGCCACCGCCATCCCGACGATGGCCGGCGCATCAAGCTGCTCGCCGAACATCGCCCAAGCCAGGATGGCCGTGGTCGGCGGGGTCAGGTAAAACAAGGCCGAAACCCGCGTCGCCGCGCCGTGTCGAATGAGTTGGTGGAGCAAGGAAATCGCGCCGAGCGACAGCACCAGCACCAGCCAGCCCAGCGCGAAGATAAAGCTCCCGCTCCAGTGGATGTGCAGCGTTTCGAACGTCAGCGCCAATGGCAGGAAGACCAGACCACTGGCGGCAAACTGCACAAATGAACCTGTCCAAAGGTCCATCTGGCCGCAATGGCGCTTCTGGTAAAGCGTTCCCCCGGTGATACTGAGGAGCGCCAGTAGCGCCAGCAGCAATCCCCATGCGGAAAGTCCGGTCGTTGCAAGGTCGCCCGCGAGTACCAGGGTTACACCGGCAAACCCCAATAGCAGTCCTGTCCATTGCATTGAACCTACGCGCTCCCCAAGTAATTTTCCGCCGAGCAACGCTGTCAATAACGGCTGCATGCCGACGATCAACGCCACCAGACCCGCCGGCATACCGCGATGGATGGCACCGAATACACCGCCCAGGTAACCTCCATGAAGCAACACGCCGGCCACCGCGATATGGCCGATTTGCGCGCTCCCTGAAGGCCAAGGTCGCCGCAACCCGATTGCCAGCATAAGCAACAGAAAACAGACGATTGCGAATCGCAATAACAGGAAAGTCAATGGCTCCGCGTCCGGCAAGCCGAGCTTGGCACCGATGAACCCGGTGCTCCAGAGCAACACGAACACCCCTGGCGCCAGGCGCTGAAAAGTATTCCCGCCAAGTTCAGCCATTCAATCCAGTCCCGGACAAAATGCCACCGCAATGCAATAAAACAGCTCCGTTCAATGGCATAGCATAGAATTAGCGGAATATTAAGATATTGATTACGTTGTTAAATAAATTATTTAACATTATTTGCTGCATTGCAACAAATAATGCTTGACATTGGCTCCTCCACCCTTATAATTCAAACCATGATGCACCGCACCATTCTGCCTTGAAGCTGTTTTTGGGTTCATCTGGATTCGGGGCTGGAGTTGAAGAACCACAACCGTTAATTATCAATAACCCCAAGGAGATCTTCCATGTTTACAACACCTGACCAGTTTGCCATTAGCAACAAAGCCAACGTCGAAACCATCCTGACCCTGGCCAACACCGCATTTGCCAGCGCTGAGCGTCTGGCCGCCCTGAACCTGAACACGGCCCGCGTCATGCTTGAAGACAGCGTCGCTTCCGCCAAGGCCCTACTGGGCGTCAAGGACATCCAGTCTTTGGTCGCACTGCAGACCACCCTGGCACAGCCGGCTGCCGAAAAGGCCGTTGCCTACTCGCGCAGCCTGTATGAAATCGCGACCCAGACTCAGGAAGAAGTTTCCAAGATCGTTGAGTCCCAGTTCGCGGAAGCCAACAAGAATGTCGCGAGCGCGCTCGACAAAGCTGCGAAGAACGCCCCGGCTGGTTCCGACGTTGCCGTCGCCGCCGTCAAGTCCGCCATCGCCGCCGCCAACTCGGCGTACGACAGCATGACCAAGGCTGCCAAGCAAGTTGCCGAAATCACCGAAGCCAATGTTGCCGCCGCCACCAGCGCCACCGTCAAGGCCGTCGGTTCTGCCGGTGCCAAGGCCAAGAAAGCCGCCTGATCGGATCAAAGATTCGTCTCCTCCTCCAGTCGTCTATGACTGGATTCACCCCGGCCTTGTGCCGGGGTCTTTTTTTTCCGGGTTAGCGTTTCTCCTCCCAGGCATATCCGAGCCGGGTGACTTCAAGCTTGATTTCCGCCATTGCGGCATTGACCTGGGAAGGATCTCCGCGCATCCCGAGTTCAATGTGCCGTCCCATGGCCTCGGTGCCAAAGGACGGCAGGCTGAACAGACTGGCCTGTGCAAAATTGGAGTCTATCCGGCGCATCAATTCCAATAGCGTGCCCTCCATTCCCTCCCACACGATGATAGCCGCTTGGGCCTCTGCCGTGGCATGAAATTGCTGGCTGTAATAGGTATCCAGCACCCATTCGAGCATCGGCCAGGCCATCTGCGGAAAGCCGGGAAAGAAATGGTGATCGTCCAGTGAGAATCCCGGAATTCGATTGAAGGGGTTCGGGATGATCCTGCTGCCGACGGGGAACTCACCCAACTGCAAGCGCTGCGGAGTGATCTCCGCGCCGATCTCGGCAAAACGGGCACGAATCGCGGTCTCCGCGTCTGGATGCAACGCCAGGGAAGAGCAGGCGGCCTCCGCGGCTGCCTGCCGAGTGTGATCATCAGGCGTGACGCCGATACCGCCGAAACTGAACAATCCGTCACCACTCGCCATGGTCCGCCGCAGGGTTTCCGTCAATCGCTTCCGGTCATCGCCGATGTACATCGCCCATTTCAGATGCAAACCCCGTGCGGAAAGAATCTCAACCACGCGAGTGAAGTGTTTGTCCGGGCGGCTCCCGCGCATTATTTCATCGCCGATGATCAGTGCCCCCCAACCTTCCATGCCGCCTGGTCCCTCTCCCGTGTTTTCGACAATCGATTTCATTTCCCGACTCTCGCTTCCCACATTTTCTGCAATCGCTTCACCGAAACCGGTGAGGGAGTGCGCAATTCCTGCGCAAACAGCGCAACACGCAATTCCTCCAGCAGCCAGCGGAACTCCTCCAGGGAAGGGTCGGACACGCCACCGCGTGCGGTTCTTTCGCGCTCAAAAGGCTTGCCCAGAGACAGCCATTCTCCCATCAGGCGTAAATCGCGTGCAGCATCGACGCGCGCCTTGTCGAGGCGCAAGGTCGCCGCTTTGAGGTAACGAGGATAGTGTGCCAGGCGCTCGAATGGCGTGGCCACAATGAAATTCCTGCAAAACAAGTCTCCGACCTGAGCCGTAATATCGGCGCACGCCAGTGGAAATGCCTTTTGCATTGCGGAGATCTTCTTCAGCAATACGGTGTGATCACCCAGTATGGTCCCTAGCAATCGGGCGATCTCCCGCGCCACCAGGATGACCTTCGGCCGCGCAGCCTCCTTGCGCACCTCGAATTCACCGGCGCTGGTCGCCAGCGGTTCGACCATGCAGGTGCGCTCCAGCGCTGCGGCAACCAGTTGTTCGCGCAAATCCTTCTCGCTGCCGACATGCATGAAATGGAGCGTCATTTCCCTGATCCCGGGTAGATTCTTTTCAATGGTTTTCACTTGTTCGCGCAGCGCCAGGGCGAACAGTCGGCGTAAGCCGGCACGGTGCAGCAGGCATGCCTCGTCCGGCGTATCGAAGGCGCGCAAGTCGACGCTCTGTCCCCGGTCCACAAG
>Ga0208566_1001264_pt1 | contig 15017 bp, 10 predicted proteins | sample PL_2010_150m_FD_184159 | JGI IMG/M metagenome (GOLD analysis project Ga0208566, IMG submission 184159) | Freshwater microbial communities from Powell Lake, British Columbia, Canada to study Microbial Dark Matter (Phase II) - PL_2010_150m... | ecosystem: Environmental > Aquatic > Freshwater >...
CTATTTTACTGGAGCCGATGAGCAGGATCGAACTGCTGACCTGCTGATTACGAATCAGCTGCTCTACCGTCTGAGCTACATCGGCCCTCCATTGTATAACGGGCAGGTCCTTGAAGGAATTGCTTATTTATCGTAAGCAATACCCCTTGTCAAGGTTTTCCTGTGCAAAGAACGTATCTTTACCATCTCGATTTTCTTAAACATTCTGAAATTCCCTCTGGAGAGTTTGCTTGACTTTCGGGATTGCTTTGATATGATCCCAACAACTTGTGACGTCCGGGAATCCCACCCCCTTTTCTTTGAAGGACCGGGATGTAAACGTCCCACTCTCCCTCTTCCCCGGGGAAACGCAAGCAAACGAAGGAGGAACGGTCATGAAGGAGCGATTGAAGAAGATCCTGTCGGTATCTCCGCTGAAAATTGCGGCCCTTGTCATCCTGATTGCCCTTGTCCTGTTCTTCGTCGACGCCCCCTTCCTCCGCTTCATGGAGTTGAAGGCCTTGGACCTCCGAATGGTCTCCCGGGGGGCAATGCCGTCGGGAGGGGAGACCATCATCGTGACCATCGACGAAAAGAGCCTGAGCGAACTGGGGCGGTGGCCCTGGCCGCGAACGACCATCGCGAAGCTGACTGATGCCTTGAAAGGTTATGGCGCGAAAGCAGTGGGTTTCGATATCGTGTTCACCGAACCGGATACGAACTCCAGCCTGAAGACGGTCGCCGAACTGGCGCGCGATGTCAAGAATGTCGGTATCGGGGACAGCCGGCTTTACGGCCTGCTGGAACAAAAGCAGAAGGCGGCCGACACCGACGCCATACTCGCCCGTTCCATCGAAAAGGCCAAAAATATCACCCTCGGTTACTTTTTTCACATCACGGAAAAAGAGGTGGGCCATCTGACCGAGCAGCAGATCACCACCGGAGAAAATGCGATTGCCAACGGTCGATTCCAGATGGTCCGCGCAAAGAAGGGGGCGGACGAATCCCCGCTGATCCAGGCCTATGCGGCGCAGCCGAACATTCCCCAGCTCTCCGATGCGGCAGAAAACGGCGGTTATTTCAATGCCTTTCCAGACAGTGACGGCGTCATTCGCTGGGCACCCCTCGTGATCAAGTTCCGGAGCAACCACTACACCTCCCTGTCGCTTTCGCTTCTCGTGCAGTATCTTGAATGGCCGATGCTGGTCCTGAATGTTACCGATTTCGGTGTGGAAAACATCCGCCTGGACAAGATAGAAATCCCGACCGACGAGAGCGGAAGACTCCTCATCAACTACCGCGGCCCGGCCAAGATCTTCCCCCACTATTCGGTCTCCGATATCCTCAACGGGCGTATCTCTGCAGATAAAATCAACGGGAAGATCGTCCTCGTCGGCGCCACGGCGACGGGCATCTACGACCTGCGGGTCACCCCTTTTAGCGCCGTTTACCCGGGGGTGGAGATCCACGCGACCGTAATCGACAACATCCTCCATCAGAATTTCCTGATTCATTCGGGCTGGACCCAGTTCCTCGACGTCTGTCTCATCATCGTGGTCGGCCTGATCATGGGGTTCACTGTTCCCCGGCTCAGGGCCATGGCCGGCATCGGGCTCAGCTTTGTGCTGCTCAGCGCCTTCGTCCTGGCGAACACGGCGATCTTCATCCGGTACAATATCTGGATGAACCTGATCTATCCGGTCCTGACGATGATGACGATCTACCTTGGAATCACCGTTTACCGCTACGTCACCGAGGAACGGGAAAAAAAGAAGGTCCGCGGCGCCTTCCAGTATTACCTCACCGCCTCGGTCGTCAACGAGATCCTGAAGGATCCGTCCAAGCTCAAATTGGGCGGCGACAAAAAGAACCTTTCGGTCATGTTCTCCGACATCCGGGGTTTTACGTCGATCGCTGAAAAGCTGACGCCGGAGGAGCTGGTCCATCTCCTCAATGAGTACCTGACGGCCATGACCGACGTGGTCTTCAAGTACGACGGCCTCCTCGACAAATACATCGGCGATGCCATCATGGCGGTCTTCGGTGCACCGCTGGAACAGCCCGACCATGCGCTTAGGGCCTGCCGAACGGCCGTCGACATGATGTCCGAATTGCGGCGACTCCGGGAGAAATGGGCAGCAGAGGGCCGGCCGGATGTGAACATCGGCGTCGGCATCAACACGGGTGACATGGTCGTCGGAAACATGGGCTCCCAGATGCGTTTCGACTATACGGTTATGGGAGACAGCGTGAACCTCGCCTCCCGCCTGGAGGGCACGAACAAGGAGTACAAGACAAACGTCATCATCAGTGAGTTCACCCTCGAGCAGATCAAAGATGAGTTCTTCTGCCGCGAGCTCGACTCCGTACAGGTGAAAGGGAAGAAGCGCCCCGTCCGGATCTTCGAGCTCCTCGGCTACCGGAAGGATGCGGCGCAGTGGCAAGAGTTCGTCGGCCGCTTCGAGGCGGGTCTGGCCAAGTACCGCGCGGGCCTCTGGGACGAGGCGATCGCCGCCTTCCGGAGCGTCCTGGAGGTCAAGCCCGAAGATTACCCGGCCCGGATGTATATAGAACGCTGCGAGGCCCTCAAGGAACATCCCCCCGAAGGCGAATGGGACGGCGTCTTCACGATGACGACGAAATAACGAGAACACGGGCAACGCCATTGAAGGAAAATCTGACATATCGAAGCTGGGTCGAGGTGGACCTCGCCCATTTCGCCGCGAACTGGGCGGAGATGAAGCGGCTGGTCGGTCCCGACGTGAAGATTCTGCAGGTGGTCAAGGCGGACGCCTACGGCCATGGGGCGATCGAGATCTCCAATGCCGCCCTCCGGAACGGCGCCTGCGCTCTTGGCGTGGCAAACGCCGACGAGGGGGTGCAGCTTCGCGTGAGCGGCGTCACAGCGCCCGTTCTGATCCTCTCCCCCGCGACCGGTTCGGAGATCGACCAGATCATCAAATACAATCTGACCCCTTCGGTCTCCGATCTCGCGTTTGCAAGAGAATTTCAGAAGAAGGCCCATAAGGCGGGCATCCGAGCGCCGCTCCATGTCGAAGTCGATACGGGCATGTGCCGGGGAGGGACAATCCGGACCGAGGCCTACGAGACCATTCAGAAGGTCTCCTCCTTCCCGAACCTCAGCCTGGAAGGAATCTTCACCCACTTCTCCGAAAGCGAGATCCTCTCCTGCTATAACGACCTCCAGTGGCGGGCCTTCCGGGAGCTTCTGGATAAGCTGGAGACCGGCGGCATCCGTGTCCCGATCCGCCACATCTCCAACAGCGGCGCCATCCTGAACTACCCGGATTGCCACCTGGACATGGTGCGGCCGGGGATTATCTCCTACGGCATCTACCCCTCTCCGGCGACAAGAGGCAAGGCCGCCCTCAACCCCGTCATGAGCTTCAAGACGCGGGTGGTCCTCGTCAAGGAGTTCCCCGAAGGCTGCGGCATCGGCTACGGCCGGACGTTCATCACCCGGCGGCCGACCCGGATCGCCACAATTCCGGTCGGCTACGGCGACGGCCTCGGCTGGCCGCTCTCCAACCAGGGGGAGGCGCTGATCCGCGGAAAGCGGGTCCCCATCGCGGGCCGGATCTCGATGGACATGTGCACCCTCGACATCAGCCAGCTCCCGGAGTGCGCCGTGGGCGACGAGGTCGTCCTCATGGGCGAGCAGGGCGGCGAGCGGATCACCGCCGACGAAATCGCCGCGAAGGTCCATTCGATCAGCTATGAGATCCTCTGCGCCCTCGGGAAGCGCGCGCCACGGGTATTCCTGCAGGAGGGAAAGACCGACCGGGTGGAACCGAGTCTCCGGAGGATCTTCATTCCCGACGAGGAAAGGTCGATCGACCGGATTGACAGTATCATCCGCCACTGCTTTCAGACCCGGGCGCGCAACGAGGAGTTGGGAGACGCAATCTACTACGAAATGTTCGAGACCCTCTTCGGCAAGGAGGACCGCCAGCTCGAACTCCGGAACGATTTTCGCTATCGGATTCAGGTGACGGAGTTCGCCCCGGATGAAGGCGTTTCGCGCGGGGACACGATGCGGCATCATGTCCCCGTCCGAGACTACTTCAAGGTGACGACCCGTGTCGAGTACACGAAGGCCATCCGGAACGCCAACTTCATGATCGGCTGCGCCCTCGACAACGAACAGCTCGCCTCCTTCTTCGAGGACAAGCGGTGCGAATACCGCTGGCTCCTCAACCGGGGGGAGGAGCTCGTCCCCGAGCGGGACTTCCGGGTGAACCGCGTCCGGATCGATGGGGAAGATATCCCATTGATTCGGTCGGAAAGCACGGAGCGGGGCTACGAAGTCTGGTGCAGTTCGGAAGAGCTGAAGAAAAAGCTGAATCGCCAGGCCCGTGTCGAGATCGAGATCGAGACAAAACAAAAGAAAAGCAACCGGCTCTTCTCCGCCTACCTGGTCTACCCGACGCGCGGGATGGAAATCTCCTTCCACTACGGGGGGACGGGGATAAAAAATGTGAAGGATGTCGGATTCTTCGCCGGAAAGCACCCCTATCCGGAGACAACCCGGGAGGAGGGTAAGTCGGTCACGCTGCGGCTCGACAACGACGCATGGATCTTCCCCACGAGCGGCGTGACGTTCCTCTGGGATTTGTAGGGTATCGAGGATATGAAAAAATTGCGTGTGGGTGTGATTTTGGGGGGGATGTCGTCGGAGCGGGAGGTTTCGCTCAACAGCGGCCGGAACGTCCACGACAACCTGGATCGGGAGACCTTCGACCCCATCCCGATCTTCATGGATGGAGGGGGACGGCTCTGGATCCTCTCCTGGCAGCTCATCTCGCAGAACACGACAACGGACATCACCGAACGTCTCGAAAAAGAGGCGCGCCGCATCTCCTATGAGGGACTCAGGGAAGAGATCGATTTCGCTTTCATCTCCCTCCACGGAAAGTACGGGGAGGACGGCTGCCTTCAGGGGCTCCTGGAGCTCCTCGGAATCCCCTACACCGGCCCCGGTGTCCTAGCCTCGGCGCTCGGCATGGACAAGCACATCCAGCAGATGATTCTCCGGGCCGCCGGGATCGGCGTTCCCGAGAGCAGCCTGATCCGGGAGGAGGCGTGGCGAAACGACCGGGAGGGGGTCATTCAAACCCTCCGCAACCGCTTCGGATTCCCGATCTTCACGAAGCCCCCCCGCGAGGGATCGAGCATTGGCGTCACGCTGGTCCGGGATGAGGACTCCCTTGTCCTCGGCATCGAAGAGGCCCTGAAATGGGACCGGGCCGTCCTCGTCGAGGAGGCCCTCGACGGGCTGGAATTCTCCTCCATCATCCTGGAGGAAGCCGGAGAACCCCATGCCCTGGAGCTCACGGAGATCACCCCGCAGAGCGACTACTTCACCTACGACGACAAGTACATGCCCGGCCGCTGCCGGAAGTTCACGCCTCCCAAAAACATCGCGCCGGAGGCGGTGGAGGCGATCAAGAAGGAGGCGGTCCGCGCCTTTCGGGCGCTGGGCTTCCGGTCCTATGGCCGGATCGACGGCTTCTACCTCAAGGATGGCCGGATCCTCATCACCGATCCAAACTCCTCCTCCGGAATGGCGCCTTCGTCGTTCTTCTTCGAACAGGCCGCCTGCGCCGGGATGCTCCCCGCGATGATCATCGGCCGGCTGATCGAAAACGCCCTCATCATCCACCGGGAGAAAAACGGGCCGCTGTAGCAGCATAGTGACTGGGTGCTGAGTGCTGAGTGCTGAGAAAAAACAAATTAGACTGTAGGGTGCGTTAGCGAAGCGTAACGCACCGAAACAAACGGTGCGTCACGACGCACCCTACATAATGCATGCAGCACTCAGTCCTCAGTCCTCAGCACTTTCTTTTGCATCCCCGGCTTCGTAAGGAACGGTTCGAAGTGGTACCACTCGTACGGATGGGCGCGGACCGTATCGGCAAGGAGGTCCGCATACGCCTGGGCCGCCTTTTCGACGGCCCGGTTCCGTTCTCCCCTGGAAGTCTTGGTGATACAGAGGGGCGGCTTCGTGACGAGATGATACGTCCCTTTTCCCGTGCGATAGCCAAAGAAGATCAACAGCGGCGCGCCGGAGAGCATCGCCAGGAGGTAGGGAATCTCGGGAATCCGCGCCTCGCAGCCGGCAAACCGGACGGTGACGGCCCGCTGCTCCCGGCCCCACAGCCGGTCCCCCGTCAGGGAGACCAGCCCCCCCTCCCGCAGGAAATTCAAGCCCTCCAAGATGTCCATGGCCGAGCCCCCGTTCTCCGGAACAGAGATGACGCGGATTCCGCTCTCTTCGACGCTCTTCTTCTGCCGCCGTTCGATCTGCTCCCGGTGCTTCGCCCCCAGGTAAAGCAGCAGCCTCATGCTTGGATGGTTCCGGCCCTGTTGCCGGAGGAGCCGGGCGGCGATCTCCCAGCTTCCCACGTGAGACATCAGGATAACGCCCCCCCGGCCGCTTTCGGCGGCCGCAAAGATATGCTCCAACCCCTCGTGCGTCATCACGAGATCATCGCCTTCCGCCAGGCGGAACCGATCCAGAAAGACGTGGACGAAATGGTGATACTGCCGCCATGCGCACCAAAGGGCATGGCGGCGCCCCCGGTCCGGGAAGAGTTGGCGGTAGAAGCGGACGCTGACGGCGACGCGACGGGGAAACAGGAGGAAATATCCCGTCGCCACAGGCCAGGCGATCAAGAAAAAGATCCAGCTCCCGAATCTCTTCTGCAGGACGACGAGGCAGCGGTAGACAAAATCCTTCATGGTTCGCTTCCCTTTTTCAGACGGCGATCGGCGACAAACCAGACCTCCTCGCCCTCCGGCGTGTCCTGCTCGATTGCGGCGATCTCAAAACCGGCCGCGATAATCATCTTCTCCAGGAAGGGTTGCGTCCGGTACTGGGGATAGAGATGGTGCAACTTCAGACGAAATTCCTCGATACGCCGCATCCAGCACCGGGAACGGTCCGCGGGGATCGTGACCCGGATGACGAGCCGGCCGCCGGGAATGAGCTTTTCGTGCAGAATTCTCAGGGTCTCGCGCAACGCCGCATCGTCCAGCATGTGGATGACGTCGAGGATCAGCGCCGTGTCGGCCCGGTCCGGCAAATCGGCAAGGTCGGGCGCCCGTCCCGTCCGGACGTCGCCCCGCGAACCGAGCGCGGACCGGGCCACGCGGACCCGTTCCTCATCCGGATCGAGACCGCAGACCGTGGCCGCGGGGAACAGCTCCAGCAGCCAGACGGACGGAACGGCGTAACCGCACCCGATGTCGAGGATGCGCCGGGGATCATTTATGAAGGTTGCCAGACGGGGAAACATCGGATCGAGGCGGATTTTCCAGCGGGCGAAGAGGCGCGGGGTGGCCTCGATGTGACGGTACCGCAGGAGCGTCCGTTCGGTGTGACGGGGCGACCCGGCCTCCAGGGCTTCCGGCGGGAGCGCCACGGGGACGAGCGCCCGTTTCACCAGGGGCGGAACGATCAGAAAGGCCCCGGCGAGGGAATAGGCGATCCCCAACAATGAGGTTAGGCCGATGCTCTTGAGGACCGCGTGCTGGGCCCCGGCCAGGACGCCGAACCCGATCAGGGTGGTCGCCCCCGCCAGGAACATCGCCTGGCGGATCAGCCCCATGAAGGGATGGCGCTCATCGAGATAGCGCTGGTAGGCGCAGACGTAGTAGATGCCGTAGTCGATCCCCATCCCCATGATGACGATCCAGAGCATGATCCCCGGGATGTCCACCGGATGGCCCAGGAGCTTCAGGGTCCCCAGCGTGCAGACGAGGGCGAAAGCCACCGGCGCCAGTACAATCAGCGAGAGGCGCCAGTCCAGGAAGAAGGCAAAGACGACCAGGACGATCCCAAGGCCTGTGATGAGGGCGATCTCGGTGAAGATCGAAACGAGGACCTCCCCTAGCCGCCGGTTGAAGAGACCCGCATCGAAGATGCTGACAAGGTTTGTTCCCGCATACCGGGCGAAGAACGGTTCCGCATCATAGGCCGGGCCCGGCGCCACCATGGAGACCTGCACCCGGGAGGATTTCTCCGCCGCGATGCCCAGAAAACCGACGAACTTCTCCGGGATCGCTGCGGCGGCCGGAGGCGCCTCGGACAGGGAGTTCATGAAGGCCCCGAAGGCGCCCGGGGCGAACCCCATCTCCCGGGCCGCCTGCGCAAACTCCCGACGGAACTCCGCGACGCGGCCCGGCGTCCAGAATGCCTGCCACTCCGCAGCATGGCGCCGCGCCAGCGCCTCCCCCGGGAAGAGGTCGGAAAGGGCGAAGGCCGCCCCGACCGTTCCCCGGTTGAGATCCTCCCGAAGCATCCCGGCCAGGCGGTCGCTTTTGGCCTGGAGATCCGCCAGGCTTACCCCCTCGATCATCAGATAGACCCGGCTCGTCAGATTCCCCCAGACCAATTGGAGTGTTTTTTCTGCCGAAACAGTTTCGGCACTCAGGGAATTCATCGCATTGATGTCTACCTGAAAAACGGGACGGGCAAAGCAGAGCATGACCAAGAAGAACAGGGCAACCGCCACGAGTTTCGCCTTTCCCCCCGACAGCGCGATGCGGTCCAGAATCCGGCTCAGCCACGGGTCCCGGATCTTCAGGGCCGGCGGCATGACGGGAAAGATCCGGGGAAAAACCCAGTGGACAAAGGCAAAGGTAAAGGCCACCCCCAAGGCCGCAAAGACACCGACCTCGGCCAGGACTCGGAACCGGCTCAAGAGCAGAAGAAGAAAGCCGCCGATCGTCGTGAGCGCGGCCAGGATCTCCGCCGCCCGGACCTCTCGGGCGGCCTGATGTCCCGAGACCTCGCATTGCCGGTCGAGAAACAGCAGATAGGTAATCCCCAGATCCACCGTGAAGGCCATGATCGCCCCGCCGAAACTGACCGCCAGGATGGAGAGGGAGGGAAAAAGGAACGAGCAGATCAGCAGCGCGAAAATGGCGCCGGCCGTCGACGGGAGCAGGGCCAGAAGCCCGACGAGGGGCCGCGGAAAGGTGATGACGAGCAGAAAAGCGATCCCGAGCGTCGTCAGAAGGATCGCCGTTCTCATGTCATGGCGGGCAGCGTTCTCGTTGTCCAGGGCGGCGCGGTAGGCCCCCACAGGCGTCAGGATGAACCGGGGTGCGCCAACCGGACGGCCGCCGTTAATTTTCTCCGCCAGTCCGGCGATCAGCGGAGGAATGGCTCGGGAATAGGTCGTATCCGTCGCGGAACCTTTGAGTTCCGCCATGACGAGCAGATGTCCTCCATCCCGGGAGATCAGCTTCCCCCGGTAGAGCTGGGCGTCCCGACTCGGCAGAAGCTGGGACATCCGGGACAGAACCAGGTTTCGGAGGCCCAGGGGGTCGCGGGCAATGAGATCGGCCTGACCGATTCCTTCGAGCCCCTGCACAACCTTGAGATCTTCCGCCAGGACCCGGCGCAGCTCGGCAGGGGCGAGGAGCGGCGCGATCTGCGCTTCCAACTGCGGCCCGTCGAAGAACAGAGGGAGATGGCCGACGACATGGTCAACGAGTTCAGGGAAGAGCGTCTCCATCTGCTGCATCCCCACCTGCCGGAACAAACCGCTTTCACGAAGCCCCGCCTCGATCATATCGGCCGCGGTCGCCAGGTCATCCCGGGACATCTCCCCGGGGACAGATTTTAAATCCGTTCCCCTCCTCTCGACATCGATGATCAGCCGGTCCTGGACGGGGAGATGGCGGATGACCCGGTGGGCGTCCGCCAAGACTGGATCATGACGGGGGAGCGATGCAAGAACGTCCGTTTCGATCCGTACGCCGCCAAGGGATTCGTACAGCAGGAGGCCCCCCAGGACCGCCACAACGGCAAGCATCAGGGACCAGCGAATCCGGTAACGTCGGAAAAACATCGTACCTCCTGCGACTGGGGACAGATTTTAAATCACTCCGGGTCCATTTCCGGAGGCTTGCCTCGTTCTCATTCCAGCGAAAGCGGAAAAGGAAACTGGATTCCGTGTCGAGCACGGAGTGACATCCACTACCCTGCTGCTTGCGGCGGGGTAGGTGTAGGGTGCGTCTTGACGCACCGCTCCTCTTTTTGGTGCGTTACGGCTTCCGCCTAACGCACCCTACATCTACATCGCTTTAGCGCAGCATGACAAGACCCAAGATTTCTGAATTTTCGCGAGTTCTTCAAAAGATGACAGAGCCCCTATTTCGTTATCCACCGAATGATCCGCAGCAAGATCAGCCGGGTGAACGTCGCCGAGTTCCGGCAGAAATCGACAAAGGGACGGAAATGGGAGATCCGCTTCATCCCCGGGGTGTAACAGACGCGCACCGGCGCCTCGACGACCGGAATCCCCGCCCACGCGGCCCGGACAAGGATCTCCACCTCGAACTGGAAGCGCCGGGCCCGAACCCCGAGACCCGCCGCCTCCGGCAACGGATAGATGCGCATCCCGCTCTGGGTGTCGGAGAGGTCCGGCCCGCCGGCGCACCGGACCCAGAAGTTGGAAAATTTCCGCCCGAAGCGGCTCGTCCAGGGGACATCCGCGCCAACCATCCCCTCCCGCCGGCCGATAACGATGGGCCGCTGACCCTTGGGGATCGCCCGGATCAGGCTCGGGACATCCGCAGGGTCGTGCTGGCCGTCGGCATCCAGCGTGACCGCCCAGTCCGCCTCTCCCGCGAAGGCTGCAAAACCGGTCAGCAGGGCTGCCCCCTTGCCGCGGTTCTTTTCGTGGCGGATCACCGTGATCTCCCCGATCGCCTCCAGCCGTTCCGCAGTACCGTCCGTCGAGCCGTCGTCGACAACCCAAATCGGCAGGCCCAGCAAGCGTACGCGCTCGATCACCGGCCCGATCCCGCCGGCGTGGTTGTAGACCGGGATGAGTATCGCAAAGCGGCCGTCCGGCGTCATCTCAAATCGCCCCTTTCTCACACGCGGAAAAACAACAGGGAGGTGTTGATGCCTCCGAAGGCGAAATTGTTGTTCATGCCGATCCGGAACCGGTGCTCCCGGACCCCGCCGATGACGTGGTTCAGGGGTGCGCAGGCCGGATCGGGCTCCTCGAGGTTCCGCGTCGGGACGAGAAAGCCCTCCTTGAGCATCAGGATCGTCACGGCGGACTCAATCGCGCCGCAGGCCCCCAAGGTGTGGCCCATGTATCCCTTCACGGCGCTGACCGGCACGCGCTCCCCGAAAACGTCGTGGGTCGCCCGGGACTCGGCGATGTCCCCCAGCTCCGTGGCCGTGGCATGGGCATGGACGTGGCCCACCTCTTCCGCCCGTATACCCGCATCCATAAGGGCCAGGCGCATTGCGCCGGCCATCCCCTCCGCGCTGGGGTTGGTGATGTGGCCGCCGTCGCAGTTGTTCCCGAAGCCGATGAGCTCGGCGTGTATCGCCGCCCCCCGCCGCTTCGCCCGTTCATACTCCTCCAGAATGAGGCAGCCGCTCCCCTCCCCGACGACCAGCCCGTCCCGCCGCCGGTCGAACGGGCGCGGCGTCCATTCGGGATGGTCGTTGTACCGCGTGGAAGTGGCGCGCATGACGTCGAAGATCCCCGCATCCATGAAATGCATCTCCTCGGCACCGCCGGTGATCATGATCTCCGCCCGGCGCGCCCGGATCTGTTCATACCCGTAGCCGATCCCCTGCGAACCGGAGACGCAGGCCGTGCAGGAGGCGATGACCGGGCCCTGCGTCTGGAACATCGTCGCCAGATTGGCCGCGCAGGTATGGCTCATGAACCGGATGTAAACGGAGGATTGCAGACCTTTGAGGCTGTTGGTCGCCAGGATCTGGCGGAGATAGTCCTCCAGCGCCTGGGTACTGCCGGCGGTGGAACCGAACGAGACCCCACAGGCGGGCGAGGCGATCTCCGCAGCATCAAGACCGGCGTCACGCACGGCGTCAACGGCGCTGAGCGCCGCGAGAATCGCCACGCGGCCCATCGACCGGCGGAAGTGCCTCGGAACCTCCCCCTCTTCCACTCCCGTGCAGACCCCGGCGACGCCCGTCCGAAGATTCTCGATCGCGCTCCATTCCGGCATCGCCCGGACCCCTGTCCGTCCGGCCAGGAACGCCTCGCGGATCTCCGCCAGCGAGTGTCCGATGGGGGTGCGCAGCCCGATTCCGGTAACGACAACCCTGCGTTTGTCCGTCATGATGACCTCGTTCTTTTGGTCTCGCGAAATCGTTATTGTATTTCCATATTTCCGGGCAGAAAGGCCACGCCCCAGGTTCCCGGCCCCATGTGCGCCCCGGAGGTAAGAGACATGGGTTGGAGGAGGATCTCCGCCTCCGGGCAGCGCCGCTCGATTTCCGGCTGCACCTTTTTGGTCACCCAGTCAAGGTTGTCGGTGTACTCGATCATGATCAGAGCGCGATCCACTTTGCCCAAGGCAACGCCCGGCTTCTGTGCTGTTCGCCGTCCGGCCTCGCCTGCGCCGGCGCGATCACCTTTGCCTAGCGCGGCGGTCAGCTTCTCCACGGCGAATTTCAACTGTTCGGTCCGATTCCGGACGACCCCCACCTTTTTGGCCCCCTCGGGGAGAGGACTGATCACGGGCTTCATATGAATCAGGTCGCCGAAGAACGCGCTGGTCTGGGAAAGCCGTCCGCCGGCCGCCAGATACCGGAGCGTATCGAGAAAAACATATTCCTGACAGCGCGCCATCCCCTCGCGGGCGAAACGGATCACCGCCTCGGCATCACGGGTCTCGCGGGCGAAACGGGCCGTGGCCAGCGCCAGAAGTCCCAGGCGTCCCGACGCGGCCCCGCTGTCGATGACCGTGAGGCGCCCCTCCCGGTCATGCTGTTGTTGCCACGCCATCGCCGCCGCACAGTTTCCCGTGAAGGCGGAGCCGACGCACAGGTAAAGGACCCGGGGATAGCGGTCCAGGACGCTCCGATAATGCTGATGGCGCTCGAAGACGGAGGCCTGCGCCGTAGAGACCCTGACGTCCCGGCGCATCGCCTCATAGAGTTCCTCCGGAACGAAATGGGTCTCGGGAAGGGATCTCTCCCCTGCGGTGATGTAGCTCTCCAGCAGGGTCACCCCCAGCTCCGCCGCAACCACGAGGCTGATGGAACCCGCGGCGTCCGTCATGATATGCACGCCCTGTTCGGTCGATGGCCGCTCGCCAAAGGAACGGACCTGGGCGCCCAGATCGTCGGAGGACCACCGGACCACCTTCCCGAAGGCGGCGAGATCGCTCTTTGCTTTTTGGCCGTCGCGGGCATGGAGATGGACCTTTAAATAATCCCCGTCCCGGATGACGACAACGCTTTCCCCAATGGCAGACAGCCCCCGGAGATCATCCCCGGCTTCGCCTTCGACCCGGAGCACCGTATCCACACAGCAACCCGTCTCCCCCCTCTCTGAAAAGGCCGGAGAGACCTTGAGATAACCCTTGAAGATTTCCGTGACGGGTCTGAATCCGTCGCCCTCTCCCGCAAGGACGCTGAAAAAACCGTCCAGGAAGATGAAGGCGCCCAGCGAGCCGGCATCGACGACGCCGGCCGCTTTAAGCCTCGGCAGCAGCTCCGGCGTGGAGAGCACCGCCTGTTCGAGCCGGCAGAGCACCCGCTCGCGCCAGCGCGCATCGGCCATCGCCGGATTTTCCTCCAAGGCCTCCGCCAACGCATCGAAAACCGTCAGCATTGTGCCGGGTTTGGGGTCGTGCACCGCTTGCCAGGCGCGGTCCCGACCCTGGCGAACGGCGCCGGCAAGGTCCCGGGCCGAATCGGCCATCAGGAGGCCGGAGAAAAACCGCGCGGCGATGTTCCCGGAATTTCCCCGGGCCGACAGCAGCAGTTCCCGGATGATCCGCTCCCGCCCCTGATCCGCCTGCCGCAGCGGGGAGAGGCTGACCACGAGGTTCCGCCCCGTATCGCCGTCGGCCACGGGAAAGACGTTGATCTCGTCCAGCAGGTCGGCCCAGGCGGCGACCCTTTCAAAACCTGCGATCAAGGCCTGCGGGAAAGGCGTTTCCATCTCAGAACCCCAGGGCCCGGCGTATCTCTTCCGGAATCGTATAAACCATCTCCATTCCCGGGGCCAGCACGGCGGCCTGTTCCGTCGTCCCCTTGGCGCAGACCGTTCCGTCCGCAACGAGGCGGATTTCGAAGGCGACGACGATCTTCGTGCGGGCGTCATTCACGGTGGCCCGGCAGATGAATTCGTCGCCCCACCGGAGGGGATGGATGTGTTTGACGGCGCTCCGGATAATCGGGAAGACGTACCGCGTCCGCTCATGGAAGGCAAACAGATCCGCGCCCAACCGGACGAAGAGTTCGGACCTGGCGATATCGAAGTATTTTAGATAGTTGCCATGCCAGACGATCTGCATCGGATCGAGATCGAAAAACGGCACCTTCATCTTTACTTCGTGACTCTGGCTTTTCTGCACGTTTACACACTCTCCCTTTGAAAACCGTTCAATGGCGCACCCTTTTTTATCGCTGATCCCAGGACCGTGAAGGGGGCTTCGGGTTACTGCTCCGTCCAATAATCTGCCAGCACTTCAGCCTGTTTAAGCACAGTATCAACGGCTTTCTGCTGTTTGTCCGGCGGGTAACCGTATTTATTCAAAGTTCGCTTCACGATGACCATGAGTTTTGCCCTGGCGCTTTCCTTCATGGCCCAGTCTATGGTTGCGTTGTTACGAACCTTTTCTGCGATTTCACGGGCGATGCTTTTGAGTGTTTCGTCGCCCAAAATCTTTACCGCGCTGTCGTTGATTTCCAATGCCGTATAGAATGCGAATTCGTCTTTCGTTAATTTCAGTTTCTCAGCCAAACCGTCCATGGTACGGATATTTCTGGCGATTGCCAGTAATTCTTCGATAATTTCAGCGGTTGTCAAAAGGTTATTCTGGTACTTTTTGATTGATGCCTCAAGCATGTCCAGAAGATTCTTCCCTTCCGTAAGAGCCAATTGCAAAACTAAAAATTCGCTGGCAGTTGACACTGCTCAAGCTACCGCCATAACGTCAAACCTGGGGCAGAATTGATACCTATGGTCAATATGACGCCAAAACCCTCAAAATATCCATTT
>Ga0208566_1001265_pt1 | contig 15016 bp, 7 predicted proteins | sample PL_2010_150m_FD_184159 | JGI IMG/M metagenome (GOLD analysis project Ga0208566, IMG submission 184159) | Freshwater microbial communities from Powell Lake, British Columbia, Canada to study Microbial Dark Matter (Phase II) - PL_2010_150m... | ecosystem: Environmental > Aquatic > Freshwater > Lake...
ATATTGCAAGGTCGTGGTGCCGGAAGTGAAACTCACCGGATCGAGCGTCTGCAGCTTGACCAGGGCGTTTTCCGGTGCGGCCGAACTGAGGACGATCGGTGCGGTGGTCTTGGTGACAACCAAGGCGCCCGTAGCGTCAACCGTGACATTGGATAGCGGGTTCGTGACCACTTGCGCGGGGTTGGTGATCGGCGCAACCACTACGACGCTGCTGGTGACGGTAAACACCAGCGCACTGGATGCCTGGCCGCCGCGCGCCACAGTCACCGTCTGCGATCCGACCGTGGCAATATCGACAGCGCTGATGGCGGCCGTAAGCTGCGTCGGGGAAACATAGGTTGTTGCCCGGCTCAATCCGCTCCACTGAACCACATCGCCGCTTTGAAATCCTGTTCCCGTCACCGTCAGGGTGAATGCCTGGTTGCCGGAGATGGCCGCACTCGGGCTCAGCGAGGCCAGAGCAATCCCGGAAACTGCATTCCCCTGGGAACCAAACCCGTCGAGATACACATAGCCCGCATGCCCCCCCAGCGAGCAATCGGCCGCCAGCGCCGTTATCGTAATGGTGTGTCCAAGACTGGATATCGGCAACGCGATATCGACATTGTTCCAGTCCGTCCATAACCAGCCGTAATAATCCTTACTAACGTGAAAGCTGCGGCCAGGCTGATTGGAATAGGTGAACTCGGAATACAGAATCGTGTTGCCGGTTACGTCCTGCAACAATATGTAGAAGTATGGTTGTTCCTCAGGATAGTGTTGCGGATCTTCCAGGACAGCCGCGTAGCTGAAACGGATATGGAATTTCCCATCGGTGCCCAGATCAGCAGCCTTGAGCGTATCTGTCTGGGTAATCGCGTTCACATTGTAGTCGCCGTATTCGTCGTTTATCTTGGCGGTATATTTTCCAACTCCCGGCAACGGCAGGAGATTGTCCGTCTGAGGATCCTTGATCGCGTCGACAATGGAAGTCAATTCGAGCGACATGCCAACCTCGGAAAGCTGTATCGAACCTATGGTGAAGGGCAGGGGAAGTTTTAGTCCGTCATAATTACTGGCATTCATCTTGGTCCAGCCGGTGAAATCGCCGGTCTCGAAGCCGCCATTGTTGAATATGGCCTGAGCAGTCGTGGCAATGAATGCCATGCCAAGAACACCAAGCAACCTCGGCAGCCGACCCCAATACTCGTTGCTCATGTTCCACTCCCTGAACGGCATTACCCCAGAACCAACCTCGGGCACTAGTACCCCAGAACCAACTTCGGACACCAGTACCCCAGAACCAACTTCGGGCACCAGTACCCCAGAACCAACTTCGGGCACCAGTACCCCAGAACCAACTTCGGGCACCAGTACCCCAGAACCAACTTCGGGCACTAGTCCCGCGCCCCTGAATTTCATCATAGTCCATGGCTGATGAATGGCCATGACTTCTCGGGTCAGCGCGTTGGGGTGCGGTCTGCCGCCCCGATCGTCGGGAGACGAGCGGGATTCGGCATGAGGAGTTCCTGTCTGCTGCTGGAATATGGCTGCGCCCTTTGGCCGGGCGCCGAGACTACTTCTTGTGCGGGTCGGCGCCTTCTTTGGCCGGCGCCACAGCCGGAGCGGCGGCTTGCACAATCTCGATCTTGGCGTTGGCCTTGGTGTCGTCGAGCAGTTTCTTCAGGTTCTGCTGTTGCACTTGCTGTTGCAGCATCGGTTTGATCTGGTCCAGGGGCGGGATCTGCTTTGCCCGGGAATCTTCCAGCAAGATCACGTGATAGCCGAACTGTGACTTGACCGGCACTTCGGTGAATTTGCCTTTCGCCAGCTTGGCAACTGCCGCGCCGAATTCCGGCACCATGCCGCGCGGATCGAACCAGCCCAGATCGCCGCCCTTGTCTTTGGAGCCGGGGTCCTTGGATTTTTCCATGGCGATGGCGTCAAATGCCTTCGGGTTGCTCTTCAGCTTGGCGATGATGTCCTTGGCTTCAGCTTCTTTCTCGACCAGTATGTGACGGGCCTTGAATTCGCTGCCGCTCATGCCCGTCATCTTGGCCTTCAGTTTGTCGTACTCGGCTTTCAGCATGTCATCGCTGACGGGAGTCTTGAAGTAGTCCTGGACGTATGCGTTCGCCAGGATGGATTGCTGGGTCAGTTCGAATTGATCCAGCACTTCAGGCGTCTTGTGCAGACCCTTCTTGATGGCCTCCTGGGAAAGGAGCAATTGCATCGCCAGATGCTCGATGACGCCTTTGCGCAATTCTGGCGTGTCCTGCTGTCCCTGGGCTGCTTGCTGCTTCAACATGAGGTCGACGCGGCTCTCGTTGATGGCAGTGCCATTGACCTTGGCGGCAACCGCCCCCGTGCCCGGAGAGAAATCGGAGATATTGCATGCGCACAGGGTCAGCAAGGATGCGGCGCTGACCAAAAGAATGCCTGGTTTGATGGACATAGTTGCGTTCCTTGTCGATGGAAATCGAGACTGTTCAAAAAAAAGGCCGCGCAAGGCGGCTTCACCTATCCGATTGCGATGCATAGCTTGATGCAAAGTGAACGGATTATAAGGCAGTTGTCGCTAATACTTTGGCTTGAGCAAAGTGGATCAAGTCGCTATAATGCCTTTTGCTTATTGCGCCCGTAGCTCAGCTGGATAGAGTACTTGGCTACGAACCAAGGGGTCGGGCGTTCGAATCGCTCCGGGCGCGCCAAAAAATCAAGGGGTTAGAGAAATCTAACCCCTTGTCACTGGTACCGGACTTACCAAGAGCCATGACGCTGTCGCTTACCGAAATGTACACCACTCCGATCCTCCAATATTTGAAGAAACACGGTCAGCAGCTCGACTATGAAATTGCAACTGCAACGGGAATTCCACTTTCCAGCGTGCGAAGTTCTCTATCCGCCCTCTCGGCGCGGGGCGAAATTTCAAGTTGCAGGGTGACCCGATACAGCGACGGCAAGCCTGTCGAAGGTATGCTCTGCCGGGTCGCGGGATCCATTCCCCCGTCGTCGCCAGGCCGCAAGCCGGGCGCGAAGGCCTAGTTTCGGATACGCATACCTTCCATTTCACTCACTTGGATGCGCTCCTGGCAAGACCTTAATGCCGCTGCATGGACGACATAGAGGTCAGCCGAATCTGAAATTCTCCTGATCCATCTGCATCACCGCGCTGGTCGGGGCCAGCGCCCCGGCGCGATGGCTGTCGGCACGCGGCAGCAGTCGCTCGAAGAAGAATTCCGCAGTCTGGATTTTCGCCGTATAGAACTCGGCGGATTCCTTCCCTGATCCACTTGCCAGCAAATCAGCGGCGCTGCGGGCCTGCAGCGCCCAGTAGTAAGCCATCATGACGAAGCCGGAATACATCAGGTAATCGACACTGGCGGCGCCGACCAGTTCGCGATCGGTGGTCGCGCGCAACATGATGCGGGTGGTCAGCAGGTTCCACTGCAGGGCGCGGCCCAGCAGGGCGCGCGCCATCTTGCCGAGCGGTCCGCCGGCGAGGAAATTGCGGGCGGAAAAACGCAGCATGCCGGCGGTGAAATCGCGCACGCACTTTCCCCGGGTGGTCAGCAGCACCTTGCGTCCGAGCAGGTCGAGTGCCTGGATGCCGGTGGTGCCTTCGTACAGAGTGGCGATGCGGGCGTCGCGAACGATCTGTTCCATGCCGTGTTCCTGAATGTAGCCGTGCCCGCCCAACACCTGCATGCCGAGGTTGGCCGCCTCGAGCCCCATTTCAGTGAGAAAACCCTTGAGGATGGGCGTGTAGAAACCGAGTTGGTTGTCGAGGTCTGCCCGGGTGGTCGCGTCACCCAGGATGGTCGCGTTGAACAGCTTGTCGGCCAATTGTGCGGCGCCGTAGATCATGGCGCGGCCGCCTTCGGCGATCGCCTTCTGCGTCAGCAGCATGCGACGCACGTCCGGATGCCAGATCAAGGCATCGGCGACCTGGTCGGGCTCCTTCTTGCCCGACAGGGCGCGCATCGAGCGGCGCTCCCGGGCATAGGGCAGCGCGCCCTGAAATGACAGTTCGGCGTGGGCGACACCCTGGATCGCGGTGCCGATACGGGCGGTATTCATGAAGGTGAACATCGCCTCCAGTCCTTGGTTCGGTTCGGCGATCAAATAGCCGGTCGCCTCGTCGAAATTGAGCACGGCGGTGGCCGAAGCGCGGATGCCCATCTTGTGCTCGATGGCGCCGCAGTTCACGGCATTGCGCGCGCCCAAGGAGCCATCGGCCTGCGGCAGGAATTTGGGGACGATGAACAGCGAGATGCCGCGCGTGCCCGGGGGTGCGTCCGGCAAGCGCGCCAGGACGATGTGCACGATGTTTTCGGCGAGGTCGTGCTCGCCCGCCGAGATGAATATCTTGGTCCCGGTAAGCGCATAGCTGCCGTCCGCTTGCGGTTCGGCGCGGGTCTTGATCTGGGCCAGATCGGTGCCGCATTGCGGCTCGGTCAGACACATGGTGCCGGTCCAGGCGCCGGACACCAGGGAGGGCAGGAACTTTTTCTTCTGCGCATCATCGCCGTATTGCAGGATGGTGTTGATGCAGCCGACGCTCAGGCCCGGATACATCGAGAATGACCAGTTGGCGCTGCCCATCATCTCGGTCTTGGCAACGCTCAAGGACATCGGCAGGCCCTGTCCGCCGTATTCGGCGGGAAAGGACAGGCCCTGCCAGCCCCCCGCGACAAACTGCGCATAGGCCTCCTTGAAACCCGCGGGCGTGGTCACCGCGCCGCTGTGGAAATGGCAGCCCTCCATGTCGCCGGGCAGGTTGAGCGGCGCCAGTACGTCCTCGCACAGGGCAGCGGCGCCGTCGAGGATCGCATCGACCATGTCGGGGCTGGCCTCTCCGCCATTGGTGAGCCCGGCATAGTGCCGCGGATAATCGAACACTTCATTCATCAGGAAACGGATGTCGCGCAACGGCGCTTGATAGGTCGGCATTTATCTCTCCAGTATCACCACGACGCCTTGGCCGCCGGCGGCGCAAATCGAAATCAAACCGCGACCTGAACCGCGCTGCGCCAGCAACTTCGCCAGCGTCGCGACGATGCGCCCGCCGGTGGCGGCGAAGGGATGGCCCGCCGCCAGGGAACTGCCGTTGATATTGAGCTTGTCCCGGTCGATCGCCCCGAGCGCCTGGGTGAGTCCGAGTCGTTCCCTGCAATAATTTTCGTCCTCCCAGGCCTTTAGGGTGCACAGGACTTGCGCGGCGAAGGCTTCGTGAATCTCGTAGAAATCGAAGTCCTGCAACTTCAGGCCGGCGCGGGCCAGCATCCGCGGCACCGCATAGGCCGGCGCCATCAGCAGCCCCTCCTTCTCTTCGAAGAAGTCGACTGCGGCCACTTCGCTGAAGCTGAGGTAGGCGAGCACCGGCAGCTGGTGCGCCTGTGCCCAGGCTTCGCTGGCCAACAGCACGGCAGAGGCGCCGTCGGTAAGCGGGGTCGAGTTGCCCGCCGTCAGCGTGCCCTGGTCCGGCGCCACCTTCTTGTCGAAGGCCGGCCGCAAGGCTCGCAGTTTCTCGATGGTAAGATCTGGCCGCATGTTGTTGTCCTGGTTCAAACCCTTGAAGGGGGTCATCAGGTCGGTAAAGAATCCGCCGGCATGCGCCTTGGCCAGGTTGTGGTGACTCGTCAGCGCCAGCGCGTCCTGGTCGTCGCGGCTGATGCCCCATACACGCGCCATAAGTTCGGCGTGCTCGCCCATCGACAAGCCGGTGCGGGGTTCGCCGTTGCGCGGCAGGGAAGGGCTGACGAACATTCCCGGGCGCAGCCTGGCGAGCGCCGACAAGCGCTGCCCTGCGGACTTGGCGCGCGATGCGTCGAGCAGGATGCGGCGCATCTTCTCATTGACCCCGATGGGTGCGTCCGAGGTGGTGTCGACGCCGCCGGCGATGCCGCAGTCTATGTGGCCCAGGGCGATCTTGTTGGCGACCAGCATAGTCGCTTCCAGCCCGGTGCCGCAGGCCTGCTGCAGGTCGAAGGCCGGTGTCTGGCGGGACAGGGTGGTGGATAACACGCACTCCCGCACCAGGTTGAAATCGCGCGAGTGCTTCATTACCGCGCCGGCGGCTACGTCACCAAGCCGTTCGCCATGCAGGCTGAAACGGTCGACCAGGCCTTGCAGGGTAGCGGTCAGCATCTCCTGGTTGGAGGCATGCGCATAGGCCGTATTGGAGCGGGCAAAGGGGATGCGATTGCCGCCGAGGATGGCGACGCGTTGGATGTTGCTCATGAGATTCTCCTGCATGAAGATTTCCTGAATTTGAATGGACGGGGACTCACGGGTGAAGCACCCGTCAGTAGCTGAGTTCGCCGCGCAGATGCGCTCGTTGGCCGTGTGCGTCGCGCACTTCGAACCAGGCCCCGCCGGCGGAACGGACGGTCCACAAGGATGCGCGGGCAGGCAGCAGCAAGGGGGATTTGAACTCCACCGCGACGGCCGCCCGGCCGACCGGCGCGGCCGGCAGCAAAGCGGCGAGCGCCCGCGCCTTGGTCCACAAGCCGTGCGCGATGGCCCGGCGGAAGCCGAAGAGCCTGGCGGAAAGGGCGGAAAGGTGAATCGGGTTCAGGTCCCCCGACACCCTCCCGTAGCGCCTGCCGATATTGCCCGGCACCGCAAGATCCGCCTGGCGCGACAGGGGCAGCGGGTTGACCAAACGGCTGGCATAGGGTTCTCCGGTCGGTTGTTTGACACCCACGCGCAGCAAGGTTTGCGTGCCTTGCCAGACCACTCCAGCGTCGCGCAGGACGCGCAAGTCGAGGGTGAACACCTGCCCCTTGTCATGAGTGAACAGGCGCCCGGTGCTCATTTCCACGCGCACGGCGTCGCCCTTGCGGAGGCAGTCGTGCTGCTCGATGGCATTGGCCAGATGCACCGTGCCCATCGCCGGCCAGGGACAGTCGATGGAGCCGACAAATTGCATCACCAAGGGGAAGGTCAGCAACTGCGGATAAGTCATGGGCACGCCTTGCGCCGGCGCGAATCCGCACAAGGCGGCATAGCTGGCAATGTGCTCTGCCTGCAGGATCACTCGCGGGCGGACGTAGGTGATCTCGGGCAGGGCAACCACGACGCCGGGGGCTTTTCGGCTCGTCCTCAATGCCCGCAGGTACATCGAGGCTGAACTCGGCGGCAGGTTCACCTCGATGGTTTTCATGAATATCCGCTCAAGCGCCGAGCAGGCTCTGGCCGCAGACGCGTACGACATTGCCGGTCAGTCCCCCCGAAGCCGGGCTGGCCAACCAGGCGATGGCTTCCGCGACATCGACCGGCTGTCCGCCTTGGCTCAGCGAATTCAGGCGCCTCCCGGCTTCGCGCATAGCGAAGGGTACGGCCGCCGTCATCTGGGTCTCGATGAAGCCCGGAGCCACCGCATTGATGGTGATGCCGCGTTTCGCCAATGTAGCGGCGGTACTCTGCACCATGCCGATCACGCCGGCCTTGGACAGCGCATAGTTGGTTTGGCCGAGGTTGCCGGCGATGCCGGATATCGACGACACGCAGACGATCCGCCCGCCCGAGCTGACTGCGCCGGATGCGACCAAGGCGTCGTTGATGCGCTCCTGGGCGGACAGGTTGACATTGACCACCATCTGCCAGAAATGCTCCTGCATGTTGGCGATAGTCTTGTCGCGGGTGATCCCGGCGTTGTGTACCACCACGTCCCAGCCGCCCTGGGCCTGCGCGGCCGCGACCAGCGTTTGCGGCGCATCGGCCGAGCCGATATCCAGGGCGAGCGCCTGACCGCCGAGGCGTGCCGCGATCTCGTCGAGTCCCGGCTGGGCCTGCGGGACGTCGAGACAGATCACCAGGGCACCTTCGCGCGCCATCACTTCGGCGATGGCGGCGCCGATGCCGCGCGAGGCGCCGGTCACCAGCACCTTCTTGCCGGCCAGCGGCTGCGTCCAGTCGGCCGGAACGGCCTCCGGCCCGACCGGCATCCCGATGCGCACCACCTGTCCCGAGACATAGGCCGAGCGTGGCGAGAGCAGGAAACGCAGGGTAGCTTCGAGCTGCGCCTCGGCGCCTTCGGCGACATACACCAACTGAACCGTTATTGCCTTCTTGAGTTCTTTCGCCAGCGAGCGTGCCAAGCCCTCCAAGGCGCGCTGCAGGGTCGCCTGGCGCGGTTGTGAGCAGGCCTCGGGCGGACGCCCGAGGATGACCACGCGCCCGCACGGCAGCACGGAGCGGGCGGTATCGTGGAAGAACCGGTACAGCGCTTCGGATTGATCGCTGTCGGTCATGCCGGTGGCGTCGAAGACCAGGGCCTTGACCTTTTCGCCAGCCTGGCCGTCGACACCCCAGCGGCCGGTCATCAGTCCTGCCGGGTTGGCGATGCGGATCCATTGCGGCAATTGCGCGTGTGCCAGGGTCTGCACTCCCATCGATTTGAAGGTCGTCGCCAGCGCCCCCAGCAGTTGTGGCGTGCCGCCGCCACCGAGCAGGACCGCGCCTTTCACCACCGGCTGGCCGGCCTGGTAGCGCTCGAGGACGAGCGGCTTGGGCAGCCCCAGCAGCGCGGTCAGGCGGGCGCCGAGGGTCGAGTTGGCGAAGTCGAGGTAGGAATCGGTCACGAGTGGCCCTTCATGTTCAGGTTAGCGGTCAGGTTCGCCAACTCCGATTATGGCCCAAGCTGTTGGGTGTGAGACGTCCGGAGGCCGGGGCGCCGCACTGGCGCATTCCTGTAGTCCCGGGGCGATGTGGGTTTACGCCTTCAATGAGCGTATCATCGTCCGTAGTAAGACGCTGAATCCGTGCGATAAAATTGATCGAAAACAGCACCGCAAAATAGTGTCTATGATTTGTTGATGAGTTTGCTCCTTCGGGCAGGACTCTTTTGATCGGAGATGCTTCCATGATCACGCGAAACCGCTGGAAACTCCTGTTGCTCGGTACGCTGGCCTCGCTGACGATGCCTGCCGCCTACGCCTATGACGCCGAAGTGGTGTATGTGGTCGGCAAAGGGGAAATGCGCGAGAAGACCGAATGGGAACTGGTCAAGACCGGCCAGAAGCTCAATGCCGGGGCCTATGTGCGGACCGCCGATTTCGGTCAGATGGCCTTGTTGCTGAGCGACAACACCCAGGTCAGGGTCAACCAGAACAGCGTGCTGCAGATCAAGGAAATCGCCCTTGCCGAAACCAGCACCCTCGAACTTGTCCAGGGGCGCATCTGGGCGCAAGCCAAGCGGTTCTTCCGGGGAGTTACCGCAGTCGCCAGCGCCGCCAGGCCCACGGTGGTCGTCAAGGCATCGACGGCGACCATCGGCATTCGCGGCACGGATTGGGACGTGAATCTGGCAACGGACGGGACCACCACGCTCACAGTGCTCTCGGGCGAGGCGGATTTTTCCAATGACTTCGGCGCGCTCAAGGTGCTGCCGAACGAGCAGGCCCAGGCGCAGCCAGGCAAGGCGCCCACCAAGATCCTGCTGACCAACGCCAAGGAACGCGTGCAATGGGTGACCGCCTATCTGCCCCAACCGCGCCGCTGGGTCGGCCGCCAGAACGCGGAGTTTGAGCGCCACCTGCAGGCCATCGAAGCCGGCGACTACAGCGCTGCCGTTCCCTACCTGGAGCGGTCGGCTAAGAGCGCCGAGCCGGCCGCCATCGTCCTGGCCGACATCTACATATCCCTGGGTCGATTGAGCGAGGCCATCGCCCTGCTCAAGGGCAAGAACGATCCGTCCGCATTGGCCTTGCTGACCCACGCCTACATCATCGATGACAGTGCCCCGTTGGCCAGGGAGACCGTCGATCGCGCGCTGGGAATCCATCCCAGCAATACCGAGTTGCTGATCGCGCGCGGCGAACTGGCGCGCTTTGAAGGCGATGCGCCGCGCGCGTTGCGCTCATACCAGAGTGCGATTACGGCTAACGAACAGAATGCCGAAGGCTGGTTCGGACTGGGACGGGTGGATGCCGAGCGCGAAGCCGTCAAGCCCGCCCGCGCCGAATTGCAAAAGGCCCTGGCGCTCAATCCCAAGGGACCGGGCTACTCGGGCGAACTGGGGACATTGGAAACCTTCGCCAACGCCTTCGCCGCCGCCGAGCAGGCATTTACCGCAGCCTTGGCGCAGCAACCCGCCGACTACAACTCACTGACCGGCCTGGGCATCCTCAAACTCAAGACCGGCCAGCCGGAAGAGGCGCTGCAAGCCTTCCTCAAGGCCGGTGTGCTGGAATCGCATTTCGCCCGAGCGGCGCTGTGGACGGGAGTTGCCTACTACCAGTTGGGCGGCCACGGGCGGGCCATGGAGATGTTCAAGCACGCAGCAGATCTGGACCCCAAGGACCCGATGCCGCACATGATGATGAGCATGGCGGCGGCTGACCGGCTCGATCTCGGTGAAGCGGTCGCCGCGGCCCGTCGGGCGTCGGCCTTGATGCCTTTTCTGAAATCCATGAACCAGTTGCTCAACAACCAGAAAGGCAACGCCAACCTGGGTGCCTCCCTGGCGCAATTCGGCATGGAGGATTGGGCTCAGGCCTACGCCTTCAATGCCTACTCGCCTTACTGGGCCGGCAGCCACCTGTTCCTGGCCGATCGTTACAGCGGCACCTTCAACAAGAACTCCGAACTGTTCCAGGGCTTCCTCTCTGACCCCACGGTCTTCGGCGCGTCGAACCGTTTCAACACCCTGATCGCCAGCCCCGGCCACTACGGCACACTGAGCGGCCGTCTGGTCGATCAGGACGTGCATGACCGCGGCGTCACCGTCAGCGCCAACGGCTACAGCGTGGCGTCGATTCCCTTCAGCTATTTCGCCTCGGCCGACTTGTCGCGGGTCCGGCCCGACTACAACGACCTGCAGGTGGACGGCGACAACTACACCGCCGGATTCGGCCTCAAGCCCAGCCACGAACTCGGCTTGTTCCTGTTTTCCAACAGCATCGCCATCGACGGCAAGTCCACCGCCATCGACAAGGGGCTCTCCGACACCACCCTCAATCTCAACAACAAGCGTGTCGATGCGGGCATCAACTACAAGTTTTCGCCGACATCCCATCTCTGGTTCAAGCTTGGCAGTGGCAAGGAGGAAACGCGCTTTGGCGGCAACTTCTATTCCCCCGGCACATCAGATGTACTGAACCTGATCTTCGGTGGCGGATTTTCGCCCAAGGGGCGCATCGAAAGCTACCTGACCACGGCCGATCAGCGCGACGTTCAGTTGCGCCACACCGTCGACGCCAATTCCACTTGGCAGATTTCGTGGGGACTTGAATCCGCGCGCCAGGACAAGCAGATCGATGCCCGCCTGGATTTCTCGCCGATCAAGCCCGGTCTGACCGGCCGCGACGACCGGAAGTCCAAAGAGGTCAATCTGTCGAACCGCTTCAAACTCAGTGACACGCTGTTGCTCCAGGCCGACCTTTCGCGCGCGCAACTCACCAAGTTCCAAGTATCCGAGGATACGCTGAAGGTCGGCGTGGCGAGCTTCAGCGTCGGCCAGCAGCGCGACGATCGCGACATCAGCGAATGGAACCCGCGACTCGGCCTGGCCTGGAATCCCGCCCCCAATCAGACCCTGCGCCTGGCCGCCCAGAAATGGCGGCGACCGGTATCGGTGAGCACCTTGGGCAGCGTCGATACGGCGGGCATCGCGGTTGACGACCGGCTGGTCAGTCTCGGTGGTGAGCTGCAACGAGTGCGCGCCCAATTCGAGTGGGAAACCAGTACCAGCACTTTCTTCCAGGCGTTTGCGGACAGCAAGCGGGTGCGCAACCTGGCTAATGTCAGCAGCACGCTGGTGGGCGACATCAACCTGGAAGATCTGGAACGCCTGCGCAACCGCAGCCGGCTGACGCAGCAGGCCCTCGACCTGTGGGAGTCCACTCCGGTGTTCGGCTCCGCCGACGTGAACAGCCTGGGGTTCGCCGTCAACCAGCTGATCTCGGACCAATTGACCGGCAATCTGCGCTATCAATACAACCGCAGCCGCAATACCGGCCTCGGCCTGGAGGGCAAGCTGGTGCCCTGGATGCCGCGCCAACTCCTGAGCGCGGGCGCTAACTGGTTGCCGCTGGCACGCTGGCAGCTAGGGTCTATCATCACCTACCGCAGTCAGCGTTACAGCGACGAGGCCAACAGCCAACTCCTCAACGCCGGGTGGAACCTGGGCTTGCGCAGTTACTGGGAAAGCCTGGACAAGAAAGTCTCGGTCGAAGTCATCGCCGAGAACCTGCATGCCGACAAGAATGCCGCGTCGGTGCATTCGCCCATTCTGGGGGCGCAGTTGCTGTATCGCTTCTGATCGGCGCCGCGGACCAGACTTTCCCCACGCGGCTGGGGTTAAGTCTCCAGCACCCGCAATTCCGCATTGGTATACCGCAACCGGCTCGCCAGCACGCTGGCGAGACCTTCCATCAGGCGCAGGGCAAGCTTCTTGTGTTCTTCGGCCAGCGTATCGAAGGTCTTGCGCGACAGTGCATAGAGTTCCGTATCGGTAAATGCCACCGCATCCGCGGAACGCACATCGCCGTCGAGGAAAGCCATTTCGCCAAAGAATGAGCCGCGGCCGAAAGTGCCGAGATGGTGGCTCTGTTTCTCGGAAATCGGCAGGATGATGCGCACGGCGCCCTTGCGGATCAACAGGAGTTCGTCACCGCTGTCGCCGCGCGCGAAGATCTTTTCGCCGGCTTTGTAGGAGCGTTTGTCCATGCACTGCTCAAGCGCCGCCAGCGTTTCCGCCTTGCGGCCCTTGAACAACTCGATTTCGTTAAGCGCCAGCGCCTCCTGCTCGCCGACCACGCAGAGCGCGTCCGCGAGGATGCGGTCCTCGACCCACTCGAGCGCCTCGTCGAGTTCGCCGAATACGCGCACCGGGCTCTCCGGATGCACCAGGCCGACTTGGTCGAAATACTGCTGGATGTCGCGGCCAGAAGGCAGGTCATGCGGCAATTGACTGAAGATCAGGAAACCGTGGCGCTCGTCGAGCATGTCCTTGACCAGGTCGAGCATGTGGGCGGCGGTGACGTCGACGGACTGCACGCGACGCATGTCGAGGATGACGAAGTCCCGTGTCTTCAGTTCCGGCTCCAGCGCCGAGTAGAGCTGATTGGTGGTGCCGAAGAACAGGCTGCCTTGAAGCTCGACGACCACGCCGCGCTCACCGCGGGCCACGAGGATTTCCATTTCCTCATGGGTCCGTACCCGTTTCGAGAATGTCTCGTTGCAGCGAAGCTTGCGGCGGACCACGCTGCCGCCGATCTGCTCGCGCACGAACAGCATCACCGCCAGCACGATGCCTACCCCGGACGCCGCGATCAGGCTTACGGTCAGGGCGGTGGCGATGACCGCGGCAATCACCGCGAAGTCGAGCATGGTGGAGCGTTGCTTGAGGAACTGGACGCTGTGGCGGTCGATCATGCGCACGCCGATGACCATCAGTATCGCGGCGAGCGCCGCCACCGGAACCCAGGAGATCAAGCTGCCGAGAACCAGGAAGGCCACCAGCGCCAGGATGCCTTCGAAGACACCGGAGAACCGGCTCACGGCACCGCTGGAAATATTGACCAGGGTCGCACCCATGGTACCGGCGCCGGGGATGCCGCCGATCACGGCGGAAACCACGTTGCCGCAACCCTGGCCGATCAGTTCGCGGTTCGAGTTATGCCGCGAGCGCGTCAGCGCATCGAGCACCACGCAGGTCTTCAGCGTGTCGATGGAGAGCAGCACGGCGAGGGTCAGCGCCGGAACGGCTATGCTCCGGATCTGGTCGAAACCGACAGCGCCCATGGCATGCCAGCGGCCCGCCATGGCATCGGTGAAACTGCCGCCGCCACCGAGCGAGCCGACGACGAACAGATTGCCATCGAGCGTGAGCAGCGCCGGATCCGCCAGCCCGAGCCCGAAATAGGCCAGCACCCCCGCCAGCAGCGCCAGGATGGCCGCCGGCACGCGTTTGGTGATGCGCGGTGCGGCCAGCATCATGGCGATCGTCACCGCGCCGACGACCATGCCCTGCCATTTCCACAATTCCGGTTCTGCAAGCGATTCCCAGAAATGCGCGCCCTTGGGCGCACCGAGGAATTTCGGCAACTGGCCGGCGATGATGTAGAGGCCGACGCCGGACAAATAGCCGCTCACCACGGGATAAGGCATGTATTCGATCAGCCGTCCGAGACGTACCGTGCCGAAAAAGACTTGCAGCAGGCCGGCCAGCAGCCCCAGCATCGATACCATCAGCAGAGTGCCCTCGAGATTGCCGCCGCCATTCATGAACTCGATGGCAAACGCCGACAGCACTGCCGCCGCCGGAGCGCAGGGGGCGGTGATGAGCCGATTGGTGCCGCCCAGCGCCGGTGCGATCAGGCCGAGCGCCGTCACCCCCAGGATGCCTGCCAGAGCACCCTGCGCCGCGTAGGCGGCACCCAGCGGGGAATAGATGGTGACGCCGAAGGCAATCGCCGAGGGCAACGCGACCAGCATCGCGGCCAGCCCCCCCCAGAGGTCTCCCGCTTCAGGCTTGGGCCATTTCATGGTTCATGCTCCGGTTCGGCCGTCACCCCTCATTGAAGTTGCGGAGTGAAACTCCGAGGGCAACGGCGCCACTGTCTAAGTGTAGTTGCTCCGGGAGATTTTCATAGGGAGTCGTGCCGCAGAGACATGGTCCGGGGCAACAAAAAACCCGCACAGGGCGGGTTTGAAGTTTGTTGCTGAGCTAATTTGGAGCGTTAAATGGTGGAGCCGGCGGGAATTGAACCCGCGTCCGCAAGTCCTCTACAGGCAGTACTACATACTTAGCCTCGTCATTTGATTTAGCCGTCGATCCGCCGCCGGGCAGGCTGGTCGCAAGCGATCCGCAGGGTTTTCGTCATCTGCCACGCGGCATAGGCAGATCCTTAGCTGATGTATATGACTCTGCTGTTGTTTGCACAACCCGGTCCATCAGCGAACCGGTGCAGAGCCAGCCGGTATTAAGCGGCTAGAGCGAAACGCTCGTCGTTGGCGTTTATGGTTTTCCAGATGGATTTACGAGGTCACTGGCCCTCGGTATGCACTGCTTTGCTTCGTAACCCAC
>Ga0208566_1001268_pt1 | contig 14990 bp, 9 predicted proteins | sample PL_2010_150m_FD_184159 | JGI IMG/M metagenome (GOLD analysis project Ga0208566, IMG submission 184159) | Freshwater microbial communities from Powell Lake, British Columbia, Canada to study Microbial Dark Matter (Phase II) - PL_2010_150m... | ecosystem: Environmental > Aquatic > Freshwater > Lake...
TATCAGAGGGGGAGGCGCACGCGACTTCATTCCAGGTTGCAATAATGAAACGCCGGGCGCCTGCTCCCTCCCTCCGATTCTCGCTGGACAGCCAAACATTCAAATTAAAACATGGGATTGTAAAAAACATGGCGGCACTGGCACGCCATTTGCGTTGGCTAGCCCATTGCCACCAAACGGGGAACCCGACATGACTATCCACTCCGCCGGAGCACGTTTTCGTGCCGCTGTTGCCGCTGAGAAGCCGCTCCAGGTGATCGGCGCGATCAATGCCTACCATGCCAAACTGGCCGAGCGCACCGGTTACCGGGCGCTGTATGTCTCCGGCGGCGGGGTGGCGGCCGGGTCGCTGGGTTTGCCCGATCTCGGCATCAGCACCCTCGACGACGTGCTCACCGACGTGCGCCGCATCACCGATGCCACCGAGTTGCCGGTGCTGGTGGATATCGACACCGGCTTCGGCGGGGCGTTCAACATCGCTCGCACGGTGAAGGCGATGATCAAGGCCGGCGCGGCGGCGGTGCATATCGAGGACCAGGTGCAGGCCAAGCGTTGCGGCCACCGTCCCGGCAAGGCCATCGTCACCCAGGCGGAAATGGTGGATCGGGTCAAGGCGGCGGTGGACGCCAAAACCGACCCGGATTTCGTCATCATGGCGCGCACCGACGCGCTTGCCGTGGAAGGGCTGCAATCGGCCATCGACCGTGCCTGTGCGTGCGTCGAGGCCGGCGCGGACATGGTTTTCCCGGAAGCGATCACCGAACTGGCAATGTACCGGCAGTTCGCCAGCGCGGTGCAAGTGCCGGTGCTCGCCAACATCACCGAATTCGGCGCGACCCCGTTGTTCAGCGTGGACGAGCTGCGCGGCGCCGATGTTTCGCTGGTGCTGTATCCGCTCTCGGCTTTTCGCGCGATGAATGCGGCGGCGCTCAAGGTCTATCAGGCGGTGCGCCGCGACGGTACGCAGAAAAACGTCGTCGAGCTGATGCAAAGCCGCATGGAGCTTTACGATTATCTCGGCTACCATGAATTCGAGCAGAAGCTGGATCAACTATTTGCGCAAGAGAAGAAATGACTTTCACCGCAGAGACGCAGAGGCGCAGAGAGTTCAAGGTTTTTTTCCGCGCCTCTGCGTCTCTGCGGTAAAAACCGAATTGGAGAATTTGCTCATGAGCGAAGCGGATAACAAACCGAAAAAGAAATCGGTCGCGCTGTCCGGCGTCAATGCCGGCACCACGGCGGTGTGCACCGTCGGACATAGCGGCAACGACCTGCACTATCGCGGCTATGACATTCTCGAACTGGCGGAGAAAGCCACTTTCGAGGAAGTCGCCTTTATGTTGATCCACGGCACGCTGCCGACGCGCGGCGAGCTGGCCGACTATAGCGCCAAGCTCAAGTCGCTGCGCGGCTTGCCGCAGCAGTTGAAAACGGCGCTGGAATTGATCCCGGCCGGTGCGCACCCGATGGACGTGATGCGCACCGGCTGTTCGCTGCTGGGGACGTTGCTGCCGGAAAAAGACGACCACAACCTGGCCGGCGCGCGCGACATCGCGGATCGGCTGGTGGCTTCGTTCGGTTCGATGTTGCTGTACTGGCATCACTATGCGGTCAACGGCAAGCGGATCGAGGTGGAAACCGACGACGACACGGTGGCCGGCCATTTCCTTCATCTGTTGCACGGCCGCAAGCCCATCGAACTGCTCCGCAAGGCGCTGGATACCTCGCTGATCCTCTACGCCGAACATGAATTCAATGCCTCGACTTTCACCGCGCGGGTAATTTCCGGCACCTTGTCGGACTTTTATTCCTGCATCACCGGCGCGATCGGCGCCTTGCGCGGCCCCAAGCACGGCGGCGCGAACGAGGCGGCGATGGAAATCATCCAGCGCTACCACTCTCCCGACGACGCGGAAGCCGACATCCGCGCACGCGTCGCGCAGAAGGAGATCGTCATCGGTTTCGGCCATCCGGTGTATACCATCGCCGACCCGCGCAACGTGGCGATCAAGGCGGTGTCGCACCGTCTGTGTCTGGAAGGCGGCAACCTGAACCTGTTCCATATCGCCGAGCGCATCGAAACGGTGATGTGGGATACCAAGAAAATGTTCCCCAACCTCGACTGGTACAGCGCCTCCAGCTACCACATGATGGGCGTGCCGACGCCGATGTTCACCCCGCTGTTCGTGATCTCGCGCACCACCGGTTGGGCGGCGCACATCATCGAGCAGCGCATCGACAACAAGATCATCCGCCCCAACGCCGAGTATGTCGGGCCGGAAGAGCGGCCTTATGTGTCGATCGAAGAACGATAAACTTCCCTCTCCCCCAGCCCCTCTCCCGCGTGCGGGAGAGGGGTGCGCGGCAGCGCGGGAGAGGGTGTCACCCTACCGATAAACCGACTATTAGGAAGCCTCTATGTCATCCCACATCTCCAACGTCCGTCCCGCTCCCGATCAAGTGCTGGTGGATATTGCCGACTACGTCTGCGACTACCGGATCGACAGCGCCGAAGCCTACGACACCGCGCGCAACTGCCTGATCGACACCCTCGGTTGCGGTCTGGAGGCCTTGTCCTACCCGGCCTGCACCAAGCTGCTCGGGCCGATCGTGCCGGGTACGGTGGTACCCAACGGCGCCAAAGTTCCCGGCACCTCTTTCCAGCTCGATCCGGTGAAAGCCGCCTTCGACATCGGCGCGATGGTGCGCTGGCTGGACTTCAACGACACCTGGCTGGCCGCCGAATGGGGCCATCCGTCCGACAACCTGGGCGGCATCCTGGCGACCGCCGACTATCTGTCGCGTACCCGCATCGCCCAAGGCAAGGCGCCGTTGACGATGCACGAGGTGCTTACCGCGATGATCAAGGCCCACGAAATTCAGGGGGTGCTGGCGCTGGAAAACAGCTTCAACCGGGTCGGCCTGGATCACGTGATCCTGGTGAAAGTGGCGTCCACTGCGGTGGTCACCCAGATGCTCGGCGGCACCCGCGAGGAAATCATCAACGCGCTGTCCCATGCCTGGCTGGACGGGCAATCGCTGCGCACCTACCGCCATTCGCCCAACACCGGCCCGCGCAAGTCCTGGGCGGCGGGCGATGCCACCAGCCGCGCGGTGCGCCTGGCGCTGATGGCGCTGAAGGGCGAGATCGGCTATCCCTCGGTGCTGACCGCCAAGACCTGGGGCTTCTACGATGTGTCGTTCAAGGGCAACGCCTTCAAGTTCCAGCGTCCTTACGGTTCCTACGTGATGGAGCAGATCCTGTTCAAGATCAGCTTCCCTGCCGAATTCCATTCGCAAACCGCGGTGGAATGCGCGTTCCAGCTTCATGCCCAGGCCGGCGCCCAGCTTGACACGCTGGAAAAAATCGCCCAGATCGACAAGATCGTCATCACTACCCACGAATCAGCGATCCGCATCATCGACAAGAAAGGCCCGCTGCATAATCCTGCCGATCGCGACCACTGCATCCAGTACATGGCCGCCATCGGCTTGCTGCGCGGCAACCTCACCGCTGCCGACTACGAGGACGAGGCGGCTGCCGACCCGCGCATCGACGCGCTACGCGACAAGATGGAGTGCGTGGAGAACCCGCAGTACAGCAAGGATTACCACGACCCGGACAAGCGCTCGATCGCCAACGCGATCCAGATTTTCTTCAAGGACGGCAGCAAATCCGCCAATATCGCGGTGGAATACCCGATTGGTCATCGCCGCCGCCGTGCCGAAGGCATCCCGGAATTGGTGAAGAAATTCAAGGTCAACCTGGCGCGCCGCTTTCCCGCCAAGCAGCAGAACGCCATTCTGGAAGTCTGTCTCGACCAGCAGAAACTGGAAACATTGCCGGTGCATGAGTTCGTCGAACTGTTTGTGATTTGATCCTGGTAATACTACAATCATAAAGGCTGTCTATAATTGATGGGTCTTATATATGATCTGTATGACCGGAAACCAGGAGAGATGACATGAGCACCAAGAAAAACGTCACAAAATTCGTTTATGCGTTCGCCGAGGGCGACGGCAAGAACAAGATGTTGCTGGGGGGCAAGGGCGCCAATCTATGCGAGATGACGCAGATCGGGCTGAACGTGCCGCCCGGCTTCGTCGTGACCACCGACGCTTGTATCGCTTTCCTGGATCAGAACCGCTTGCCCGACGGGGTGATGGATGAAATCCGCCAGCACATGCAGGCGCTGGAAAAATCCACCGGCAAGCAGTTCGGCGGCGCGGCCAACCCGCTGCTGGTGTCGGTGCGCTCCGGTTCGGCGATGTCGATGCCGGGCATGATGGATACCATCCTCAATCTGGGCCTTAACGAAGACACGCTGCAAGGCTTGATCAAACTCACCGACAACCCGCGTTTCGGTTACGACGCCTACCGCCGCTTCATCCAGTTGTACGGCAAGATCGCGCTGGGCGTGCCGGACGAAGCCTTCGACGAGAAGATGAACGCGATGAAGGCGGCTGCTGGGGTCAAGCAGGATGTCGATCTGACCGCCGATAACCTCAAGGAGCTGTCCGCCGAATTCCTTTTCGTGGTGCAAAAGCATACCGGCAAGCCGTTCCCGCAGGATGTCTACGAACAGCTGGAAATCGCTACCCAGGCGGTGTTCCGCTCGTGGGGCGGCAAGCGCGCGGTGGATTACCGGCGCGAATTCAAGATCACCAAGGACATGGCCAACGGCACCGCGGTCAACATCTGTACCATGGTGTTCGGCAACATGGGTAACGATTCCGGCACCGGCGTGGGTTTCACCCGCAATCCCGGCACCGGCGAGAACCAGATTTTCGGCGAATATCTCACCAATGCGCAGGGCGAGGACGTGGTGGCGGGCATCCGCACCCCCAAGGCGATTGCCGAGATGGCCGAGGAAATGCCGGAAATCTACCGCCAACTGCTGGAACTGCATGACCGCCTGGAAACGCACTACCACGAAGTGCAGGATTTCGAATTCACCATCGAGAAGGGCCATCTCTACTGCCTGCAAACCCGCAACGGCAAGATGAACGCCCACGCGATGGTGCGCACCTCGGTGGAAATGTTCCACGAAGGGCTGATCAGCAAGGATCAGGCGCTGCTGCGCATCCAGCCGGCGATGCTGGAACAGATGCTGGTGCCGCAACTCTCCCCCGATTTCAAGGGGCAATCGCTGGCCCGCGGGCTGCCGGCCTCGCCGGGCGCCGCTTCCGGCCTGATCGTGTTCGATGCCGACAGCGCCGAGACGCGCGGTCGCGCCGGCGAGAAAATCATTCTGGTGCGCGAGGAGACCAAGCCGGAAGATATTCACGGTTTCTTTGCGGCGCAGGGGATTTTGACTTCGCGCGGCGGCAAGACCTCGCACGCCGCCGTGGTGGCGCGCGGCATGGGTAAACCGTGCGTTTCCGGTTGCGAGCAGATTCATGTGGACGTCAACGCCCGTCGCGCCATGGTGGGCAGCGTGACGCTGCACGAAGGCGACATCGTCACCATCGACGGCAGCACCGGTAATGTCTACGCCGGCACCGTGCCGACGGTGGAACCGGAGTTTTCCGAGGATCTGTCCACGCTGTTGTCGTGGGCGGACGATACCTCGCGCTTGAAGGTGATGGCCAATGCCGACGCCCCCAAGGACGCCCAGCGCGCGCGCAATTTCGGCGCGATGGGGATCGGGCTGTGTCGTACCGAGCGGATGTTCAACGCCACCGATCGCCTGCCCATCGTGCAGGATATGATCCTGGCGGACACCCCGGAAGAACGCCAGGCCGCGCTCGACCGCCTGTTCCCGATCCAGCGCGACGACTTCAAGGGGATCTTCAAGGCGATGGCCGGCCTGCCGGTGACCGTGCGCCTGCTCGATCCGCCGTTGCACGAGTTTCTGCCCAGCGCTGCCCAATTGGAAGTGGAAATCTCCCATCTGCACCATCTGCGCGACACCATCAAGGGCCTGGAAGAGCTGCCGGACACCCTCAAACTGCTCAACCCCAAGCTCTACCAGCAGTATTCCAGCGGCCTCGACAAACTGATGATCGGCCTGAGCGAGTTCAAGGATTCGCACCTGGAAGAGGACATCATCCACAAGAAGGAAAAAATCCTGCACAAGGTGCGCGCCTTGTCCGAGGTCAACCCGATGCTGGGCCATCGCGGCGTGCGGCTGGGAATCACCTACCCGGAAATCTACAACATGCAGATCCGCGCCATTCTCGAAGCTGCGGCCGAGTGCGCCCAGGCCGGCATCGCGGTGATGCCCGAGATCATGGTGCCGCAACTGGCGACGGTGGAAGAACTCAGGCACATCCACAGCTACGTCGAACATATCCATGAAGAGGTGGAAGGCAAGTTCAGGATCAAGCTCAACTTCAAGTTCGGCAGCATGATCGAAGTGGTGCGCGCTTGCGTGCGTGCCGCCCGTCTGGCCGAGACCGCCGAGTTCTTCTCGTTCGGCACCAACGACCTGACCCAGGCGACCTTCTCGTTCTCGCGCGAGGACGCCGAGAACAAGTTCCTGCCGGCCTATATGGAAACCGGTATCCTCCAGGATAATCCGTTCGAAGTGCTGGACATCAAGGGCGTCGGCGAGTTGATGAAGATCGCGGTAAACCTCGGCCGCCAAACCCGTCCCGACCTGAAAGTGGGCATCTGCGGCGAGCACGGCGGCCATCCTGCCTCGATCAGCTTCTGCCACCACATCGGATTGACCTACGTGTCCTGTTCCGGTCCGCGGGTGCCGATCGCACGATTGGCGGCGGCGCAGGCCAAGCTGCTGGAAGATAAGTACGTAGCAATGTAACTATGGCCGTCGGTTCTCCCGCAAGGGGGCGCCAGCGGTGAAAACCAAGAGAGCCGAATACGGCCGGAAAAGCGCAGGGGAAGTTCTCTGCGCTTTTTTCGTCTGTGGGGGTACGAAAAGTTTCGTTTAGAATGGCCCTGATAAAGCGGCGATTTACCGCAGAGGACGCGGAGGACGCTGAGGAAATGCGGTTCGCAGGGATGGGCAGCTTGGCGCCCAACTCGCAAAAACGAGGCATTGCCAAGTTATGCTGAAATCACTCATTAGGTGAGTGAGTTTTTTCGTCAAGCATTTGAATTCCTTTGCGTCCTCCGCGTCCTCTGCGGTTCAATAGCTTTTTTATGATGATTTGTTAACTTTTATTGCGAGCCCATGATGACTACTCAGCACAACCTCTTCGGTACCCTGCAGGAATTCTCGCCGGCCGCCGGCAAGACCGCCAAGTTTTACTCTTTGCCGCAGCTGGAAAAAGCCGGGGTCGGCAAGATTTCCCGGCTGCCGGTGTCGATCCGCATCGTGCTGGAATCGGTGTTGCGCAACGTGGACGGCGCCAAGATCAGCGAAGCGCATGTGCGCGAACTGGCCAATTGGGCGCCGCAGGGCGAACGCAGCAATGAAATTCCGTTCGTGGTGGCGCGCATCGTGCTGCAGGATTTCACCGGCGTGCCGCTGCTGGCCGACCTCGCCGCGATGCGCGACGCCGCGCAGGCGTTGGGCAAGGATGCCCAGCGCATCGAGCCGCTGGTGCCGGTCAATCTGGTGGTCGATCACTCGGTGCAGGTGGATGTCGCCAACACCACCGACGCGTTGCAACGCAACATGGAAATCGAATTTCAGCGCAACGGCGAGCGCTACCAGTTCATGAAATGGGGGATGCAGGCGTTCGACACCTTTAAAGTCGTGCCGCCCGGCATCGGCATCGTCCACCAGGTCAACCTGGAATACCTGGCGCGCGGCGTGCTGGCGAAGAGCGGGGTGTACTACCCGGACACCCTGGTCGGCACCGATTCGCATACCACCATGATCAACGGCATCGGCGTGGTCGGCTGGGGCGTCGGCGGGATCGAGGCGGAAGCCGGGATGCTGGGCCAGCCGGTATATTTCCTGACTCCCGACGTGGTCGGGGTGAACCTCACCGGCACCCTGCGCGAGGGCGTCACCGCCACCGACCTGGTGCTGACCATCACCGAAATGCTGCGCAAGGCCAAGGTGGTCGGCAAGTTCGTCGAATTCTTCGGCGAGGGTACGGCGGCATTGAGCTTGCCCAACCGCGCCACTATCGCCAACATGGCGCCGGAATACGGCGCCACCATGGGCTTTTTCCCGGTGGACGAAACCACCGTCGCTTACCTCAAGGCCACCGGCCGCAGCGACGAGGAAGTCTCGGCCTTCCGCGCCTATTTCCAGGCGCAGGGTCTGTTCGGCATTCCCCGGCAGGGCGAAGTCGATTACACCACCGTGCTGGAACTGGATATTTCCACCATCGTGCCATGCGTCGCCGGCCCCAAGCGTCCGCAAGACCGTATCGAACTGGATCATCTGAAAACCGCTTTCAACGAGTTGTTCAGCAAGCCGCTGGCCGAGAGCGGCTACGCCAAACCTGCGGCCGACCTGACCCAGCGTTTCCCGACCCAGATCGACGGCATCGACGTCGGCCACGGCGACGTGCTGATCGCCGCCATTACCTCCTGCACCAACACCTCCAACCCCGGCGTGCTGCTGGCCGCCGGCCTGCTGGCGAAGAAAGCGGCGGCCAGAGGGCTGAAGGTCAGCCCGCGGGTCAAGACCTCGCTGGCCCCCGGCTCGCGGGTGGTGACGGCCTACCTGAAAAACGCCGGTTTGAATGACGCACTCGATCAACTCGGCTTCAAGCTGGTGGGCTACGGCTGTACCACCTGTATCGGCAATTCCGGCCCGCTCGACCCGCGCATCGAGGAAGTGGTAACCGGCAACGACCTGATCGCCGCCTCGGTGCTGTCCGGCAACCGCAATTTCGAAGCGCGCGTGCACCAGAACATCAAGGCCAATTTCCTGATGTCGCCGCCGCTGGTGGTGGCCTTTGCCATCGCCGGGCGCGCCAATATCGACATGGCGCATGAGCCGCTGGGTACTGGTGGCGACGGCACCCCGGTGTTCCTCAAGGACATCTGGCCGACCCAGGCGGAAGTGGCGGAAGTGATGCGCTACGCCACCGATCCGGCCACCTACCGCGAGCTGTACGCCGACTTCACCAAGGACAATCCCCTGTGGGATGCGGTGCCGGCCACCGCCGGCGCCAATTACCAGTGGGATGTCGCCTCCACCTACATCCAGGAGCCGCCGTTCTTCAAGGGCTTCTCGATGACCCCCGGCGCCAGCGGCAGCGTGCGCGGCGCGCGCGCGCTGGCGATCTTCGGCGATTCGGTGACCACCGACCATATCAGCCCGGCCGGTTCGATCAAGCCGTCCTCCCCGGCGGGCAAATATCTTCAGTCCAACGGCGTATCGGTGGCGGATTTCAACAGCTACGGCTCGCGGCGCGGCAACCACGAGGTGATGATGCGCGGCACCTTCGCCAACGTGCGCATCAAGAACCTGATGATCCCCGGTTCGGAAGGCGGCATCACGCTGCACCAGCCCTCCGGCGAACAGATGGCGATCTACGATGCCGCGATGCGCTACCAGCTCGACAGCGTGCCGCTCGCCATTTTCGCCGGAGAGGAATACGGCACCGGTTCGTCGCGCGACTGGGCGGCCAAGGGTACCCAATTGCTGGGGGTGAAGTTTGTCATCGCCAGGAGCTTCGAGCGCATCCATCGCTCCAACCTGGTCGGCATGGGTATCGTGCCGTGCCAGTTCAAAGACGGCGACAGCGCGCAAGCGTTGGGCTTGAACGGCACCGAAAGCTTCGATCTGCTCGGCCTGGACGGCGAGGTCAAACCGCAACAGGACGCCACCCTGGTGATCCGCCGCGCCGACGGTACGGCGCGCGAGTTGGTGGTGACGGTGCGCATCGACACCCCCGCCGAGGTCGATTATTTCCGCCACGGCGGCATCCTGCCCTATGTGTTGCGCCAGTTGATGGCGTAAGCCGGCAAGCGCAGGAAGGCGGGCATTTGCCCGCCTTTTTTTCGCCTAAATATTCTTTCCTGTTCCCAAACAAGGCATAAAGGAATAAGCTTTTTTTTAGAGAAAAAATAGATGACCTGAAAAAGCAATCCTTTGGGAGTAAGCGTAATGAGCCGTTCCGCAGCAAAAAGCCTCAGCATCAAAACCCGTTTGTTGTTGATCATGATTGCCGCCCTCACGGGCATGATACTGATCGCCATCATCGCCTTGCAGTCTGAAAAGGCTACCCTGCTCGAGGATCGCAAGGTCAAGACCCGCCACTTGGTCGAAGCCGCTCATGGGATGCTGGCGCATTACCATGACATGGTCAAACACGGCATGTTGCCGGAGGAAGAAGCCAAGAAAGCCTTGTTGATCTCGATTAAAGCGTTACGTTACGACGGCAAGGAATATTTCTGGATCAACGATCTGAGCGCGCCGATTCCGAAGATGGTCATGCACCCGACAGTGCCGGCTCTGGATGGTAAGGTACTCGACGCTGAAAAGTTCAACTGCGCCACGAGTATGCAAGCTGGACTTGATGGCCCCATCGAGAAGACCGACGGCAAGAAAAACCTGTTTGTCGCTTTCAACGAGGTCGCCAACAAGGCCGGTCAGGGGTACGTCACCTACGACTGGCCCAAGCCACTGCCTGGCGGCGGCGTTACCAAGGAGTTGTTCGAGAAACTATCCTACGTCAAAAAGTTCGACGGCTGGAATTGGGTGATCGGTTCCGGCATCTACCTCGACGATGTGGACAAGATTTTCTGGAACCACGCGATCTGGTTGATCGGCATCATTACGGCGATAACAGCGCTGATCGGCGGCGTCATGATGATGGTTATCCGTCGCATAAGCCATTCGCTGAATGAGCTGGAAAGCGCGATGTGCGAGATCCAGACCAGCAACGACCTGTCGCGGCGGGTGACCGTCACCGCCACGGATGAAATCGGCCAGATCGGCCATTCCTTCAATCAGATGATCCAGAGTTTCCAGGACATCATTCAGCAGGTAATCGGCAACTCGCGCGGCGTGATGCAGGCAGCTGCCACGCTTTCGGAGTCCTCGCATCGCGTCGCCGTCAGTTCACAGAGCCAGAGCGATGCAACGGCGTCGATGGCAGCAGCCGTGGAGGAAGTGACGACCAGTATCGATCATGTCGCGGAAAGTTCGCAGGAAACCCACGATCTTGCCCGCAAGTCGGGAGAGCTATCCGTTCAGGGAGGCGTCGTGGTGCAGGGCGCGGCGGCGGAAATGAGCAAGATCGCCGATTCGGTGAAGCTATCCTCGCAATTCATTCAGGAACTGGGCGAACATTCCCAGCAGATTTCAGCCATCGTCAACGTCATCAAGGAGATCGCCGACCAGACCAATCTGCTGGCGCTTAATGCCGCCATTGAGGCGGCGCGCGCCGGCGAACAGGGGCGCGGTTTCGCGGTGGTGGCGGACGAGGTGAGAAAGCTCGCCGAACGTACCGGCCGCTCCACCGAAGAAATCACCGGGATGATCGGCAGCATCCAGAGCGGCACGCAACACGCCGTGGCGAGTATGCAGGAAGGCAATGCTCGTGTCATCGAAGGGGTGGCGATGGCGAATCGCGCCGGCGACTCGATGAGTCAGATCAGGGACGGCGCCAACCAGGTGATTTCCGCGGTGAGCGACATTTCCTCCGCTTTGCGCGAGCAGAGCACTGCCAGCAATCAGGTAGCGCAGAACGTCGAACGAATCGCCCGCATGACCGAGGAAAACAGTGTGGCAGCGAATGAAATTGCCGCAGAGGCGCAACAGCTGGAAAGCTTGGCGGGCGCCCTGGAAAGCGCGGTTAGTCGTTTCAAGACTTAAAACGGGCGCCGGCACGCTTGCCGTTTCCTGGGTTGATCCGGCCCCGTTTATCTTGCGATCCCCCTGTAAGAAATGCCGTCGACATATGTTGGCGGCATTTTTTTGTTTTTGCTAACTCATATACATGACATCTCAGTTGTAATATATTCGCGCATTGTCGGCATCCGTGGAAAATAAAAAAGCCTAAAAACCAGGCGGATACCTCTCGGCGATGTGACGAATTGGAGAACTCATGGGATTTTTTCGCTCGACCTACCTGTCTCTGGAAAAAACTTTCTGGAATACCCTGGCAAAAAAGCTGTCCAGCTTTTTCTTCCTGCTGGTTATCGAAGTGCTGTACGTGGTGTTCGTCTACCTCGAACGCAATGCGGCGGCGGCGGTGATCAGTCGCGGGGGCGTCAGCGCGCAGGCGGCCGGCGAAATCATGCAAATTCTCGACACGACTTTTTACCTGGTGCTCGGCCTCGCCATTTTTTCGTTCTTTTTCATATCGTTCCTGGTGTGGTACCTGAATCATCTGATCGCCAGGCCGATCTGCGCAATCTCGAAAATCTTCCGGGAAATCGGCCAGGGCGAGGGGGATTTGTCCAAGGAAATCCCGGTGATGACCCAGGATGAAATCAGCGAATTTTCAGCCAGTTATAACCTGTTCCTGGTCAAGCTGCGCGAAATCATCGGGAATGTGCGCAAAATGAGCGTCAGCATCGCTATCGAGTCGGTCAAGGTGGCGAAAGGGATCAAGGATGCGGCGCTCATCGCCCAGAAACAGGATGCGCTGGCCGACACGGTCTATACCGCCAGCGATGAAGCCAGCCGGGCGATCAGCGAGGTTTCGCGCAATGCGCAGATCATTTCCGATTCGACGGCCGGCAATCTGGACAAGGCGATCGTCTCCCTCGACGAGTTGCGCGATGTGACCGGCAAGATCAATGCCATCAGCGGCAAGGTGGCTAACTTCCAGCACACCGTGGTCAGCCTCAGTCAGAATTCGGAAAGCATCAAGGAAATCGTGCAGCTGATCAAAAGCATTTCCGACCAGACCAACCTGCTGGCGCTCAACGCCGCCATCGAAGCGGCGCGGGCGGGCGAGGCGGGGCGTGGATTCGCCGTGGTGGCGGATGAAGTCAGGCTGCTGGCGGAAAAGGTCAAGCGGGCGACCGAGGAAATTTCCGGCAACATCAACGGCATGATTCAACTGGTGGGCAGTACGCTGGAAGAAACGGCGGAAATCAGCAGCGACACCTTGGCAACCCGGGACGTGGTGGCAAAATCCGCCATGCATTTCGAGAGCATGGTGCACGATTTCGAACTCACCAATGCGCAATTGCTGGAAATCGCCGCGGCGATGGAGGAATTGTCGGCGACCAATGCCCAGGTGCATGGCAATGTTTCCCAGATTCGTACCCTGAGCCGGCAAGTGACCCAGCAGATGGCGCATTCCGAGGTGTCGTCGCGCGACTTGAGCCAGTCCACCGAGAAGGTGCAGGAGCTGGTGTCCCGCTTCAAGACTGGGGAAGGCGGCTTCGACCAGTTGATTGCCAAGACCCGCCGCTACCGCGACTTGATGGAGGCGCGCATTCAGGAAATACAGGCGCGGGGAATCAATGTTTTCGACCGCAATTACCAAGCGCTGCCCAATACCCGTCCGCAAAAATATAAAACCTGCTACGACGCGCATTTCGAGCAGGAATTGCAGCCGTTGTACGATCAATTGGTGAAGGAAATCAAAGGCGGGACTTTTGCCCTGTGCGTGGACGTGAACGGCTACGGCCCCACGCACAACAGCAAGTTTTCCAAACCCTTGAGCGGCGATTACGATAGCGATCTGGCGACCAGCCGCGACAAGCGGATTTTCAACGATCCCACCGGCGGCCGCGCTGCTGCCAACACTCAGTCGTTTCTATTGCAGACCTATATGCGCGATACCGGGGAAATTCTCAATGATTTTTCGATGCCGATTTTCGTCGGCGGAAAACATTGGGGCGGGTTGCGTTTGGGGTTCGACCCAAAAACCTTGCTCGAATAGCGTGTAGCCGCTTAATGCAAGAGCGCCCGGTTGGGCGCCGCGGCGCTTTCGCTATCCTTGAGCGCCAGCCAGTCGCGCTGGTGCGGCCGGATTTCCCAGCCGGCGCGTTGTGCGAAGCGATCCAGCGTATCGACGAACCAGTGCAGTTGAACCCGGTTGAAGGCGATGGCGGTGAGGGCGGTGTCGCTGCCGTTACAGAAGAATAGCAGGGTGCAGGAATCGGCTTGCGGCTGGAAATCGATGCGCGTCAGCAGATGATCGGCCGGTTCTTCCCGGTCGCTGTCCGCCGCTGGCGCGCCGCCTTCCGCCACCTGCGCGGCAATGCGCGCCAAGGCGTGGGCGTGTTCCATCATGATGACTTCCTCTTGCAGCTTGGTTGGTAGCGCTGCCGCCATTTCGCTGGTCTTCAGCAGCATTTTTGCCAGTTTCTCCAGCAGCGGTCCGGTCAGCCGGCGCGTCAGCAACAGCGCGATCGCTGCGTCGTCGTTCAGCGTGCAGCGCAGGGTGATCCGGTCTTCGGCTTCGTTGAAGGAAAAGGTGATGTTGTGGATGGGCGTCATCGGGAACGGGTGCGGGGAAGGCCCTGCCTTCGGGTATAATCGCGAATACCGAATTTTGCCACAAATCGATGCGAATATTGGGAATTGATCCCGGATTGCGGATAACCGGCTTTGGCGTTATTGACGTCGCCGGCCAGCGTTTGGAGTACGTTGCCAGCGGCTGCATCCGCACGCCCGACGGCGAATTGGCGCCGCGCCTGAAATGCATCGTGGACGGGCTGGCGGAAGTGATCGCGGCGTATGCCCCGCAACAAAGCGCGGTGGAACAGGTGTTCGTCAACGTCAACCCGAAGTCCACCCTGCTGCTCGGGCAGGCGCGCGGCGCGGCGATTTGCGCGCTGGTGCTGAAGGACCTGCCGGTCGCGGAATACACCGCGTTGCAGGTGAAACAGGCGGTGGTCGGCAACGGCCACGCGCACAAGGATCAGGTGCAGGAAATGGTGAAGCGGCTGCTGCATCTCGACGGCGATCCCCAGGCCGACGCCGCCGATGCGCTGGCGTGCGCCATCTGCCATGCCCACGGCGGGCAGGGGTTGGGGCGCTTCGCTACAGCGGGTTTCAAGATGAAAAACGGGAGATTGATCGGATGATAGGCAGGCTGAGCGGCGTGTTGCAGGAAAAAAATCCGCCCCAGGTGTTGCTCGACGTGAGCGGCGTGGGCTACGAAGTGGACGTGCCGATGAGCACTTTCTACAATCTGCCGGCAGT
>Ga0208566_1001269_pt1 | contig 14988 bp, 12 predicted proteins | sample PL_2010_150m_FD_184159 | JGI IMG/M metagenome (GOLD analysis project Ga0208566, IMG submission 184159) | Freshwater microbial communities from Powell Lake, British Columbia, Canada to study Microbial Dark Matter (Phase II) - PL_2010_150m... | ecosystem: Environmental > Aquatic > Freshwater >...
CAATAAGATGATCCAGGACCGATATGTCAAGTAGCTGAGCGGCATCCTTGATCTTCTTGGTGATTTTCAGATCAGCATCGCTTGGAGAAAGGTTCCCCGACGGATGATTATGAGCCAGGATGATACCCGAGGCCAATTTTTCAACGGCTGCATTCAGAATCAACCGGACATCTGTTACTGTTCCAGAGATTCCTCCCTGGGAGATTTTACGGATGTAGATTACCGAATTTGATCTTGAACAGAGGATGATCCAAAATTCTTCAATGTTCAGGTCTGCGAGAATCGGACCCACGAGATTGAAGGCATCGGCGCTGCATCGGATTTTAGCAGGTACCACACTGGGAGTTGAACTTCTCCGCCGGCCAATTTCAAAGATTGCTGATACGCGGACTGCTTTATCGGCCGATATGCCAAATACAGAAGATAATTCCGTAAAGGTCATTTTGGCGAGCGCATGCAGATCATTTCCAGCCAGGTTCAGCAACTGTTTTGCCTGATCGGGAGTTATTCCGACTGCAACAGAAAAGAGTTCCGAATTTGTCAAAGCAGATCCCCCGATCTGAACCATTTTGGCAGCGGCGGAATCGTTCACTTGCCAGGGAGTCAAGAGCATTTTGTCGTACTTCATTTGAATAAGATTTAAAAATGAAGCACCCCATCTTGAGCAAGAACCGGATCAGGTCAAGGGCGAATGTCTGTTTGTGTAGCCGCAAACTGACCGAGTGCGAAGCAATGGAGGGAAATCACATCGGGGTATGGCAAAAGACAGCCCGGAATCCCTTTACCGTTCCGGGGCTGCGAATACCTTTGTGCTACATTATTATATTATAGACGATTACAGTGTTATAGCCTTGAGAAAACTGTGATCACAAAAGGAGATCAAAAGCCAGGATTAGGTTAGTCGGTTTTACTGGCTATGGGTGATTCTTGACCCGATTCGATTTTTTATGGCTCGATTCATCAGTCCCCAAATCTGAACGCATTTCGGATATGATCAAATCTTGCAACTGGCCAATTGGCTCCTGGGTTCGGAGCTTATTGATAGACAGAACGAAGTTGTTATATGCCACTTGTAATTCCTCAGGTTTAGTCCCTTGAAAACCTCTCAAAGAATGATAGGCGTAAAAGTTTTCAAAGCAATTTTGGTATTCGCTTGTTAATGACTTAAGACCATTAAGGATTTCTTTTCCCAAGAAGGGTTGATTATAAAAATAATATTGAGTGAAATTATTAAAATCAGAGAATAGCTCTTCACCCATCTCTTTGCTACCACTTATCTGATACCGCTCAATTTTCAACCGCAACTGAAACAACTGTTTTAAAATTTCACGGTGTATTTCAATTTTCTCTTTGAAAATGCCCGAATACGAAATTTTATATTTCTCTATCGATTCGTCAATCCTATTTTTAACAAACCGGTAAAAAACTAGGTTCCCTATGACGGCAACCAAACCCGGAATTATTAAGGGCCATATCTGCATGACTTCGATCTCCTTACTGATTATGATGAAAACTTTAACGAATAATTGCTTAAATAGTCTTCGAGTTTAACTGTTTGATTTTTTTTTCTTTTTGGCCTTATCCTTAGTAAACAAATCTGCCGTGTATTTTTCGTAAAGATCAAAAAGAAACTCTATCCTATTGGTCTCATTTAGGAAGGGCTGTGATCTGTAACAAGAATCTACCACTTTGTCCAAAGCTTGATGGGCTTTGACTAGGGAAGGAGGCATGGTTACTGGATCGTATAGGTCAGCCAAACTGTTTTCTGGAAATTCTTTTCGAGTATCTAGTATCTTTTGTCCCGCCCCACCTATGGCATTTTTTTGACTTTCGGTAATTTCATCTGGCCAAGGGTAATTATTGTAAACAATATCATTTGAATAGCGGTAATCACTCTTAAGTCGTCCACCAACAAATCTTAACCATGTCATGTGCATAGTGGAGTTTAAAATCCCAAAGTGGTAAAGTGTTGAATTGTTGATAATCAAGCAAAGGTTACTTGCAATACTGGACGCTGGCATAAATCCCATCGGAATGAACCGCCTCCTTATTGAAGATACACTTGGAATGATGATGTAATCTGATTCATTGTGAGATATATAGGCGAAGACTGAAGGGCTATTGGCAAGATCTTGGGTGACCTTACGTTTGCTTGCCAATCTGAAAGACCTTACTCGGTTCAACCTGTCAATTATTAAGGGAAACGATCGCAACTCCTTTGGAGAGGCATCTTTCAACCATAAACAATATCTATTGGAATTATTTATAAATTCTTGGCTACCAACATATTCCCGTAAAAATTTGTTTGCTTCAGGCTCGTTATTTAACAGCTCTTGCTTTTCTTCCTCCGAGAAAATAAGACCTCCACCATCAATAGGTTGATTTCCAAATCTAATCAGTGGGACAGGACAAATCGGACGGGTACGTGACGAGATTGCAAAGTCCTTGCCGGAAAACAAATACGGATTAATATTGGCAACCCGTCTGACATATGGCTCACCACTAACCTCTGCGTATTCAAAAATGGATTTTTCTTGAACATTGAAGTTAGAGAAGCCAATGATTACAACGTGAACAGCCGCATTTTTGGAAGCTTCGTTGCCCCATTTAAATGTCTGGTGTGCAAAGTGGATTTTTAAATGGTAACGGCTAAAGAGGTGATTCCAAAGAATGCCTACTTGTTCACCTTGTGACACCGAATTTGTAGAAACAAAACCAACTTTGGTTCTTAAGCCAGGAATATCCAATATATTATTTATTTCCAAATACTTGGCTGCAACAAGATACCAAGCCGAAACATAATCTAAAGATCCAAAACTTTTCATACCGTGAAATATCCTGGCCATATCTTGCTTTTGGTCATGGTTTTGAAATTGTTTCCCAACAAAGGGGGGATTACCAAGAATATAGTCAAACCTTTTAGGGTCAGATTGATTTTCCCATGGCAAGGTTTCAATCAACATATCCCAATTGGTTGATAAAGCATTGCCATGAATTATCTTGGCTGACTGGGTCAGAGGTAGTCTTAGAAAATACTCTCCAAATTCCGAAGAAACAACCATATTCATTTGGTGATCCATTAGCCATAATGCAACCTGAGCAATTTGTGCTGGAAATTCCTCGCATTCAATTCCGTAAAATCTATCAACATTACATAAAACCAGGTTGGTGATATTGGTTGTCATTTGGGCTCCGTGGAGAACTCTAATAATCGCAAGTTCGAGCAGCCTCATCTCCCGATAAGATATGACCAAAAAGTTACCGCACCCACAAGCTGGATCAAGGAAACGGAGGGAGGCAATTTTGCGATGAAACCCTTTCAACTTATTCGTATTCGATTTGACTGAGTCGAATTCCTGCCAGAGTTCATCAAGAAAAAGAGGCTTGATGAGCTTTAGAATATTTTTCTCGGATGTGTAATGAGCACCCAGGTTTCGCCTTTCTTCCGGATTCATGACGCTTTGAAACATGGATCCGAAAATTGCCGGAGATATGAGGCTCCAATTCAGGTAGCAACACTCCAATAGAATTTGTCGCATACCCTTGTCAAATGAGGCCGGCGGAAGAGCTTCTTCGAACAATTTACCATTCACATACGGAAAGGCATTCTCATTCTCATCAAGATTTTTTAACCGGCGTTCACGCGATGTATTCAGGACATAGAATAGTTTTTCGAGGTGCATGGCCAGATCTGAGCCATCTTCGCCTGTCCGGTCAAGGATATAGTCATGGAAAATATCTTTCTCAAAGATGCCGGTATCATCCGCAAAAAGGCAAAACAACAGTCTAACCAGATAAAGTTCAAGAGGATGTCCCTCATAACCGACATCTTTTAGCTTATCATGCAATCGTCCCATTAGCTCAGCGGCCCTGATATTAACGGGATCTTCTTCTTTGTAGGTATGTTTCTGGTAGCCAGCCATGGCATCAAAATACTGGACATTGTTAACCAGATCCTTGAGTTGGAATTCTCTCCAGGATTGATCTTCAAGATTGAACAGCCGGAAATTTTCAAAATCGGAAACCAGAATGTACTTCGGGATCTCGTGAGATTTCAATCCATGGATGTAATCTTTTGCCTGTTCATAAGCCTTTTCGAGGCTTTTGCCACGGCTTTTCATTTCAATTACGATCATTCCTTTCCAGAAAAGATCAATATAACCGCCACTTTCGTCCAGCTTCTTGACCTTATACTCAAACAGGGAAACCTGCCGGTTACTGATTCCGAAAACATCGAAGAAATGAATTAAGAACTGCTGAGCTTCTGCTTCTTCATTGCAGGCGTTTTCAAATTCTTTCGAGAACCGAACTGCTCGTTCCTTTATTTCGTTCCAGCTTAATGGCATATCTTAAGTGTTCATTAGTAAGGAGAATGCGCTAATAAGGTCTAAAGATATGGATAACCATTCTTTATCCAGCCCAAAAAGTTGACAGCCTATTCCTGGTACAAATCCGAACGGCCGGTTTTCCAATTATAGCCAAACGCTACAACAGTACCTATTTGTCTTCGTATGTGCCGGCATCCTTGATTTTCTTGATTGGTTTTGCCGGTGGCAGGAAATTCTTATTGGTTACAACGCCTTTGCCGGTAGTCTGTTCCAGTTCAATGCGTGCTCTTTTTGCAATCCTACCGCCTTTTTTACCTGCATCGGCGTTTTCATCCAAACCAGTAGCCTGGACGCTTTCTGCGATCTCCCGGGTGGAAAGTTCGGCAAGAGCCGTAAAAATTAGTTCAGCCTCACTCATGTGATCCCGGAGATTCTGTGATTTAAGACCTTTTATCTCTTTATGCTTTTTAACTGTGATACCGGTCCATTCCTGATGAATAATGTTGGTAAGAAACGCGAATTCCCTTTCCTTGGAGATTTCGTGTTCCTGCCAGTAATTGGTGAGTTTATTACGGGTTTCCTGGCCCATCATTCTTTGCTGGATCCACTTTTCACTTCTCCCATGCTGTTGCCAGTATTCCCGGGCACGATCAACCGACCGGGCCGGATCGCTCATATCCTGTATGCGTTCATATCCAACTTTTGCCAACCATTGCTTGAATGGTTCCGCTTTGGGTGAAGGAATTGACTGGATTATTCTCAGGAGCCCTTCCACGTTTGTTGTGTCCGTTTCACGCATTTTACCATCAGGTGCTTTCATTTTCAACTGTCGACAAATTGTCGACAGTTCAATCCCGTCTTCACTTTTTACCCGGATTTTCATTTTGAACCAGTAATCACGGGGATTGGTGCTTTCTGTCAAAGCTCCAACGACGTCAATAATCGAGAAATACCAGATTTCATTTTCTTCATCATAATGACGGCGGATTTGGAAGTCTTCAAATACTGTTAATGCTTTATCATCCATATGGTTAACTTAAATTTTATTGAAACACCACTCATAATGCTTGTTGTAGGATATGATCCCACGGACTTTTCGGAAAGATAAGAAATGCCCACGGGTTAGTAAGTGAGATGGATCATTTTCGTGACGCCACGAAAATGATCTTCCCGTCTGGAAAGACGCCCATCTGGCGAAGATCGGATTTCTTTTTGCCTACTTTTTCTTTGATCGCCCAAAGAAAAAGTAGTCCGGGATCCCGGTGCAACATTATTTTCTGCAATCAGCTCAAATAAATAATGTTAGCACTGGAAATGATAAAACGGTAAACCGTTTTTACCTCTGTGAGCCGACCCCGCCCTATGGCGAAAGGCGAAGGCAAAGCCTCGATTTTCAGGAAATATGAGTCCTATGCCATGGATTCGGGGCTCAACTCGTTGAGTCCTGATTCCATACCAAATTCGCCATTTTCGCCTTTTTCTAAGTGCGTGCGGGTACGAATGAGTGATTGGCTGATAGGAGGTGGCCGTACTTGGTCCAGATGCGTTTATCCACCGCATCACTGAAGTGGGTTGCTTCTTCAGGCAAGATTGTTTTGGATCTCTCGGATGCTTTGTTTTTAGTGAACTTGCCTTCCTTCTGGATCACCTGGGTATTGTTCATGGAGATCAAGGTGTACTTGCATTTGCTGCCATTGAACCGGACGGCAGGGAAGGAAGGATCACTTCCTCTTAGGATGTTGCCCCAAAGCAGATACTTGTCATGCTGCGGCGGCTCCATGCCTTTATGGACCTCCTGGATGACAGTCCAATGGTTACGCTCGAGCCTGGCGATTGCCTGCTCATTGTAACTGCTTGATTTGTTAACGTTGGGGTTCTTGCTGTCCCCGTACCGGTCACGGAAGTATATGATTGTCTTATCGATATGATGCTTGTAGTAATCAGTAAACTGATCTACAAGCGAATTGATCATTACATCGTTTGACTGATCCGGCTTAACAAAGAACTCATTAATGAAATTGTCCGTATTGGCCGGCTGCTTAATCACGAAATCAAACGAGCCTTCCTGGCCGACTGAAAGGAGGCTGATGTTGGAGCCCCAATCCGGGGATATCTCGAGGGGGGCATTGGGGTTACAATCGGCATCGAAACGGGAATCGTGAGAAGCAAGCTTTTGGAAATTGAAATTTGTGTTCTCTGCCAGATCCCGGATAAAACAGTCGTTGGTGGCATTGAAGTACACATGCTTGGCCTCGTTTATGTGGTAGTAGCAATCTTCTACCGTATCCAGCATGAGGTTCATGATTTCGATCAGGAAGGTCAGGAGGTTTTGCTTTTCATACTCCCGAACAATGTAGGACATGCCCACATTATCAATGTTATCAAAGGCATTGGCGAGTGTGAAAAGCAGACCTGTCCTGGATACGAACGGCAGGATCTGCTTGCGGAGCCGGATGGTTTCGTTCCATATTTCCCGGTACAGTTTTGAGTCCTTGGCATAATAGGCCGGGATAAGTTCCATCTGAAGTTTCACCAGGCGGTTCCAGATTGAAAAAAGTTGGATGCCGGTTTCCTCCTGGTAATAATTGGCGAACGACAGGAGCCACTTCTGTGTCTGGGTGTAGGGCATGGATGAAACATAGTGGTATCCGTGATGAAATGAAATCGGATCCGGGGATCTTGTTCCCCAGAGTGTTTCGTTCCCCCTGTTGGTTGGCGAAGTTTCCTGATCGTATCTTTCTTTATCGATGGTCAGGGCTTCATCCAGGATTTCATAATCAACGTTAGGCCCCCTGGCTGATCCGATGCGATCCTGTGAGAGCATCAGGATGGCATTGCCGTTGGAAAATGAAATCACGTTTTCGAATTTCATAATTTTCTCAAGGGGTGTATGAAACGAAACCGGTGGCCGGCGACTGACCACATAGTTTTTGTCTTTCATGTACCCGAGGGTTTCCAGGAACTTGAACGTCGATGGCAGGGTCCTGGTGAGAAGCTGGCCATAGGTCTGGCCGGTTACTGAAATCAGTGCGCCAGGCATTTTGCGGTTGACGGTATGAATATCCCATCCAACCAGGTATGATTTCCCGGTTCCCCGGCTCCAAACATCAACCCTGGATTTTGCACCGTGGAGTAACGAGTTGTACTGAGGCCTGTTCAGATTTACGGGTTCCATCAGGAATTGATCATTTGCTCGGCTTGTTCATCTGTTATTTCTTCGAACACGGCATCAGCAATTTCCTGCCGGATTTTGGCTGGAAGCTTTTCCATTTCATCGATGTTCATTCGAATTCCACCTGGCATATTGTTGATCTGGATGAGGAAGGTGTGTTTTTCCAGAAGCTTGGGATCCGTTTCAACCATCGGCCTTTCACCGATTGCCTTCTTAAGGATGGTAAGGCCGGCTGCCCAGGCTTTTAGATCCCCTTTGGCCTTGGCAGCCGCAATCTGGTCGAACGTATCCGATATCAGCCAGTTATTGTAGAATTCGTAATTGAATGAATGGTAGGTGTTATCCAATTCCCGGGCGAAATTCAAATCATGGTAAGCCGTTCGCCTGGATATGTCCGTGAACTTTGCCATGTGAAGGGATAAAGCAGTCTTAGGTTGGGGGTATCGTTGCAGGACCTTTTGCAAGGAGAAAATTCGGTCTAACATATCCTGGTGTTGAGGAGATAACTCCGAAGCATCCGGATTGTCCAGGTAGCTTTTGATCACCTCCCACCGAATGTTCTCGACGGGTACCAATTGATTACTCATAGGTTTGAGATTTGTGCTTTTGTCCGGAGTTCAAGAAGCATATTCTGTGCAGGGTTAGAGCCATTGGCTGCCGCCTGGGCGATTGATTTGCGCAGTGGGATTTCACCTTTAAACCAACCCCGGTTATAAGCAGCGAACGCCACTCCCTGCCCGGAGTTTATCTCTTCCCGGAGATCCATGGGATTGACCTCGATATTGACTGCGATATCGGCGATATCGAAAAAAAGCTCCGCCATCGATTCGATCTCGCTAATCTGTTCCTCGGTTAAAAGCATTTTCAAGCTGTTGTTTATCGAAGTTAAAGACCTGGTCATCGGTAAAAATCACCCCTCGTTCGAGCTTGGGATTATCGGTTGCATTCTGGGAGGTGACGATTGAGATCTTCCAATCATCGTTATAGATGAGAGCCACTTTTGCATGAAGGGAGATACACCGGTACGAGAACCCTTCCTTCAGCATCTGGAAGGGCAGGGGACTCATGACTTTTACTCTGTTATCAATCAGGAACCGGATGGAGCGAATCTCTCCCAGGTTGATCCGGTTCCGGACTTTCTCAAGCGAGTCCTGCGAGATGGAATACGTTGACATCAGGATATGAGCAGGACCGGTCTGTTTAAGGATGTGGAAAATTAACCGGAGCAGGTTAAAATTCCCATCGGAATAGTAATGCTTCTGACGGCCGGTAACGATCAGCCCGATACTCTTAGTCAGCGCACCGGTTTGAAATACGACCAGATCCGGATTCTGGTCGGCATCTGTTTCCATAATCGCCAGCGGAACCATTTCCCGATTGTTCTTTTCAGCTACCGGAACGGAAGCTTTAAAGTCAGAGGACTTTGTTAAGACCATCGATTTGAGCTGAGAGTGTGGCTATTTCTGTTTTTTTCTTGAGAATCCTTTTTTCTAAGGCGTTCCTCTTGGGCCCATCCCTCATTTCATTCACAGTCGGCAGTTTGGTGGTGGAACCGAAGGCAAGTAGGTTGTTGTCTTTACTGAGGGATTTCATGAGGTTCATGCGCCTTTTAACCAGGTCACTAATAGCATCAACCTCAGTTTGAATGGGAGCCAACTTTTTCACCGGGAAAAGGCGGTTATCATCCGGCAGGGTTTTCTCCTTAATCCAAAGTTGATGTGCCTCGTAGAGTTCTTCCATCCTGTCGGATAGCTCGGAAATCTGTTCAACAATTATTCTGCGGGATTCCACATTGTCCGGTCGGTTGTCCGGAGCAATTTTCTTGAGTGAATTGTGCAGGATCGACCGCTGGTTATAAACGGTGCTGTATTCCGAGATAATTTGCCTGATTACCTTCGGCAGGTTCGGATCATCATCATTGATCGCATCCAGGTAGGCTGAACCGGTTGTAACCGGTTTGAGTCCTGATGGCTTAGGTGCAGCTGGTTCCGGTTGTTCCGGTTTGCGATTGGATGGAATAAGCTTTTCAAGCTCGTAAGCAAGTTTGAAGGCGAATCGGGCTTCTTTGTTCGGAAAGATCCGTTTCAGCGCTTGGTTCCGGGAATATTTCTCAAAGAGAGCCACCCCGGCATTGTAATCACGGCCGGAATTCAGCCAGGAGATTATAGCATCAGTATCGTTCTGTGTCATTTATCAATTCTCGCCTATGGATTAATTTTCGCTTTAATCCACAAGGTATGGAATGGCGAAAAGGCGAAAAAGGACAGCTCGGCGCATTACCCACTGAACTATTCAGAGAAATCGAAACAACTTAATTTCAATGGATATCGGTGAGGTATGGTTGTCCGTTCAGTCCGGGGATTGGGAGTCGTCTGGTTAAAGTCAGTAAATCAGAAGGTTAATGAGCAACACTAACTCCACGGCAAGGCTGCATGGACCTCTTTATTTTCACTTCTTCAATTTTATTTCAATCAATATTGGACCATCTTCATCGGAAAGATTCTTTTTAAACGCAAGGAACTTATCATGCAGCGTTTGATTTGTGAAAACGGCTTTATCAATCAATGGATTATCAAGAACCGACTTCAGTGTATTTGCCTCCTGAATCCTATAAATCGAACCATCTTGATATCTTAATGGCCAGAAAGGAGCGCCGCCATCCAGATCATTGGGTATTCCCATTGTATGCAGATCTTTATGGAATGGAATGTGATAAATCAATCCTGACTTCTTTTCCAGGTACATCGGGTGCACCATGTTTTTATCGACGCCCCAAAAGAACAGGTAGTCAGGTGTTTCCATCCAGATCGAAAGTTGGAAGTTCATATTTTCCATCGATATTTCCTCTTTTCCATGGGGATCTTTAAGAACAATTTCCGGCTCAAGAGTCCGATCGGGCCGGATAGCATAGACTGTATCTGCCCACCCCTCATTTATCCTGATTTCATTGTTCATGGTATAGAACATGGACGGTCTGCTTGCTTTCCTGTTTTTCAATAGTTCCTGGTCACGTTTCATTAGTTTCCCGGTACAATTTCCTTCCCAATCGAGAAAGGCAAGGGAATAATTGTCCATCCTGGTGCTGTTCGATCTGGAAAAAACCCCAATTAATCCATCATCGAAAGTGTCGATATACTTTGCGAAATCGGGCAGTTTTGTTTCACCAATAAGTTTACCGTCCAAACCAAACCGAATGACTTTGAGAAAATCCATGATCAAAATATATTTCCCATCTCTCGATAACCGGACTTCACTTGGCCGGTTGAACTCGCCGGGGCCCTTGCCTATGTTGCCGATTTTCCTGATAAATTTTCCCTGGCGATCAAACAGAAGCACCTTGGGCTGCGACTGGTCATAGATCAGGATGTACTGGCCCGTAATTGAATACTGGTCGATTCTCTTAATGAAGCAGTCCGGATTACTTTCAAGCTTGGTGTAGTTGATTTCATTTGCAATTTGACTCAACGTCATTTTTGATTCAACCGTAATGTCCTGTGACAGGTCCAAAACAGTTAAGTCCTTTGAATTTTTAACGGGGCGAGAACAGGAAACTGCCAAGGTAACCAGAATGATCAGGGCAGAAAATTTTAAGCTCATCGTAGTGTTTTAGGTGTTAGTTCTTGATATTCTGAAAGTGGGTTCTAATTATTCTTCAAGGTAACCACTTGAATAACCGGATTGCTATTCTCATCCAGTTTACCCAAAGCATTCAATAATTTCTTTTGTTGCATAGGAAATTTCGATTTAAACTTTTTGACATGGTTCTGTTCACAAAGCTCCATGAAATCAATTGCATTATAAGCGCGAATTAACTCATCCGTCCCTGATGAATAATCAGGCCAAAAAGGTATACTGCCGTCAAAATCATTGGTGATTCCAAAATTTTCCTGTTTTCCGGACAGATTAGTCATCGATCCATTGGACTTATTGCATAAATAGGTGCAAGTCATCCCATTATAGAGGTATCTTACAAAAAATGAGTTTCGTGATTCTATTATGCTTGCGAACTCCTTATAATTGTCCCGATTGCTCTTGTACTTTTCGCTGCTTGCAAAAACGGACTCGGGAAGACGATAGGTACCAAAATCAATTTTGCAGAAGACATGATACTCCAGATTCTGGTTAAGAGTAAATATATCGTCCACAAAAGGTTGTTTGTACCTGAGTTGGTTTTCAAAGGTGCGTAGGTCACCACTTACCTCAAATGGAGAATTCGGATGCTCCAATGACTTACTTGAAGAAGCAATTCGCTTTTTAACTTTAAGGTCCCTGTCGTAAATTATTATATTATAAAGCATTCCGTCGCCAGTCGGTTTTACAAATCTTAAGGGTATTGTCGCAACAAAATATCCTGGCTCAATAAAACATATTTCAGATAGGCGGCCATCTATTTTTACCTCTCGAATAAACTGGCCTGACAATGAAAACTGAAGGATTTTCCTCTGACCACTATCCAGAATGGTAATATATTGATTCTTAGGATCAAAGGTAAAATAATCGATATTTGAATATTCTCCTGGTCCCTTGCCAACTTTATTTATCATAGAACTGAAAGAGCCATTTAGCTTAAAAATAAACAATCGTTCAGATTTCATTGAAGTATGATCCAAAATCAAGAAGTTGTTATCCGTTTTCATTAATCGAAAAACACTGGAAATAAATGATTTCGGTATGGTTTCCAGTACAACATAATCAATATCAGAAGCTATTGAACTGAGGTTCATATTTTCTAAGCCTTTTTCTTTGCCAGATAAATCAATTTTGTAAGTCTTTTCTTGCCCCTGGGCAGCTAGGCCTAGAAATAAGACGGATAATAATACTGCCAGAAATAATTTTCTGATTGACTTCATGATTCTTGTTTTGGGTTAGAGTTGAATTCGTTCAACATCATTATTGACGAGTATATGGATTTAATGCGTTTTCAATATCTAGAAGGATCTCGGTGGTCCGCAATTAAGTAATTGTATTCATGCCCCCTAAGATAAAGGTTTTAACTTTCAATAAATCTGGTTAGACTAAAAAGCAAAAGCCCCCTCGCGGGGGCTCTCACCTTAAAACGAACACTATGAAAAACCACGACCTATGCTTTGCGTTTGAGGGTTGTTTTAGCTGGTTTTAGCTGTTCGGGTTCAATTCTTTGTCCGGGGTCCATCGGTTCACTTAATGGGTACAATGCTTCCTTGCCAAGAGGGGTGAGCTCCAGGTACGGAAAGCCATCCTCAAAAAGAGCCCGGATCTTTTCTACCGGCAGAGACGGATCGCCAAAATCCAAAGAGCCAAACCGGGGTGTAACGATACGCCCCGGCAGGACTTTGATTAGGTTGAAATAGTCTGTCCAGATCACGGTGTTGGCACTGCTGCGGTAAGCGGAATACTCCCGGTGTAAGTGTACAGGCTATGGGTGCGATAGGCGAAGGTCATTCCGAGTCCGCGACGGCCATCGGTGGTTGAACCGGTACCCGATGCATCGCTGGCCTGGAATTTGGCCGAACGAATCTCACATCCGAGCAGGTAAAACTGCCCCGCGCTATCCTGAGCGATCAGAACCAGGTCTTCGTTCTTCGTCGCGTTCATGAATCCCAGGAGCTTCTTATGCAAACCCGGTGCGAAAATGTGCAGGAGGTATTCATACCCCTTGCCACCTTCTTCGCCAATCACGTTGATATCAAGTTTGGCTGCATCCTCGGTGGTATAGAGTTCAAACATTCGCTTGCCTTCCTTCATCACCAGCTCCCCGGTTGCTGTGCCCAGGGCATCGAGGGTTAACGGTGTTGCGGGATCAACCGGCCACGTCTGAACATCGTTCCAAAGACCGAAGTAAATCCGCTGGGCCAGTCCTCCGAGGTTTTTCCCGTCAACCAGTAATTTTCCAATATCTGCAAAATCCATTGTTTTTGACTTTTTAAGAGTGAATCAATTCAGGGTTAACCTCCGATCGGTGGGGTGGCAAGGACATTGGTCCATACGGCTGCGTTCATTCCGAATCCCATACCTTCCCACCAGTCGCAAAGGAATGATACCTCACGTTTGCTTTCCTCGATGGAGAATTTGGTTTTGTTGGAGCTCTTTTTGGTCAGGTGCAGGAGATTTTCTTTCGGGGTGGCGAAAATGACATCCGTTCCATTCAGACACGGCAGTTCTACCACATTCTGATTGGTGAAATCGATTGATTCATCGACATCCTTGTCAGAGGTCCGGAAATAGTAACCGTTTTCGCGCTTGTTGCGCAGGTAAAGCTTGCGCCAGGTCTGTGACATGAATACCGACATCGGGATTCCCTGGTAAATCTGTGAGATACCATCGACAAAGGCTTCCACCTGGTCGTAAATGGTATCCTTGTTCAGGGCACCAAGCGGAATTGAGTTGATGGTTTCATTGTCCACTCCGCGCTGAAGCTGGATGATCAATCCATCCATACCGCTACCGGTCACTCCGGATTCGCCTTGGGTAGGTTCCACATAGACGCCTTTACCATATTCGAACAGTTCCATGTCATGGTTGATCTGCGGAACATAGCCGGTTTCGATGAGGTAGCGGACCAGTGGCCATTCCTTACGGGTCACGGATTCGGAGGTCAGAAATCCAAGCCAGGTAGCTTCGGCATCATCCGGCCAGATATCCTCGTCCACCTTGAAGTGGAACAGCCGAATCTCGTTTGGAGTGATGGCGGCAGCATTCCTCGGAGTCCAGCCTTTCTGAAAAGGCTGCACCACATGCTGCAGGGAGAGTTTCGCCAGTTTAAAGACCGTATCATCGGTCTTGACCGGCATGCAAAGGCCCGGGGTAACGAGACCCTGGGTCAGCATTTTCTTTACACGGGTTTGGTTCTGGCCTGAGTTCTCATAATAGGCCCCGAACGCAGAGATAATTTCCTGAATATCCATGGTTATTGATTTGTTTGGGATTAGTCATTAGTATTTGTCTTCCTGCATATGCGGAAGCGCATTGAGCGTGGCCCAATCCACTCCGTCTGGAGAGGGAACGGCGTCTTTGGCGGTCTGCACACCGGATGCTGCAACGGCTGGCTTGGCAGCAAGGATAGTACGGATGGCCGCAACTTTGGTTTCAATGGTTTCGGCGGCAGCAATAGTGGGATCAATGGCATCGAGGGAAGCAATGACGCTCGTCCTCTCGGTTACGGCTGCATCCCGTTCTGAAATGGATTGCTGGATCCCTTCCAGATGAGTGTTCAGGATGACGGACTGGGCTTCATTGATGTAAATCCCATCGTCGGTGGATTCCAGAGAAGGAATGCCGAGCAATAAATTAAGGGTGGTAAGCTGTTTCATGGAGAATATTGAATTGATTGTATTTTTTATGGATGCGGTGATTTTCTGAATCATTCCTGGTATTGGATCCTCAGTCTGTTCCAACCGGCATGGGATATCAACCACTCCGGTTAAAACCGGCAATGGCAGATCGGAGTAATTCAGCATGGTTACCATTTTGGTATTGGATAGGAGGTTCTCCTTGGTAGCCGGCTCCTTG
>Ga0208566_1001270_pt1 | contig 14984 bp, 13 predicted proteins | sample PL_2010_150m_FD_184159 | JGI IMG/M metagenome (GOLD analysis project Ga0208566, IMG submission 184159) | Freshwater microbial communities from Powell Lake, British Columbia, Canada to study Microbial Dark Matter (Phase II) - PL_2010_150m... | ecosystem: Environmental > Aquatic > Freshwater >...
GAACATCCTCGGTTCCCAGATCATCAAAGGCAAGCATGGCGACATGCACATGAAGAAATACCAGGAACGCGGCGAACTGATGCCCGCCGCATACGTCGTCGGAACCGATCCGGTGCTGTTCCTCGCCGGCTCGACGCTGGTCAGCGCGCAGGTGGATGAGTACGAAGTGGCCGGCTCGCTGCGCGGCAAGCCGGTCGAGGTGTTCAAGTCGGATCTGACCGGGCTGACCCTGCCGGCCACTGCCGAGATCATCGCCGAGGGCTGGATAGACCCCAACGAACTGATGGACGAGGGACCCTTCGGCGAATACACCGGCTACTATTCAGGCAACAAGGGCAAGGATTATCCCAAGCCGGTGCTGCGCATCGCGCGCATCCTGCATCGCAACAAGCCGGTGATGTGGGCGACCACCGTCGGCAAGCCGATCAACGACATCCACATGATCCAGTCCTTGAACCGCACCGCCACTCTTTGGCATGACCTGGAGACCATGAAGGTACCCGGCATCCAGAGCGTGTATATCCCGCCCGAAGCCTGCGGCCGATTTTGGGTGGTGGTGTCGGTCAAGCAGATGTATCCCGGGCACTCCAATCACGTTGGCAATGCCGTCATTTCCACCACCACCGGTCATTACGGCGTAAAGGGCGTCATCGTCGTCGATCACGACATCGAGGCCGACGACTGGGATCGGGTCTGGTGGGCATTGGCCACCCGCTTCGACCCCAAGCGCTCGGCCCAGATCATCGACCGCGGCCGCTCCACGCCACTCGATCCGGGCCTGCCGATCGAGGCGCGCGACATCACCAGCCGCATCATCCTGGACGCCTGCACGCCCTACGAATGGACCAACAAGCCTAACGAGATCTTCATGGACCGCACCGTGCTGCAAAAGGTTTCCGACCGCTGGAACGAGTATGGCTTTACCGGCACCAGCCCGGTGGCCGGCATGATCAACCGGCTGACCCGGCCGGAAGTCAAGAAGGCGGCCAAGTAGGCTGCTGTCGACCGCTCGCCGGAAACGGCGAGCGGCGAGGGAAATCAACCGAGAAAGTCCTGCATCATGAGCAAGAAAGGCATTGTCATTGTCTGCAATCTCGACACCCGCGGCGAGGACATCGTTTTCGTCAAGCAAGTGATTGCCGACCGGGGCCACGACGCCATTCTGCTGGATTTCAGCATGGAAGAGCCGCCGCCCTTTGCCGGCGACATCACCACGGAGGAAGTGGCGTTGCGCGGCGGACTGCCGATCGAGGCGGTGCGCGAAAAATACCGCTCGGACCGGGATACCGCCACCAACAACCAGATCCGCGGCGCCGCGGCGATCATCGACGACCTTGTCAAGCAGGGTCGGGTCCAAGGCATCATCGGCATCGGCGGCGGGACATCCACGCTGGTCGCCACTTCGATCATGAAACAACTGCCTTTCGGCATGCCCAAGCTGATGGCCTCGCCGATGGCGGCGCACCCGGCATACATCGACAAGTATGTCGGCACCCACGACATCACCATGCACCATACAGTGCTGGATATCGTGAAAATGAATCCGCTCCTGAAGGCGCAAATCATTAACGCGGTCGGCGCCATCTGCGGCATGGTGGAGATGACGCTCGGCACCCATTTTGTCTTTGACAAGCCCTGTGTGGCCGTCTCCTCGTTCGGATTCGGCGAGATGGCGGTGCAGGCAGCACTCGGCATGCTGGAGGAGGCCGGCTTCACGCCGATCGTCTGCCACGCGCAGGGCAAGGGCGACAAGGCGATGGAGGAGATGATCCGGGCCGGTGCCTTCCAGGGTGTGGTCGACATTTGCATCGGCGGGATCATGGAGAACCTCTTCAAGGGCAACCGCGATCCCGGACCGGCACGCCTGATGGCGGCGGTGGAGACCGGGATTCCCATGGTGCTGGCGCCCTGCGGGCTGGACATCCTGTCCTACGGCGGCCGGCCCGACATGCTGGAAAAAACCAAGGACCGCATCCAATATGTTCAGGATGCTCTGCGTGTCCAGGTCCGCACTACCGCCGCTGAGCTACGCCGGGCCGCCGAGGTGATCGCCGAGCGACTCAACCGCGCCAGCGGACCGTGGACCTTCCTGATTCCGCTCCAGGGCTGGTCGTCGCTCGACAAGGAAGGGCGCCCCATCTACGATCCCGTCGCGGATGCAGCGTTCGTCGCTCGCCTGAAGGAAAGGCTCACGGCGCCGGAGCGGGTGAAGGAAGTCGACCTGCACCTGTATAGCGAGGAATTCGCCCGGCTTGCCGTCGACGAATTCGTGCGGCTGTTTGCCCAGTCGAAGGTGGCGCCGGCGATGCCGCGGGCCGCTGCGGCCCCAGCGCGATGATTCGGGCCTGGCCGCTGCTAGACTCACAGGCGGTTTTCGACGCCGGTTTGCTGCGGGTGATGCGCGACCGCGCCCGCTCGCCGCGTACCGGAGGCGAGCGCGATTTCCACGTGATCCGGATGGTGGACTGGCTGATGGCCGTATCTCTGACCGAAGACAGGAAGCTGGTGATGGTGCGGCAGTATCGACATGGCTCGCGCGAAGAGAGCCTGGAAGTGCCCGGTGGGCTGCACGATGGCGACGCGACGACGGCAGGCACTGAACAAGGCGCCGCGCGCGAGCTGGCGGAAGAAACCGGGTACGGCGGCGGCACCTGGAGTTTTCTTGGGCAACTGCGGCCGCAGCCCGCCCTGCTGTCGAATCGGGCCTGGATCTATCTCGCCCGGGAAGTACGGCCGACGACCGCGCCGGAACTCGATCCGGGTGAGGACATCGAAGTGGTGCTGCTGGATGTCGCAGAAATTCCGGCACGCATCGCCAGCGGCGAAATCAACAACGCCATGACCGTCGCCGCGCTTGGGCTGGCGTTCTTCGGCGGCCAACTTGGGGAGAATCGGCAATGATCGTGCGCCACTGGATGCAAGCCAATCCGATGACCATTCCGAGTGATACGCTGGTGTCGGAAGCCAAGCGCCTGCTCAGCGACAACAATCTGCACGCCTTGCCGGTGGTGGACCGGGGCCGCTTGCGCGGACTGGTGACGCGGGCCAACATGTTGCGCATGGGGCACTTCGTCCTGCGCACCCAGAGCACCGACGAATTCAACTTCTTCGTCAATCGCCTCAAAGTGCGCGACGTCATGGTGCGGAATCCGGCGACGGTTCAGATTGACGATACCATGGAACATTGCCTGCTCAAGGGGCAGGAACGCGGAGTGGCCCAGTTTCCCGTGATGGATGGAGACGCGGTGGTCGGCATCATATCCGCCAACGAGATTTTTCAGCTTGCCGCCCACTGCATGGGCGCCTGGGAACGCCGCAGCGGGGTGACCCTGGCGCCGCTGAAACTCGGCCCCGGAGTGCTGGGCCGGATCACCGACGTTGCGGAGGCGGCGGGTGCCGAGATACAGGCGATCTACCCGGTCGGCCGTCACGCAAGAACGGATGGTGACGGCTTTCAGGAAAAGACCGTGATTCTCCGTTTTCATGCAGAGGAAGTCGATTCGGTCGTTACCGCCCTGGCAAAGGCGGGATTTCCGGTACTCGAATCCGCCGAAGCGCGGGAGTCGGCATAAGACGAAATAGCCTGCCGACAATCCCCGCGATGAGTAATAATCCGCCAGACAACCACGGGAGAAGTAGATGAGTTTGCCATTGGTGGTGGCGATAACGGGCGCGACAGGGGTGATCTACGGCGTCGAATTGCTGCGCGTGTTGAAGGACCTGGGCCAGGAGACCCACCTGATCCTGAGCGAAGCTGCCAGTATGAACCTCGCCATCGAGACCGAATGTTCGCTCGAGGAAGTCCGGTCGCTGGCGAGCGTCGTCTATCCGAACAAGGATGTCGGTGCCGCCGTCGCCAGCGGTTCCTTCCGCACCCGCGGCATGATCGTGGCCCCGTGCACCATCAAGACGCTCTCAGCGATCGCCAATTCATTCACCTACAATCTGGTCGTGCGCGCCGCCGACGTGACGCTGAAAGAACGGCGCACCCTGATTCTGATGGTGAGGGAAACGCCGCTGCACAAGGGCCATCTTGATCTGATGTCGCGCGCCGCCGACTGCGGTGCGGTGATCCTCCCGCCAATGCCGGCCTTCTACCATAAACCCGAAACCATCATGGACATCATCCATCAGAGCATCGGCAAGGCCCTCGACCAGGTAGGCATCGAGCACAAGCTGTTCAAGCGTTGGGCCGGCCATGGCCGCAACGACGAGGGCAAAGAGTCGTTGCGCGTCGCAAAATGAGTGTTCTCTGCGAGGATGGCCGGACACCCGCACCCCGCGCTTTCCTGCGGACTTGATGCGCCGCGAGCCAAACCCTTTCTGGGACTATTCGCTGGAGGCGTACGCTGTGGCCGCCGTCGCCGACGCCTGCCTGACGCTGCAGGACCGAGTCGGGGCGGATGTCAATCTCCTGCTGTTCTGCTGCTGGCAGGGCAGTCTCGGACACGCCTTGAGCAAGCCTTTCCTGCGCCAGGCCATGGCAGCCGTAGCCGACTGGCAGCATCAGGTGGTCCTGCCGCTGCGGCAGGTGCGTCGCTTCATCAAGGCAGGAATCGTCGCAATGCCGGTGCGACAGACAGAGCAATTGCGCCAGACCGTCGCCGCCATGGAACTCGATGCCGAGTATCTGGAGCAATTTCTGCTGGCACAGTATGTGGCGGAAAAGTCTTTCGCGGTCCGCCGGCCCAAACCGGAATTCGTCATTGCTGCCAATCTTCGGCATTATCTTGATTTGCTGAACATCCCGCCCGAGCCATCAATTCAACGCCAACTGGAAGTGTTGCGGGCAGCCTGTCGATCGAGCCGAGCGGCATAATCGGTCGGGAAGTGCTGTGGTAGACTCGATATCGAGCTTATCATTTTGATCCAGAAAGCAATTCCGAATAGCCGATGCGATTCCCGCGAATCTCGATAGTGCCGCTTCCTGCTGCAAATCCAGGACCCTCCCCGCGGGTGCCGGATTTCGGGCGGCGCACCGCATCCGGAACAGAGCGCCAAGCCTGTCCGGGTCGCCTGCCCTTCGGCGGATTCTGAATGGAGCAACCGGTCAAACAGCGCGGCGAAACCAAGGCCGCATATCACTGGGCAGTCCGCGTAAATTATCAGGCGCGGGCGGTCTCCTTCGTCGCGGTGTTCATTATCATCGCTATGCACATGGGTGGGCGAGGTTACGGCACGCTGGCATGGATGCTCCTGATACTGCAGTTTCTGGTCTACCCCCATCTGCTGTTTTTGCGCGCCCGGCGTGCCCGGAAGCCGCTGAAGGCGGAATTGGACAATTTGGTTCTGGACTGCCTGCTGGCGGGGGTCTGGGCAGCAGCGCTGGAGTTTCCGCTACTGATCGCATCCACGCTTTTCATCGGCGTGTCACTCAACAATACGGTGTACCGCGGCGTGCAGGGAACGTTGGTCGCGATCATGGCCTTTTCCGTCAGTGCGCTGGCGTATGCAGCAATCTTCGAATTCAGAGTGTCGGCCGACACCGATCTGCCGGTGACCGCGCTGTGTATCGCCAGCCTTGGGGCTTATGTAATCAGCATCGGTAACCTCATCTATACGCAGAGTCGCAAGTTGCACGATACGCGCCTTCAACTTAGCAAGAGCGAGGAGAGCTACCGGCTGATTACGGAGCACGCGGGAGACCTGATTGCCACGCTGGATGCGGAGGGACGTTGGGTCTATACCAGTCCTTCGTACCGGCGGCTGCTGGCGGAGGAGGCGCTGGCGCCGGGCGTGAGTGCGTTGTTGCATGTGCATCGGGAAGATCGGGACATGATGCGTGCGCAACTCAAGAAGTCGGTGGAGACCGGGGAGTCGCAGGAGTTTCTGTATCGGCTGGTGGGCAGCGACGGCGACGCCAACGAGTTTCAGGCGACGGTGAATTCCTTCATTCAGGCGGGCGAACGGAAGGTGGTGATCGTATCGATCGACATCACCGAATTACGGCAGCGGGACAAGGCGCTGGCGATCCAGGCGCACGCCTTCGAGAACATGGCGGAGGGAATGATGATCACGGCGGCCGACGGGATGATACTGTCGGTCAATCGGGCATTCACGGCGGTGACCGGATACGGCAAGGAAGAGGTGGTCGGAAAGAACGAAAGCGAGTTTCGGATTGCCCTGCAGCCGCCGAAATTCTACGACGATATCCGCGATGCTTTGGCCAAGCGCGGATACTGGACCGGCATCACCTGGAGCCGGCGCAAGGACAACGAGATATATCGCGAGCGGCACAGCGTTTCGGCGATCCGGGACGAAGTCGGCCGCACCACGCACTACATCATCTTCTATGCGGTCGCGGGGGACGGCAAGAATTAGCCTGCCGCAGGGGCTATGCTAAACTCGATTACAAACACGATCCGACTAGGCATTTAAAATGTCCGGCAACACCCTAGGCACCCTCTTCTGCGTCACTTCCTTCGGTGAGTCCCATGGTCCCGCAATCGGCTGCGTAGTCGATGGCTGTCCGCCGGGGATGGAGTTGAACGAAGCGGATATCCAGGTCGAACTGGATAGACGCAAGCCAGGCACTTCGCGGCATGTGACCCAGCGCCGCGAGCCCGACACCGTGGAAATCCTCTCCGGCGTTTTCGAAGGCCGGACCACCGGTACTTCCATCGCCCTGCTGATTCGCAACCAGGATCAGCGCAGCAAAGATTACTGCAGTATCAACCAGACCTTCCGGCCCGGCCACGCCGATTACACTTACTGGCAAAAATACGGGATCCGTGACTATCGCGGCGGCGGCCGTGCCTCGGCACGGGAGACCGCGGTGCGTGTCGCCGCCGGTGCCATTGCCCGGAAATGGCTGCTCAGTCGTTACGGCATTGTGATTCAAGGCTGCATGACCCAGCTCGGTGCCATCCCGATTCCGATCAAGGACTGGAGCGCGGTATACACCAATCCGTTTTTCGCCGCCGATCCGGAGCTCGTTCCGCGGCTGGAACAAGCCATGGATGCCTTGCGCAAGGCGGGTGATTCGGTCGGCGCCAAAATCACCGTGAAGGCGGAGAATGTGCCGGTGGGCTGGGGAGAACCGGTCTATGACCGCCTCGATGCCGACATCGCTTACGCCATGATGGGCATCAACGCGGTCAAAGGCGTCGAAATCGGCGCCGGTTTTGCCTGCATCGCGCAGAACGGCAGCGAGCATGGCGATGAACTGACACCGCAGGGGTTTCTCTCCAACCACGCGGGCGGCGTTCTTGGCGGCATTTCGAGCGGCCAGGACATCCTGGTCAACCTGGCCATCAAACCGACATCGAGCATCCGCCTGCCACGCCGTTCGATCGACGTGCAAGGCGAGCCGGTCATGGTCGAGACGCACGGCCGTCACGACCCATGCGTCGGTATTCGCGCCACGCCGATCGCCGAAGCGATGCTGGCGCTGGTGCTGATCGACCACGCTTTGCGCCATCGCGCCCAATGTGCCGACGTCGTCTGTGCGACTCCGAAGATCCCCGGTCATACCTGATCCTTTCCCAGAATCCAATCAGACAGGACTTCCTCCATGAAAATCGATTCGCACGACTTGCTCGACGAGTTTCCCGAATACAAGACCGAAATCCTCAGGTTCAAGACGGAAAACCAGCGCTTCGCACATCTTTACGATGAGTATCACAAGGTAAACGCCGAGGTTCGCGACGTCGAAGAGCATGACGTTCCGATTTCGGACATCGCCTTTGAGGAACTCAAGAAGCTCCGCCTCAAGCTCAAGGACGAGTTGTACGTCTTGCTCTTGGCCGCCCGTCCGGCCTGAGATCGCCGCGTTTCAGGCGGGGCATGCCGGGCGCCGGGCCCTGAACGCCGCATATCCGCTCGAGTCGGCCAGGTGCGCCGGGTGACGGTCGGAAGGCACCCGATCAGCCCTCATGATGAGCCGGATATCGGCTCCAGCCTTGGCTTTCGAGCCAGTGAGCGCCACCACCGGTCCTGACAGCCCAGCCCAGCTATGCGATAATTCGCGTTTTCTGGCGTTCTCTTTCGGTCACTCTCGATGTTGCGCACGCTTTACGACAAGTTGTGGGATAGCCACGTGGTCCATGCCGAAGAGGACGGCACGGCGCTGCTGTATATCGACCGTCATCTGGTGCACGAGGTGACCAGCCCACAGGCCTATGAGGGGCTCAAACTGGCGGGACGAAGACCATGGCGCATCGACTCGATAGTCGCCACCGCCGACCACAATACGCCGACCTCAGGCTGGGAGAAGGGCATCGCCGGCATCACCGATGCCGTTTCACGCTTGCAGATCGAAACACTGGACGCCAACATCCGTGAATACGGGGCGCTCTCCTATTTTCCCTTTCTGGATCCGCGCCAGGGCATCGTCCATGTGATCGGTCCGGAACAAGGCGCGACTTTGCCGGGGATGACCGTCGTCTGCGGCGACTCCCACACCAGCACGCACGGCGCTTTTGCATGCCTGGCGCAGGGGATCGGCACGTCCGAAGTCGAGCATGTGATGGCGACCCAGTGCCTGCTGCAGAAGAAATCGAAGAATATGCGCGTATTGGTGAATGGTCAGGCCGGCAAGGGCGTCTCGGCCAAGGATTTCGCCCTGGCGTTGATCGGACGCATCGGCACCGCCGGCGGTACCGGTCATGCCATAGAGTTTGCCGGCAGCGCCATCCGCGCGTTGTCCATGGAAGGGCGCATGACCCTGTGCAACATGGCTATCGAAGCCGGCGCACGCGCCGGCATGATCGCGGTCGACGAGGTCACCATCAACTATCTCAAAGGCCGGCCGTTGGCACCGCGCGATGATCAATGGGAGCGCGCCGTGGCCTATTGGCGCACCCTAAACAGCGATAGCGGCGCGCTGTTTGATGCGAGCGTCGAACTTGACGCCGGCCGCATCCAGCCGCAGGTGACCTGGGGCACCTCGCCGGAGATGGTGTCCGGAATCGACGGAGCGGTTCCGGCACCTGAAGACTTCGCCGATCCGGTGAAGCGCGAGGGCGTCGCGAGGGCCCTGCAATACATGGGCCTGACGCCGCGCACGCCGCTCACCCAGGTGAAGATCGACAAGGTGTTCATCGGCTCATGCACCAATTCGCGTATCGAGGATCTGCGCGCCGCGGCCGGTGTCGCCCGGGGGCGGCGGGTGGCCGCCAACGTCAAGCTGGCGATGGTGGTGCCGGGTTCGGGTCTGGTGAAGCGTCAGGCAGAGGCAGAAGGCCTGGACAAGATCTTTATCGCGGCCGGATTCGAATGGCGTCAGCCGGGTTGTTCGATGTGCCTGGCGATGAACGCCGACCGGCTGGAGCCGGGCGAGCGTTGCGCGTCGACCTCCAATCGCAACTTCGAGGGGCGCCAGGGCAATGGCGGACGCACCCATCTGATGAATCCGCAGATGGCGGCGGCGGCGGCGATTGCCGGGCATTTTGCTGACGTGCGCGAGATTCTGTAGCCGCTCAATAGGCGCAACAAGCGTTTGGATATCACTCAAGGAGAACCAGAATGCATAAAATGAGCTTATTGATAGTCACGGTTTTCGCCGTGCTGCTGGCGGGGTGTAATACCGTCAAAGGTATCGGACAAGACATCGAGAAAGGTGGCGAAGCCATCCAGAAAGCCACCAAGTAATGCAGAAGTTTACCCGGCTCGAAGGCCTGGTGGCGCCGCTGGATCGCGCCAACGTCGATACCGATGCCATCATCCCCAAGCAGTTCCTCAAGTCGATCAAGCGCAGCGGCTTCGGCCCGAACCTGTTCGACGAGTGGCGCTACCTGGATCACGGCGAGCCGGGGATGGATAACCTGAAGCGGCCGCCAAATCCGAATTTCGTTTTGAACCAGCCGCGTTATCAAGGCGCCGCTATCCTCCTCACGCGTGACAACTTCGGCTGTGGCAGTTCGCGCGAGCATGCGCCCTGGGCGCTGGAGGACTTCGGCATCCACGCCCTGATCGGCACCGGCTTCGCCGATATCTTCTACAACAATTGCTTCAAGAACGGCGTACTGCCGATACGTTTGCCGAAGGCGCAAGTCGACGAACTGTTTGCCCAGGTCCAGGCGTCTCCCGGCTATCGCCTGTGCATCGAGCTGGATACCCAGACCGTGAAGCGACCCGACGGACTGGCATTGCACTTCGAGGTCGATCCATTTCGCAAGTATTGTCTGCTGAACGGTTTTGACGACATCGGCCTGACCCTTCGCCATGCCGACAGGATTCGCGAATTCGAAGCCAGACGGCGGATCGACCAGCCGTGGCTGTTCGCCTGACAGCAATGTGATGCGCATGAAGATCTGCATACTTCCTGGCGACGGCATCGGTCCGGAAATCACTGCCCAGGCCGTGCGTGTCCTCAAGACGCTGGCCGGCGCCGGCCTGGAGTTCGACATGCAGGAAGCGCCCGTCGGCGGTGCCGGCTATCGCGCGCATGGCCATCCGCTGCCCGCCGCGACCCTGGCGCTGGCGCGGCAATCGGATGCGATCCTGTTCGGTGCCGTCGGCGATTTCAGTCTCGACACACTGCCGCGCGAATTACGCCCGGAACAGGCAATCCTCGGACTGCGCAAGGAACTCAATCTCTTCGCCAATTTCCGCCCGGCGCTGGTGTATCCTGAACTGGTACAAGCCTCCTCGCTCAAGGCGGAGGTGGTGGCGGGACTGGATATCCTGATCATCCGGGAACTTACGGGCGACATCTACTTCGGCCAGCCGCGTGGCATTCGCCTGCTGGATAACGGCGAACGCGAAGGTTTCGACACCATGCGCTACTCCGAGAGCGAAATCCGCCGCGTCGCGCGGGTCGGGTTTGAGGCGGCGCGCAAGCGCCAGCGCAGGCTTTGCTCGGTGGATAAGGCCAACGTGCTGGATACCATGCAGCTGTGGCGGGAGGTCGTGACCGAGTTGGGCAGAGAATATCCGGATGTCGAACTGTCCCACATGTATGTGGACAACGCGGCGATGCAACTTCTGAAGAACCCCAAGCAGTTTGATGTGATAGTCACCGGCAACATGTTCGGCGACATTCTGTCGGACGAGGCGTCGATGTTGACCGGCTCGATCGGCATGCTGCCATCGGCCTCGCTGAACGAGAGCGGCTTCGGCCTGTATGAGCCGATCCACGGTTCGGCACCGGACATCGCCGGTAAGAACGTTGCCAATCCGCTCGCGACGATACTCTCGGCGGCGATGATGTTGCGTTATTCGTTCAACCAGGCCGCGGTCGCCGATCGCGTCGAGGCGGCGGTAAGGCGGGTGCTGGCGCTGGGATTTCGCACCGGGGACATTTTTGAGCCGGGCACCAGGAGAGTCGGTACCATCGAGATGGGCGACGCGGTGCTTGCGGTACTTTGATTTTCTACATTCAGTGAGAGAGCAAGAACATGAAGAGAGTGGGTCTGGTAGGTTGGCGAGGCATGGTCGGTTCGGTGCTGATGCAGCGCATGCACGAGGAGAACGATTTTGCCCTGATCGAGCCGGTTTTCTTTACGACTTCCAATGTCGGCGGGAAAGCCCCGAACTTTGGCGCCAAGGGTGGCGGCGATGTCGCGCCGCTGGCGGATGCGAAGCGCATCGACGCGCTGCGCGGGATGGACATCATCATTTCCTGCCAGGGCGGTGACTACACCACCGAAATGTTTCCCAAGTTGCGTGCCATCGGCTGGAGCGGATATTGGATCGACGCAGCGTCCGCGCTGCGCATGAAGGACGATGCGGTCATCATCCTCGATCCGGTGAATCGCCACGTCATCGACAGCGCGCTGGCCAAAGGCATCAAGAATTATATCGGCGGCAACTGCACGGTTTCGCTGATGCTGATGGCGCTGGGCGGCTTGTTCAAGGCCGATCTGGTCGAGTGGATGAGTGCCATGACCTACCAGGCCGCCTCCGGTGCCGGAGCGCAGAACATGCGCGAACTGCTGCTGCAGATGGGCGAGTTGCATCGTGTCGCCAAGCCGCTGCTAAGTGACCCGGCTTCAGCCATCCTGGATATCGATCGCGAAGTGGCCGGCATACTGCGTGACGACAAATTTCCCACCGAGAACTTCGGTGTGCCGCTGGCGGGTTCCCTGATTCCCTGGATCGACAAGGATCTTGGCAACGGGCAAAGCCGCGAGGAATGGAAATGCTCGGCCGAATCCAACAAGATTCTCGGATTGAGCGCCACGCCGATCGCCATGGACAGCATTTGCGTCCGTGTCGGTGCGATGCGTTGCCATTCCCAGGCGCTCACCATCAAGCTCAAGAGAGACGTCCCGGTGGCCGATATCGAAGGTATCCTCGCTGCCCACAATGATTGGGTCAAAGTGGTGCCAAACCAGCGTGAGGTGACGATCAAGGAGCTGACACCGACTGCCGTCACCGGCGGTTTGACGGTCCCGGTGGGACGCCTGCGCAAGCTGGCGATGGGGCCGGAGTACCTTTCGGCGTTTACCGTCGGCGACCAATTATTGTGGGGCGCGGCCGAGCCGCTGCGGCGGATGTTGCGCATCCTCCTCGATTGATTGCCACGCCAGGATAGCCCGATGTAAGGGGGAGGTTTAGCTTGCATAGCTAACTGCATGATGTTATGTTGTTTGTTGAGAAACAGTCCCCTACAGGGAGGCACAGTGCGTAATTTGACTCTGACGACTCTGCAAAAGAATTTTCGGGCAGTTGTTGTGACGGCGCTGCTGCTGGCGATGCCCCTGGGCGTCAGTGCAGCCGGCTTGGGCAAGCTCGCAGTGCTTTCAGTACTGGGACAGACGCTGCGCGCCGAAATCGACATCACCGCCAGCCGCGAGGAACTCTCCTCCCTTTCGGCACGAGTGGCTTCGGCCGAAGCCTTCAAGCAAGCCGGCATCGAATACAGTTCAGCGCTGACGACGATACGCCTGGCGATCGACAGGCGGGCGGATGGTCGTCCATTCCTCAGCATGGTTTCAGAGCGCCCGTTCAATGAGCCGTTTCTCGATTTGCTGATAGAGCTGAACTGGAATTCAGGCCGGCTGGTTCGCGAGTACACCTTCCTGCTCGATCCACCCGAGTCCCTGCAAAAGCCATCCGCCCCGATAGCTGCGCCCGCAGCGGCGCCGGCAGTGGCGGCGGATGCCCGGCCAGCAACCCAGGCACCGGCGGCGACCCCGATCGAGACGCCGGATATTCCTCCGCCCATGGAGAAGCCGCGCGCTGAGACTCAGAGTGCGCGCGTCACCGAGGATGTGCAGCGCGGCCCGAAAGCTGAACCTGGCCCGTCCAGAGTCGAGAGGCAGAATGCGCAACGGCTGGTCAAGCGCGGCGATACGTTGAGCCAGATCGCCACCGAAACCAAGCCTGAGGGCGTCAATCTCGATCAGATGCTGGTGGCACTGTTCCGCGGCAATCAGGATGCATTCGAAGGCAACGTAAATCGTCTCAAGGCCGGCAAGATTCTCGCCATACCGGACCGGGAGAACGCCTCAAGCGTCAATGCCGACGAGGCCAAGAAGACCGTCCTGGCGCACGCCGTGGATTTCAACGCGTATAGCAAGAAACTCGCCGCTTCGGTCGCCAGTGCCGCCAGCCAGAAGGATGAAGCACCAAAACGCGCCGTGAGCGGCAAGATCGCGCCCAAGGTCGAGGACAAGGTGCCAGCGACCGCGCCCGGCAAAGACAAGCTGGAAGTTTCCAAGTCCGAGGCCGCCTCTGGCGCCGCCGGCAAGGCAGGCGCTGGCCGCCTCGCGGCCATCGAGGAAACCCTGATCGCCCGCGAGAAGGCGCTCAAGGATGCCAACAGCAGAATCGCCGAACTGGAAAAGAACCTCAATGACCTGAAGAAACTGATCGAGCTCAAGAATCAGGGCATGGCGGAACTGCAAAAGCAGGCGCAGGTTGCCAAGCCGACTACGTCGCTCAAGGCTGCCCCGGAGCCTGAGACTAAGAAGCCCGCCGCGCCGGCTGAAAAGACGGCCGAGAAGACGGCTGAGAAATCCGCCGACAAGCCCACGGACAAGCCGGTTGAAGTAGCCAAGCCCCAGGCACCGCCGAAGGCTGCTCCAGCGGACAAGAAACCGGCTCCCCCGCCGCCACCGCCGGTGCAGCCGGAACCGAGTTTTATCGATGAGAGTCCCGAGATTGTGTACGGAGGCGCCGGCATACTCGGCTTGCTGCTGTTCTATTTCGGTTACAAGAGGTATCAGCAACGCCAGGGAGCAAAGTCCGGCCGGACTGCCGCGAGAGAACCGTCCGGCGCTTCGACGACGGGCAGCCTGGGTGCACCGACCGCCGATAGCGACACCCTGTTGAGCCCGACTGATTTCAGCAACCTGTCTGGTGCCGGCGGCGGCCAGGGCGATGCCGGCGTTGACCCGGTTGCCGAGGCCGACGTGTACTTGGCCTATGGACGGGATGTGCAGGCTGAAGAAATCCTGCTCGATGCACTCAAGACGGATCCAACCCGTCATGCGATCCACCTCAAGCTGCTTGAGATTTACGCCAACCGGAAGAGCAACAAGCAGTTCGAGGCTATCGCCAGCGATCTTCGCGTTCAGACCGGTGGTTCCGGGTCCGACTGGGAGAAAGCCGCCAAGATGGGCCAGAAGATCGATCCTTCGAATCCTCTTTACGGGGCAGTTCAGGGGACTGCAAAGGCATTTGATCCCGACGCGACATTGGTGATCTCGCCCGAAGAGCGTGCAATCGACTTCGGGAGCCTGGAACTTGCGGGAGGTGCCGGGGAAGAACCGTTGCCGAATGTCGAGCTGGTTCAGCCGGCCGGCGAAAGCGCCGAGGTTCAGCAGGAGGAGCTGCCGGCTTCGCTTGACTTCGAGCTCGATCTGGCGGAGCCCGAGCCGGCTCCGCCAGCACCGGTTGCGGCAGCGACGCTCGCCAGCGTTCCAGAGGAATCGCCAGGCCTAGTGCCCGTCTCTGATGCTGGGGTAGTAGTGCCCGCTTCTGGGTCTGGGGTACTAGTGCCCGCTTCTGGTTCCGGGGTACTGGACATCGATCTCGGTCTGGATGCCGCGACGCCGCCGCCGGAGGAGGTGCCAACGACTGCGCCGGAAGCGTCG
>Ga0208566_1001271_pt1 | contig 14983 bp, 18 predicted proteins | sample PL_2010_150m_FD_184159 | JGI IMG/M metagenome (GOLD analysis project Ga0208566, IMG submission 184159) | Freshwater microbial communities from Powell Lake, British Columbia, Canada to study Microbial Dark Matter (Phase II) - PL_2010_150m... | ecosystem: Environmental > Aquatic > Freshwater >...
ACTCCCAATTGTTCTCACTATCATTTGCTGTTCCGTAACGAATATTGAAAGTCATTACCTTTAATTCATTGTATTGTTTTTGTTGAGAATAACTTATTGTTGCGACAAAACAATTTAACAATAGAACAATAAAAATTATGTAGAATAAGGATTCCAGTGCGTGAGAAACTAATCTTCTAAGCAAATTGTTAACCATATTAATTTCCTAAGATATTTGTAACTTAAAGATATCAATCATAAAATAAAGATAAAGACCAAAAATGAAAATTGGTAAATATGAATTGAAGGTAATAGAAACCGGTGTATTCGGATTGGACGGCGGTGCAATGTTTGGAATTATTCCCAAACCGCTCTGGAGTAAATTTAATCCTACCGATGAGCAGAACAGAGTTACATTGCACGCACGCAACTTGCTTTTGTTAAGTGACTCACGCAAAATATTAATTGATACAGGCATTGGCTCTGACTGGGATGAAAAGTTTATACGAAATTACCGACTTGATCAATCTAAATTCACATTATTAAATTCACTTGATAAACTTAAAATTAAAACGGAAGATATAACTGATGTTCTTTTAACTCATCTGCATTTTGATCATACCGGAGGTTCTACTTACTTAAAAAACGGCAATTGGATTCCGACTTTTCCAAATGCGAAATACTATGTGCAGAAAAAACATTTTGAGTGGGCATTAAATCCAACCGACCGTGACCGCGGAAGTTTTATACAAAATAGATTTATGCCATTACACAATGAAGGAATGCTAAATTTTATTGATGGCGATGTTTCTTTTGATGACGAAATTGATTTTCTTACAATCAACGGGCACACATCCTTCCAACAAATGATAAAAGTTCATGATTCAGAAAATACCGTTTTATATTGCGGCGATCTTTTTCCATTCACTTCTCATATTCCAATTCCATACGTAATGGGTTATGATTTGCAGCCGCTCGTTACTGTTCAAGAAAAGAAAAAAATTCTTCCTATCGCAATCGAGCAGAATTGGAAATTATTTTTCGAACACGATCCCGAAGTGATTATGGCAACTGTTGCTGAATCTCAAAGAGGATTTTCTATTGATAAAGTTTTTACCGAGATGATTTAATGAAACATAATGACGGCTTTATTAAAGTTTGTAAAAACTCAGAACTTAAAGAAAAAATCGGGAGACGGTTCTTTGTTGATGATGTTGATGTTGCTTTATTTAAAGTTGAAGGACAAATTTATGCTTTGAGCAATGTTTGCATCCATCAAAAAGCGGCGATCATTTATGATGGATTTATCGAAGATGGAAAAGTTACTTGCCCTTCTCACGGCTGGCAGTTTAATTTGAAAACAGGAAAAGTTCCTCATGGAATTAAAGGTCTAGATTCATATGAAGTAAAAGTTATTGGCGATGATATTTTTGTAAAAGTTTTTAAGAAAGAACTAAAATGGTGATGAAGAAAAAGGAAATAAGAAAAAAGGAATGAAGGAAAGTTTATTAATTCTTAGGCACTTAGGAACTCAGGCGCTAAGGCACTTCATAAATGAAACTCACAAACCAAATAATAATCGAAAAAGCAAAAGAATTAGGATTCGATCTTGTCGGTTTTGCAAAAGCTGATTTACTTCAAAACGAAACAGAAAAATTAAAAGAATGGTTGGATAAAGGATTTCATGCTTCCATGGATTATATGGAACGCAACTTTGAAAAACGATTAGACGTAAACAATATATTGCCGAATGCTGAAAGCGTTATTTCACTTGCGATGAATTATTATACTGATCATCAGTATTCAAATGAAAAAGGTTTTGGAAAAGTATCCCGCTATGCCTGGGGAAAAGATTATCATTTAATTATTTGGGAAAAGTTAGAAATCCTTGAAGAACAACTTCGAGAAATTGATCCTTCTTTTAATTGTCTTACTTATGTTGATACCGGACCTATAATGGATAAAGCCTGGGCTGTCCGTTCAGGAATTGGTTGGTTGGGAAAGCATACAAATGTTATTACACGAGAAATGGGAAGTTGGATATTTTTAGCGACAATTATTTGTAATCAAGAATTTAATTATGATAAACCGATAGAAGATTTTTGCGGCTCATGCAGAGCTTGCCTTGATGCTTGTCCTACTAATGCTATTGTTGATGAATATGTTGTTGATGCAAATAAATGTATTTCATTCTTAACTATTGAAAACAAAGGAGAAATATCTGGCGAATTCAAAAATCAATTTGATGGCTGGCTTTTCGGATGTGATATTTGCCAGGATGTTTGTCCATGGAATAAAAAATTTCTGACCCAAACACGTGAAAGAAAATTTGAACCGAATAAGAATAAAGAAATTCCTCTTCAAGAAATTATTGAAATGAATTCTGAAGATTTCAAAAAACGATTTGAGACCAGCCCGATCAAACGTGCTAAACTAAACGGCATTAAACGTAATGCCGAGTTTCTAGCAAAAAGAAGTTGATTCACTCAGTTAATTAGAATCCGATTCAAAATAATTCCATCTAATAATTATAATAAGTGATTACATTTAGGTAATTTTGTTTTGTAAAATTTGGAGATTAACTAATGTCAAATAATCATCATAAAGTAATAATAATTGGTTCAGGTCCGGCAGGATTAACGGCTGCGCTTTATGCATCTCGTGCAAATCTAAATCCGGTTGTCTTTGAAGGCATGCAACCCGGCGGACAATTAACAATTACTACTGAAGTTGAAAACTATCCCGGATTTGAACATGGAATCCAAGGTCCCGAATTAATGGATGTAATGCGTAAACAAGTTCAGCGGTTTGGTGCACAATGTTTTTTTAAGAATGTAACTGAAGTTGATTTTTCCAATAACCCTTTTGTAGTAAAATCGGAAAGCGAAACATTTTCAGCGGATTCTATAATTATTTCAACCGGTGCATCTGCAAAATTGCTGAACATTGAAAGTGAAAAAAAATATATGGGTTATGGAGTTTCAGCATGCGCAACTTGTGATGGTTTTTTTTTCAAAGGGTTGAAAGTTTTGGTTGTCGGCGGGGGCGACACCGCGATGGAAGAAGCAAATTATCTTACAAAATTTGCATCAGAAGTTACAATCATTCATCGCCGAGGTGAATTCCGCGCTTCAAAAATTATGTATGACCGGGCAAAGAAAAATCCTAAAATTAAATTCATAACTAATGCAGTTATTAAAGAAGTACTTGGTAAAGAAGAAGACAGTAAAAAATTTATAATTGGTGCGCTTCTTAAAAACACAAAAGATGGTTCTACGTGGCAAATTCCGGCAGACGGAATTTTTATGGCAATTGGTCATCAACCTAATACTTCACTCTTCAAAGGAATTCTTGATATGGATGAAACCGGTTATTTGATTGTTAAGCCGGGAACAACTAAAACGAACATTGAGGGAGTTTTTGCTGCGGGTGATGTTGCCGATAAAACTTACAGACAGGCTGTAACGGCTGCGGGAAGCGGTTGTATGGCTGCTATTGATGCACAACATTGGCTGGAAGAACAAGAGTTAGTATAAATTAAAACTTAGAGACGCTCTGTTGAGCGTCTCTTTTTTTTGTAAGATGCAATTCTATTTGTCTTTACAAAATCAATTTCCATTTCCGTTTTTCAATTTCCTTGTTAATAGAAATCCTACAAGAAATCCTAAACCGGTCATCGTTACAATAAAAAATGGAATCCATTCTTCATAACCTGTCCAGTTACTAAATAGAAATCCGGCACCTAATCCAAGTCCGACAAATATAGTTAGAACACCGAGTTTCAATAATAGAAAAGGATCACGTTTTGTTCTTAAGAGTTCAACCATCTGCTCGTAAGAAAGACCTTTTTCGATCATCATCTGTTTTTCTTTAGAACGGTAAAAGATATATGATACCCACACAATACCAATTACTAAAAACATTACGATAGGGACAAATTGTTCACCATGCATTTTATACCTCCTTGGTTATTTATTACTTATGACTAAAATTTTTCTAAAAGGTTACAACAAATTTTCATTTTTCTTATGTAATGATTCACTTATCTTAAACAGAGAATTATTTAGCTCACTACTTTAGACAAGGTTCAGTTATTAAAAGGTTACATATTATTTTCAATTTAATTGTAACCTTGGAAGAAAGTTATTAGTCTAATGGAGTAATGAGACACTTAAGCGATATAGAAATTATTGAGTCTATTAAAAGAGGAAACGTATCTGATTTCTCTCTTCTTGTAAATAGATATAAAGATAGAGCATTTTCTTTATTACGAAGAATTTTGAAAAACGAACTGGATGCCGAAGAAGCTCTTCAAGATAGTTTCTTAAAAGTATTTAATGGTCTAAAAGATTTTAGAAAAGATGCACAGTTTTCTACGTGGCTTTATAAAATAGTTTTCAATACCGGTTTAACGGTCTTGTCGTCTAAGAAAAGAAAAATTGAACAAGAAATGAGTTCGATTGACGAAGAATTTAATCTTGGCAATTATGATAATGAAATCTACGGTGCTACAGACAATGTACGGCAGTATATTCTTAAAATGGTAGATAAACTTCCCGTTCGCGGTGCTCTTGTGGTAATATTGTTTTATATGGACGGACTTTCGCTAAATGAAATTAGTCAAGTGATGGGAACATCATTAGTAAATACAAAAGTTTTATTACATCGTTCACGTAATGCTTTGAAGGATCTGCTTCTTAAGCATAACTATCAGGAGGAAATGTTATGAACAAGTTAACAGATGAAATTTTGAATAAATATATTGACGGCGAATTAGAATCATTTGAACTTGCTGAAGTAAAAAATGAAATCGAAAAGAATGATGAAGTTCTTGCAAGATTAAAAGCATTACGTCTTGTTGATAATTCATTGAAGCAAATGGAAGTTGAATATGCACCGGTAAACTTTTCAGAGAAAGTAATGAAAGCAATCTCCAATGCTTCTAAAGCAGTTAAGCCAAAGATTAGTTATTTCTTTGTAACAATTATTACGCTTTTCTCTATAGCAGTTTTAGGAGTTATTGTCGCAGCATTCATATCTATAGATGATGGAAATGGTCAATCCACAATGTCTCCGTATATGGATAAAGCAAAAGAAGTAATCGGAAAAAATTTAACAGCATTCCAAACTTTCTTTTCAAATCAAAATGTATTATTGGTCGTTTCGATATCAACTTTAATTCTACTTATTACAGTATATTTAACATTTGAGGCACACAAAATTTTTAAGGAAAAATTAAATAGTTATTCGCGTTAATTATCTCCAAAACTCCACCGGAATTGTTCTACTCAGTTATTGGCGTATCTATGTTTCTTTCGATATTTTCACATCCACAATAAAAATAAATAATTATGTCTATTAAATCGGGATTTGTTTCGATAATTGGAAAACCAAATGTTGGAAAATCAACATTGATGAACGCCTTAATTGGCGAACGGTTATCTATAATTACAAACAAACCTCAAACCACACGCAAACGGATTCTTGGAATCTTAACTTCAAATGATTATCAGATAATTTTTCTAGATACACCCGGCATTCTTAATCCGGAATATCTTTTGCAAGAAAGAATGCTTGAATATGTTTTTCAATCCGTAAAAGATTCAGATGTAATTCTTGTTATAACTGATGTGGACTCAGATCCCAGCGGGTCAAAAACCTTCTCGGATGAACGCGTTAAACAAGTTCTTAAAGAAAGCAAAACAAAGAAAATTTTACTGCTTAACAAAATTGATCTATCTAATCAGCCGGATATCGAAAAGTTAATTAATCAATATTCCGAAAAGAGCAATTTTGAAAAAGTAATTCCAATTTCAGCAAAAGAAGGATTCAATCTTGAAAATGTAATTGAAGCAATTGTAGAACTGCTGCCGGAACATCCCAAATATTTTCCTGAAGACCAGATCACAGATGAAAACGAACGTTTCTTTGTTACAGAAATTATCCGTGAAAAAGTTTTTGAAAGATACCGGGAAGAAATTCCTTACAGTACGGAAGTTCTTATTGAAGAATTTATCGAACGAGAAAATGCAAAAGATTATGTAAGTGCAGTAATCGTTGTTGAAAAAGAAACTCAAAAGCCGATCATTCTTGGTGCTAAAGGTGAAGCAATAAAAAAACTTGGACAGGCAGCGCGCAAGGAAATAGAAAAATTTTTACAGCGCGAAGTTTATCTTGAATTACGAGTTAAAGTCCGTGAAAAATGGCGCTCTAATCCCAACATGTTAAAAAACTTCGGCTATAATACTGAGAATGAATAACCCATCTCAAAAAACTAAAAGCAAATTTTTAGGGGAAAGTGCACTCCTTCTAATGACGATTTTATGGGGCGCAACCTTCGTTATTGTTAAAGAATCATTGAATGATATTTCTACAATGCTTTTTGTTGCTATCCGTTTTGGTATTGCCGGTTCAATTTTATTACTGATTGTATTTCTTAAGAAACATAAAATTGTAAAAGAATCTATCTTGCCCGGAATTTTTCTGGGAACACTTTTATTCCTTGGATTTTTTGCTCAAACAGTCGGACTTAAATTTACGAGCGCAACAAAATCCGGATTCATTACCGGTTCCTTAGTAGTTATGGTTCCGCTGTTCCAAACATTAATTGAAAAGAAATTTCCTACCAAAGGGGCGCAGATCGGAACAGTTCTGGTTTTCATAGGAATATTATTTTTATCGAACGGAGGTTCATCAATAAATAATTTTCTTGGTGAACTTGGTGCTAATTTTAATTTTGGCGATGGATTGACCCTTGTCTGCGCGGTTTTTTATGCTTTGCATGTAGTTTATATTGATATCATTTCTTCTAAGCATGATTATTGGATTCTGCTAACAACTCAGATTGTAACAGTTGCAGTTCTCTCATTGGCAACATCTTTTTTCTTAGCGGGATTTTCAATCGAACCTCTGCACATTAGTTTTTCTTCGTATTTAATTTTCGGAATTATATACACAGCAATTTGTGCAACACTTATTACGATGGGTTTACAGACTAAATTTCAAAAAGTTGTTAGCCCTACAAAAGCCGGAATCATCTATTCATTTGAACCGATCTTTGCGGCAATTTTTGCATTCTTTTTACTCAACGAGAAAATTACTAACTTTGGTTTAGTCGGAAGCATATTGATTTTTCTTGGGCTGATTTCATCTGAAGTAATAGATTCATTCTTTGAAAAGAAATATGGCAATTCAACGGGCTGAAATATTAGTTAACGGATTTGTTCAGGGTGTTGGGTTTAGATATTTTGTTGCACGGAATGCCGAACAACTTTTATTAAAAGGATTTACTCAGAATTTATTTAGTGGAGAAGTTTATACTGTAGTAGAAGGTGAACTTGCAATGATAGAAGAGTTCTATAAGAAAATAAAAATTGGACCAAGACATGCAGATATAAAGAACGCTTCGATCAGATGGGGCGAACCAAAAAATGAATTCACAAAATTTGAGATAAGATATTGAACTTACAACATAAGATCGGATTCGGATATGATGTTCATAAGTTTGCCGATGGACGAAAATTAATTTTAGGCGGCATCGAAATACCAAACGAAAAAGGATTGCTCGGTCATTCTGATGCGGATGTTCTTCTCCACGCTATTTGCGATGCTATACTTGGCGCTCTTGCTCTTGGTGATATCGGCATTCACTTTCCAAATACAGATTTAAAATATAAAAATGCAGACAGTAAAGAATTACTTAATCATGTTTATTATCTTATGAAAGATTTTCATTACGAAATTGGAAATGTTGATTCAACAATTCTTTTGGAAAAACCAAAACTTGCACAATACATTCCCGAGATGAGAAAAATAATTGCTAACATATTAAATATTACCATTGATCAAATTTCTGTGAAAGCAACTACAACCGAAGGATTGGGTTTTGTCGGGAATGAAGAAGGTTGTGCCGCACAAGCTGTTGCTTTACTCATCAAACAGGATAAATAATGCTACAGCAAATCATTTCTTATATCGGCACTTTGGATCCCGCATTAATTTATGTGGTACTTTTCTTTTTTGCATTTATAGAAAATATTTTTCCACCATCGCCAAGCGATTTTGTCGTTATTGTCGGTGCAACACTAATATCTAAATCAACTTTAGGAATTATTCCTATTCTTTTGCTTACAAGTGTTGGAAGTGCTATAGGTTTTATTGTAATGTATTTTGTCGGTGAATTCCTCGGTGAAAAACTTTTACGATCCGGAAAATTTAAATTTATTAAACAAGAATCACTCGATAAAGCCGATCGTTTCTTTCACAAGTATGGTTACAATATTATTCTTATTAATCGTTTTCTCCCCGGTACGCGGGCTGTTGTAAGTTTCTTCTCCGGGGTTCACAAATTAAAACCAATGCGTACATTTATTTATGCCGGTGTCAGCTCTTTTGTTTGGAATGCAATATTGATCTTTCTTGGAATTCAGCTCGGCAACAATCTTGAATTAGTTGACAAATATCTTTCTGAATATTCTCAGATCATATTTGCAATTACAGCTGTAATTATAATTTTTGTTTTGGTTAGATTTTGGATGAAAAAGAAAAAGAGTAAATGAATCTCTTAAAGAAGTACATAATGCCTCTAACGCCTGATCAGAAAAAAGTACGCAACACAGATTTATTACTCGGATTGTTAAGCGGAATCTTACTCGGTTTATCTTACCCGCCTATACCCTTACCGTTTTTAAGTTTCGTTTCCTTTATTCCATTTCTATTTGTACTAGAAAAAAGAGAAACCTTGTTTTCAATAAACCGCTTCACTTATTACACACTATTTTTTTTCAATTTGATAACACTGTATTGGGTAGGAAGCTGGACAAAAGAAGCAGATACTTTTCTTAAGATTTCCGGTGCTGCACTTCTATTTTTCAATCCCTTTTTTTATCTGATCATTACTACACTTTATCATCTTTCAAAAAAATCATTTGGAAAAAAAACAGCTCTTTTTCTTTTTCCGTTTTATTGGGTCTCTTTTGAATTCTTATACAGTTTGACGGATCTTCGTTTCCCCTGGCTTACACTTGGTAACAGTACACCATACTTTAAGCTCTTCATACAGATTTCTGATATTGTTGGAGTTTATGGACTTTCGCTTATTATTCTATTCGTAAATGTTTTTCTTTATCTCTCAGTAAAAGAATTCAGGTCAAAGAAGAAATTGAATTTTAAATATTTGTCTTCGGCACTAATAATTTTTCTATTAGTAATTACTTATGGTTTAATAAGAATTAACAACTTCCCCGAATCCGAAAAAAAAATAAAAGTTGGTTTAGTTCAACCTAATTTTAATCCGTGGTCAAAATGGCAAGAAGGAAATTTAGATGCTCAGCTTAATATTTATTTACGCATGTCCGAACAGGCAATAGAAAAGGGTGCAAAGTTTATCATTTGGCCGGAGTCAGCATTGCCGGTTTACCTGCTTTCAGGTAATTATGATTATGAGGTAAGTAGAATTCGTCAGTTCGTTACTTCGTATAATATTTTTTTGATGACCGGAATGCCGGACGCAAATTATTATTTCAATAAAAACGAAGCTCCAAAAGATGCCAAAGAAAACAGGAGAGGAATCTCATATACATCTTACAATTCAATTTTATTATTTACTCCATACTCACCAAAAGTTGAGAAGTACGGAAAGATAAAACTCGTTCCGTTTGGAGAGCATGTTCCATTTGTTGAACAACTGCCATTCCTTGGTGATTTCATAAAATGGGAAGTTGGTATTTCAAGTTGGAATGTTGGTAAAGATCAGGTTGTGTTTGATCTTAGTGAAGCGAATAATTCAATTGTAAAAATTGCAGGAGTAGTCTGCATTGAATCTATTTATCCGGAATTTGTTGCAGGCTTTGTTCAAAAGGGAGCCAACTTAATTACTGTCGTTACGAATGACAGTTGGTATGGATATTCAAGCGGACCATTTCAGCATAAAGAGATTTCTGTATTACGTGCTGTTGAAAATAGAAAATCTGTTATCCGTGCTGCCAATGGCGGAATTAGTTGTATAATTGATCCGCTTGGTAACACAGTAGCATCCACAAAATTTTTTACTAGAGACGTTCTTGTGGGGGATGTGATAATCAACGAAGGACAAACTTTATATTCCCGCTTTCCATGGACCGTTCCTTTGTTCTCTTCTTTTATTTCTATCGTTACAATTATGATTTTTATATTTAAAAAAATATCAACTAAAACAAAAAAACGATCATGAAAAAGAATATTGATCTTAGAAGCGATACGGTTACAAAACCATCTGAAGCAATGCGCAAAGCAATGTATAATGCCGAAGTCGGTGACGATGTTTACAAAGAAGATCCAACAGCAAATGAACTTGAAAAATATGCTGCGGAATTATTAGGCAAAGAAGCTGCGCTTTATGTTCCAAGCGGCGTAATGGGGAATCAGATTTGCTTAAATGTTTTGACGCAGCCCGGAGATGAAGTTATTTGTGAAAAAGATGCTCACATTTTTCAATATGAATCCGGTTCTCCGGCGGCATTGAGCGGATTGCAGTTAAGTTTAGTGGATGGCGTTCGCGGCGTGTTTACACCTGAACAAGTTGAACCATTGATCCGTCCCGAAAGTGCATATTATATGGCTCGAACAAAAGTTATAGAAATTGAAAACACACACAATCGTGCCGGTGGTACAATTAATCCGATTGGAAATATTAAATCAATTTCCGAATTAGCTAAAAAGAATAATTTACTGATGCATCTTGATGGTGCAAGAATTTGGAATGCTTCTGTTGTAACCGGAATTTCTCCTGCCGAATATGCAAAACATTTTGATTCGGTATCTTGCTGTCTTTCTAAAGGTCTCGGCGCACCGATCGGTTCATTAATAGCTGGAACGAAAGATTTTATTAAACAAGCTTACCGCGTGCGTAAAGGATGGGGCGGAGGAATGCGTCAAATAGGAATTCTAGCTGCGGCTGGATTGTATGCTCTTAAAAATAATATTCCACGATTAAAAGAAGATCACGATAAAGCGAAATTGTTTTCAGATAAACTTTTACAATTACCAAATCTTTTTGTTGATACTGAATGTGTTCAGACAAATATTATTATGCTTACTCCTAAAAAATTATCAGTAGAAGATTTCTTAACTAAATGTAGAGAGAATGGTTTATATCTCGGCACAGGGAAAATTGGTGTGATAAGAGCTGTAACCCACATGGACGTTTCATTCCAAGAGATTGAAGAAGCAGTAAAGATTATAGAAAAGATAATTTCTTGATATTACTCTTACTTGTAATATTAATATTTACATATGCCGCAAGAATTTTACAATGCGGTTCAGAGGTTTGAGCGAGAAGTTGTAATTCAAAAATCAGTTAACGAATAATAAATATTACCGTACCAATAATTAAAATTGCTGCCGTTAGCCATCTGCAATAAACAGGATATTTCGTTTTCAGCTTGCCCCACACTTTTGCTAAAATTAACATTAGCACAATAAGAATAGCAGTAACGATCAAACATTGAACAGCATTGTAATTCCTTTCTGAAATATCAATAAGACTCTTTCCCCAAAATAATTCTCTATAAATTAATTGCAGATGCACCCAATAAACTAAGAGCGATTCTCGGCTTACATCTAAGATCATTGAACTGTAATTTTCTTTGTTGTTAAGATAGAACCAAAATATTCCTAAGAATAAAAGAATTAATCCAAATCTTTCTAAAAAGAAAAAAGGATTTGGAATTAACTTAGCTAATTCTTGAGGGAACAAAACATACATAATCACAACACTTACTAAATAAAAGAGTGAGCCTGTAATTATCATTTTCCTTGCAAAAGATTTTTCTGAATTATTTTGTTTGGCTTCAAGGTAAAATTTAGCCACATAAGCACCGCTAAAAACAAATGCCCACCATGGAAAAACCGGAAAGAGCGAGCCATGCATTTTATTGAAATAGTTAGCAAAGAATAGCGGTACATAATTCGCAAAATCTATTCTCCACATCAACGGACTAACAATTAAAATAATTGCTGTTAATATTAATAGAAAATTATAAAAGCGTTTTTCGGATTTGATAAATATTCGTGCAAACAATAAAACAATTAGCCCGGTAGAAATTATTTGAAGAATATCTACTGTAAATAAACTGTTAAGATTTTCCTGTGTTTGATTGTTAAGTATTTTTGTTAATGAGTAATACGGAAGATGAAGGGAGTATCCGATAAAAAATATTAATCCAACTCTAGAAAGCTTGCGCCAAAATTCTTTTCCGAAAGTTCTTAATTGATCAACACCTTTTTGCAATGATAGTACAAATACCATTCCCGATGCGAAACTAAAAGAAGGCGCAACTAAACCATTTATGAAATTTAATGATGGAAACCACCAAGATTCTCTAAGAGCAGGCAAGAGCATTGAATTAACAACATGCACTTCGACCATAATAATAAGTGCAAGACCTTTGAGCGTATCAATGAACAAAGCACGGTTTTTTGGTTGCATACCTTTCTCAATTTTGATTTATTGCAAAATAATCAATAATCTTAATTTTCAAAGCTTTGAAGAAGCTAAAAAATAATTTTAATCCTATTAAATCAATATTTTTTTCATTAGTTTATATCAACAACAACAATAAAGTTAGGGGGGTTATGAACCTTATTTATGATATTGAAACTGTTGGAGTAGAATTCGAAACTCTTTCTGATTCACAAAGAGAGTTACTACTTCGATATACAGAATTGGAGAAAGATCCGATTAAAAAAGAAGAACTTGTTGACGAAGCTAAAAGATATATCAGTTTATATCCTTATACAGCAAAAATTGTTGCTATCGGTTTGTTAAATACTGAAACGGAAAAATCATTAGTATTATACGAAAGCGATAAAGATGAGGAATGGAGTGTTGAAGAAAAAACGATTAAGTACAAACCGTCGAGCGAAGAAGAAATGCTGAAATATTTTTGGAAATATGTTTCTAAAGCTGATAAAGTAATTTCATTCAACGGAAGATATTTTGATTTACCGTTTATAATGATCCGATCTGCTCTAAAAAAAATAAAACCTACTGTAAATCTTTTGAAATATCGGTATGATTTTTCTCATCATATTGATCTGTTAGAACAATTAACTTTTTATGGATTAACAAAAAAATTTAATCTTGATTTTTACTGCTATGCTTTCGGAATTGAGTCGCCCAAATCAAAAGGTATAACCGGAATGGAAGTTAAAGAACTTTATAAAGCCGGAAGGATTAAAGATATTGCTATTTACTGCGGCGAAGATGTTAAAGCAACTTATGAATTATTTAAAATTTGGAATCGCTATTTAAATATTTAATAATAAAAAATAATTCCTCCATCACTGATTAAATAACAGCATCATTAATTTAAATGAGGTTCTATATGAACACAAAAAAACTAATTATTGCAGTTCTTGCTGTTTTTGTCCTTTTGGAAGTCACCGGATATCTTATTCACAGCGTAATTCTTGCCTCTACATATATGCAGGAAACAGTTTCCAAAGCATTCCGCCCTATGGCTGAGATGCAAGCAAAGATGTGGAGAATGTGGATTGCAGATTTTGTTTTTTCATTTTTCTTTGTTTTCATTTTTACAAAAGGTTATCAGAACAAGGGAATTATGGAAGGAGTTCGTTATGGAGTTTATATTGCATTGTTCATGAACTTCATGTCCGCTGTGGCGCAAAATGTTATATATCCGGTTCCGTTTTCATTAGCTCTTCAATGGTTCATTTATGGATCAATCCAAATGGTGTTGCTCGGAGTTGTTGCAGCATTTATTTATAAACATGCAGTGGCAAAATCGGCTTAATAAATTGTAATATTTTTTCGAAAAGGACATCAATTGATGTCCTTTTCTAATCTTAATCTAAATTTTATCAAATCATATTTACTTTCAAGTCTATAATGTTCTACAAATTTTTCAAGTATTGAATCACGAACCACACATAATATATTTTCATTCAATTTATCAATCTGCTTAAAGATTTTTGAAACAACCGGTTCTAATCCTTTTCCTTCTAATTCGAGAGGACCAATTTCATCAATGACCAGCCATTCCAATTCTTTATTAATGCAATTGCCTAAAATATTTTTTGCCCAATCGAATGTTTGATTACTAAACTTGAATTTGCCGATCATTGTTACATCTCTCGTCGCATCTGTTTCAAGCTGCCTTAATGTTCGTGATGCTATATGATAGATAAATCTTTTGTCATCTATAACTGGTTGGAAAATCCCGTCAATATTTTTTTTCTGGGTAGCCCAATGCATTAGTCTGGAAGTCTTTCCTGTGTGAACCGGTCCGGCGAGAATAAAAAGTTTTTTCATTAATACACGCTGTTATGAGTTCTTTTATTATTCAAATTAATCGAAATTTAATTTTGATACAATTCGTACTATAATGAAAGCAAACAAAATCAACAATTCTCAAACGTGAATAATTTTTGTATTTTTAAATCCAGTAAATCTAATGAGGGAATATTGAAAATTCTCGTCACGGGCGGTGCGGGATATATTGGTTCACATTTTGTAAAACTTCTTTCAGAGAAAGGTTTCGAACCGGTTGTTCTTGATAACCTATCAAGAGGGCATAGAGAAGCGATACATAAAAATATTCATTTTGAAGATATTGATCTTCTTGATGCGGGATCACTTTCTTATTTTATTCAAAACCAAATGCCGAGTGCAGTAATACATTTTGCTGCATTTGCTTATGTCGGCGAATCAGTTGAACATCCGGAAAGATATTATCAGAATAATGTTGTTGGAAGTTTTAACTTGATAAAACTTTGTGCAGAAAATGGGGTAAAGAATTTTGTTTTTTCATCAACATGTTCTATTTACGGGAATCCGTCTAAAGTGCCAATCTCGGAAGATCAGCCATCACAGCCGATTAATCCTTACGCAAATACAAAATTAATGATCGAAACATTGCTAAAAGATTTTGAAGTTTCATCAGGTCTCAAAAATATTTCACTACGCTATTTCAACGCAGCAGGAGCTGATCCATCAGGTCTAATC
>Ga0208566_1001272_pt1 | contig 14982 bp, 15 predicted proteins | sample PL_2010_150m_FD_184159 | JGI IMG/M metagenome (GOLD analysis project Ga0208566, IMG submission 184159) | Freshwater microbial communities from Powell Lake, British Columbia, Canada to study Microbial Dark Matter (Phase II) - PL_2010_150m... | ecosystem: Environmental > Aquatic > Freshwater >...
ATGTCGGTCAAGGCTGCTGAAGTCATCAAGGTGTTGATGAAGATGGGCAGCATGGTAACGATTAATCAGGTGCTCGATCAGGAGACGGCGTTGATTATCGTCGAAGAAATGGGGCATACCGCCAAGCCGGCGAAGCTCGACGATCCCGATGCCTTCCTCGAGGAACATGCCGAACACAAGGAGGTCGAGCTGTTGCCACGCGCCCCTGTGGTTACAGTGATGGGCCACGTCGACCACGGCAAAACCTCATTGCTCGACTACATTCGCCGCACTCGTGTGGCGCACGGTGAGGCGGGGGGGATTACCCAGCATATCGGTGCTTATCATGTCGAAACCCCGCGCGGGATGGTGACCTTTCTCGATACGCCGGGCCACGAAGCGTTCACGGCGATGCGTGCACGCGGCGCCAAGGCAACCGATGTGGTGATTCTGGTGGTGGCCGCTGATGATGGCGTAATGCCGCAGACCATTGAGGCTATTCATCATGCCAAGGCCGCCAACGTGCCGATCATCGTGGCCGTGACCAAGATCGACAAGCCGGACGCCAATCCCGAGCGTATCCGCCAGGAACTGGTGACGCAGCAGGTGGTTCCCGAGGATTGGGGCGGCGATACCATGTTCGTGCATGTTTCCGCCAAGTCTGGCGAAGGCATCGACGCCTTGCTGGAAAGTGTGCTGTTGCAATCCGAGGTGTTGGAGTTGACCGCGCCGCGCGATGCGCCGGCCAAGGGGTTGGTGATCGAGGCACGTCGCGACAAGGGGCGTGGCCCGGTGGCGACGATACTGGTGCAGTCCGGCACCTTGCGTCAAGGCGACATGTTGCTGGTCGGCGCAGTATTTGGCCGGGTGCGGGCGATGCTCGATGAAAATGGCGATTCGGTGAAAGAAGCGGGTCCTTCGATTCCGGTCGAAATTCAAGGCTTGTCAGACGTGCCCATGGCCGGCGAGGATGTGCTGAGCTTGGCCGATGAGCGCAAGGCTCGCGAAATCGCGCTATTCCGTCAAGGCAAGTTCCGCGACGTGAAATTGGCCAAGCAGCAGGCGGCCAAGCTCGAAAACATGTTCGAACAGATGGCCGAAGGCGAGGTCAGGATATTGCCGTTGGTGATCAAGACCGACGTGCAAGGTTCTTATGAAGCCTTGGCGCAATCCTTGCAGAAACTTTCCACCAACGAGGTGAAAGTCAACATCATCCACAGCGGCGTGGGTGCTATCAGCGAGTCGGATATCAATCTGGCCTTGGCTTCCAAGGCCGTAGTGATCGGTTTCAATACTCGTGCCGAGGCGCCAGCCCGCAAGCTGATCGATGCTACCGGCGTGCAGGTGCGCTACTACACGATTATTTACGAAGCTGTGGATGAAGTGAAAGCGGCGCTGTCCGGGATGTTGGCTCCAGAGCAGAAGGAAAGCGTTATCGGGTTGGTGGAAATTCGCCAGGTGTACCGTATCTCCAGAGTGGGTGCGGTGGCCGGTTGCTATGTGCTCGATGGCGTGGTGAAACGTGGCTCGCAAGTTCGTCTGTTGCGCAAAAATGTGGTGATACACACTGGCGAGCTGGATTCGCTCAAGCGCTTTAAAGATGACGTCAAGGAAGTCAAGGCCGGCTTCGAATGCGGCCTGTCGCTGAGAAACTTCAATGAAATCGAAGAAGGCGATCAGCTCGAAGTTTTCGAGATGGTCGAAGTCGCTAGATCGTTGTAAAAAAATGGGCTGGGCGCGAGATTATTGCTGGCGCCCAGTTCTTATTACTTAAGTCCAATTCATGCCTAAAGATGCCTCCCGTCCCCGTCGCGTTGCCGAGCAACTTCAGCGCGAACTCGCCGATCTGATCAGCCGCGAGGTGAAAGACCCGCGTGTCGGTTTGCTGACGCTTACCGGGGTGGATGTTACGCCGGACTACACACACGCCAAAGTTTATTTCACCTTGCTGGGCGGTGCGGATAAAGCAGCCAGTGCCATGGCGGGCTTGCAGTGCGCCGCAGGGTTTCTGCGCTCTCAGGTGGCGCACCGCATGAAGTTGCGCATTACCCCCCAGTTGCATTTTGTCTACGATGCCTCGGTTGAAAACGGCGCGCATCTGTCCCAGTTGATCGACGCGGCAATTGCCGGAAAAGTCGCGGAATAGCCATTTTGCAATTCAAGCGAATCAAACGCCGGGTGGATGGCGTGCTGTTGTTGGATAAGCCGGCCGGCATCAGTTCCAACAGCGCCCTGCAGAAAGCCAAGATGTTGTTTCAGGCGGCCAAGGCGGGTCATACCGGCAACCTTGACCCGGTGGCGACCGGATTGCTGCCGGTATGCTTCGGCGAGGCGACGAAATTCTCGCAATTTCTGCTCGATGCCGACAAAACCTATCAGGCTGAATTTACTTTCGGCCAAACTACCACGACCGGCGATGCCGAAGGCGAGATCACCAGCAGCCAGCCGGTGAATGTTACTCTGCCCCAACTCGAGCGGGTGTTGCTGGATTTTACCGGTGAGATTAGCCAGGTGCCGCCCATGTATTCGGCGCTTAAGTATCAGGGACGGGCGCTTTATGAATACGCCCGTAAAGGCGTGGAAATCGAGCGGCAAGCGCGCGCGGTAACGATATACCAGTTGACCCTGGACGCTTTTGACGGAACGCAGGCGCGGGTGACAGTAAAATGCAGCAAAGGCACCTATATTCGCGTTCTGGCAGAAGACATCGGTCACGCCTTGGGTTGCGGTGCGTTCATGAGCGCGTTGCGGCGTACGGCCACCAGCAACTTCGGGATTAACGATGCGTTGACCCTCGAACAGCTCAACGGAATGGACATGGCGCAGCGCGATGCCTGCCTGTTGCCGCTAGATGTGCTGGTGGAAAATTTGACCAAGGTGGTGCTGGATGCGGATAGCGCCTTCTACCTCAAGCGCGGCAACCCGGTCTGGCTGCCTCGGCAAACGGAGCGCGGTGAGGTCCGTCTGTATGAGGAAGGCGGTGTTTTTCTGGGGGTGGGCGTCGCTATGGACGACGGCAAAATTGCGCCACGCCGGCTGGTAAATTTTGCCGTTGCGTGACGCCAGCGATAACTATCGAGAATTACTTGAGAAAGTGGTTCGATAGCAGGTATAATTTCACATTTTCAATGTTTGAGTTTCGGAGAAGATCAAGATGTCAGTAACCAGTACCCAGAAAGCACAGCTCGTGCAGGATTATCAACGCGCCAGTGCCGATACCGGTTCCCCCGAAGTGCAGGTTGCCCTGATGACCGCGCGTATCAACGACCTGACCGGTCATTTCAAGACCCACGTCAAAGATCACCATTCCCGCCGTGGTTTGCTCAAGCTGGTGAGCAAGCGCCGCAAGCTGCTGGATTACCTCAAAGGTAAGAGTGCTGATCGCTACCGCTCGCTGATCGAGCGTCTTGGCCTGCGCAAGTAATTTCCGCTTTTCGGGTGAAACACATGAGTGTTTCGCCATTCAGCCCGTTGCATGGGTATCTGTGCAACGGGCTTCCGTTTCATTGCTGCGTGCGGCGACCAGTTAAATCGAAAAAAGGATAATCCCCTTGAAACAAATCAAGAAGAGCTTTTCTTACGGGCGTCACCAGGTAACGCTCGAAACCGGCGAAATCGCTCGCCAGTCTGGCGGCGCCGTATTGGTGAACATGGACGATACCGTGGTGCTGGTGACCGTCGTCGGCAACAAGAGTGCCAAGCCCGGTCAGGATTTTTTTCCGCTGACCGTGGATTACCAGGAACGTACTTACGCTGCGGGCAAGATTCCCGGAGGCTTCTTCAAGCGTGAAGGGCGTCCGTCGGAAAAGGAAATCCTGACCTCCCGGCTGATCGACCGCCCGTTGCGCCCTTTGTTTCCAGATGGCTTCTACAATGAAGTGCAGATTGTCGCGACCGTGGTCTCCTCCAACCCCGAGGTGGATTCCGATATTGCTGCCGTGATCGGTGCCTCTGCTGCGCTCGCCGTATCCGGTATCCCCTTTAACGGCCCAATTGGTGCCGCGCGCGTAGGCTATCAGGATGGTGAATACATCTTGAATCCGACCGCCACCGAGTTGAAGACTTCGCAGCTCGACCTGGTCGTGGCCGGCACGCAGCAGGCCGTGTTGATGGTCGAATCCGAAGCGCTCGAACTGCCCGAGGATGTGATGCTGGGCGCGGTAGTCTTTGGCTATGAGCAAATGCAGGTGGCTATCGATGCCATTAACGAACTGGCCGATGAAGCCGCTGCAGAAGCCTGGGATTGGACACCGGCACCCAAGGACGAAGCGCTGATCGCCAAAATCGGCGAACTGGCGCAGGCTGACCTCGCTGCCGCCTACCAGATCAAGCAAAAGCAGGAGCGCTATAGCCGCATCAACGCGATCCGCGACAATGTGGTGGCTGAAGTGGCAGGCGAAGGCGCCAATGCCGATCGCATCAACTTCATCAAGAATATTTTCTTCGAACTCGAAGCCAAGATCGTGCGTAGCCAGATTCTCCAAGGCGAACCGCGTATCGACGGACGCGACACCCGCACTGTACGTCCGATCACTATCCGTACCGGTGTACTGCCACGTACCCACGGCTCGGTGCTGTTCACGCGCGGCGAGACCCAGGCGCTGGCAGTTGCCACGTTGGGTACCGGACGCGACGAGCAGATGATCGACGCCTTGCAGGGAAGCTACTCCGACCGCTTCATGCTGCATTACAATTTCCCGCCTTACGCGACCGGCGAATGCGGGCGCGTGGGTACCCCCAAGCGCCGCGAGATCGGTCACGGGCGTTTGGCCAAGCGTGCGCTGGTGGGCGTGTTGCCGGGTGCAGATGAGTTCGGCTATACCATGCGCGTGGTTTCGGAAATTACCGAATCCAATGGCTCCAGCTCAATGGCTTCGGTATGCGGCGGCTGTCTCGCGCTGTTGGATGCCGGCGTGCCGATGAAGGCCCACGTGGCCGGTATCGCCATGGGCTTGATCAAGGACGGTAACCGTTTTGCTGTGCTCACCGATATTCTCGGCGACGAAGATCATCTCGGTGACATGGACTTCAAGGTGGCCGGTACCGATGCCGGGATCACCGCCTTGCAGATGGACATCAAGATCCAGGGGATTACCAAGGAAATCATGCAAGTAGCCTTGTCCCAAGCGCGCGAAGGGCGCATGCATATTCTCGAGATCATGAAGCAGTCCATCGAAGGGCCGCGTCACGAGATGTCGGCTTACGCACCGCGCATCGTCAGCATCAAGATCAATCCCGAGAAAATCCGCGATGTGATCGGCAAGGGCGGCGCAGTGATTCGCGCATTGACCGAAGAAACCGGTACCACGATCGACATCGCCGAAGACGGCACGGTGAATATTGCCTGTCAGGGCTTGGATGCTTGCGAATTGGCGAAGAAACGCATCGAGGAAATCACCGCCGAAGTTGAAGTCGGCCGGGTTTACGAAGGCACCGTATTGAAGCTGCTGGACTTCGGTGCGATTGTCAGCGTGTTGCCGGGTAAGGATGGTCTGTTGCACATCTCCCAGATCGCTCATGAGCGCGTCAACAGCGTTACCGACCATCTCAAGGAAGGTCAGACCGTCAAGGTCAAGGTGCTGGAGGCTGACGAGAAGGGCCGCCTGCGCCTGTCCATGAAGGCTTTGCTGGAAGCGCCCGCACCTGCTCCTAAGCAGTCCGACGAAGTTCAGCAGTAATCCGGTTGGCGGACAGGTAAAAAAGGCGACCAAACGGTCGCCTTTTTTATTGCGGCTGCTTGCGCAGTGAGGGAAATGCAGGATGGGCGATTTATTTCATCGCCAAACGGACTTTACTCGAACAGCGACTGCCACCAACGCTTACGGTTGGCCGGTAGCGTCCATTTTGCTTGCAACTCGGTGGGGGCTATCTTGCTCATGACCCAGCCAGGCAATGGCGGATTTTTGCTGGAGCCGCAGGACGAGCCGAGATGGTTGGGGTCGTAGATCTTCACGAAATCCGCTTGTTCCAGATTGTCGGCGTAGACGATGCCGCAGTAGCTCTCATGGTGGTCATGACGCAGCAAGGCATCGATTTTTTCAATGAATAGATGTACCTGTTCTGCGCTGGCCGGGGCGTCTGGCAGCGCTTCGCCAATGGCATACAGATACCACCCGCCGTTGCGGTCTATCCTGCTCCAGAAATCCGTGAGTTGCTGCCAGGACATTACGCTAAACAGCAAGCCGTTCAGGCGGCGGACAAACTCATCGGCGATAACGGACACGAGGTGGGCAGTGCGTAATGATGGCGCGTTTGTTACTTGGCGACTTGCCGTTCCCGCAGTTCATCGAGCGTTTTGCAATCGATGCACAGGGTTGCAGTGGGGCGGGCTTCCAGCCGTTTCAAGCCGATTTCAACCCCGCAGCTTTCGCAATAGCCGTATTCGTCACCCTCGATTTTGGTGATGGTTTCTTCGATTTTCTTGATCAGTTTGCGCTCACGGTCGCGGTTTCTGAGTTCGAGTGCCATGTCCGATTCCTGGCTGGCGCGGTCATTGGGGTCGGCAAAAAGCGTCGCCTCGTCCTGCATGGTATGGACGGTGCGGTCGATATCTTCGCTGAGTTCGCCTTTCCAGTCCTCCAGAATTTTGCGAAAATGAGCCTGCTGGCGCGGGTTCATGTATTCCTCGTTCTTCTTGGCAACGTAGGGAATAAATTGTTTGTGTAATTCTCCAGACATGTAGTTCAACCCGTTTTTAGCAAAACCGCTTTAATATCAGAAATCCGACTTCGCCGCAAGTTAAGGCGTCAATTCATGAGGTTTACAGTATGCTCAAGGCTTTGATTTTCGATGTGGACGGTACGCTGGCGGAGACCGAACGCGATGGGCATCGGGTTGCTTTCAATGCGGCATTCCGTGAGCTCGGGCTGGAGTGGGTGTGGGATGTCGAACTGTACGGCAAGCTGCTGGCGGTGACCGGCGGCAAGGAGCGGATCCGCTATTTTGTCGAACACTTTCAGCCGAATTTCGTCAGGCCGACCGATTTCGACGATTTGGTGCTGTCGTTGCACCAAACCAAGACGCGCCACTATGTTCAATTGCTCGAACAGGGCGGCATCCCGTTGCGCCCCGGTGTGGCGCGGTTGTTGCGGGAAGCCAGAGAGGCTGGCCTGAGGTTGGCGGTCGCCACCACCACCTCGCCGGACAACGTGAGCACTTTGCTGCGCCACAGTTTGGCATCCGATGCGGTAAGCTGGTTCGAGGTAATTGCCGCCGGGGATGTCGTGCCTGCCAAAAAGCCGGCGCCGGATATTTTTCTGTGGGCGCTAGCCAAGCTGGGCCTGGAGGCCGGCGATTGCCTGGCGTTCGAAGATTCCGAGAATGGCCTGAAATCCAGTTTGGGGGCGGGTTTGAAAACCGTGGTAACGGTCAGCGACTATACGGCCGATCAGGATTTTTCCGGCGCAGTTGCGGTGCTAAGCGATCTCGGCGAGCCGCAGCAACCGTACCGGCTGCTGGCGGGCAATGGGCCGGAAGAGCGATGGGTGACTGTCGATTCGTTGAAACACTGGCACGCTATGCGTTAACCGTGCATTTCAGCGGCCTTCAGGGTGTTTTCCAGTAGTGTCGCCACGGTCATCGGGCCGACGCCGCCCGGCACCGGGGTGATCCATGCGGCTTTCTGTTTGGCAACCTCGAATTCGACGTCACCGCAAATCTTGCCGTCGGGCAGACGGTTGATGCCGACATCGATGACGATGGCGCCTTCGCGGACCCACTCCCCTTTGACGAAGTTCGGTTTGCCGATGGCTACCACCAGCACTTCCGCTTGGGCGACAAAGCCAGGTAAATCGCGTGTGGCACTGTGGGTGGTGGTGACGGTGCAGCCGGCATGTAATAGTTCCAGGCTCATCGGGCGTCCCACGGTATTCGAGGCGCCGACCACCACCGCATTTTTCCCGCGCAATTCTTCCCCGGTCAGCTTGAGCAGCGTCATCACCCCAAACGGCGTGCAGGGGCGCAAGGTCGGCACGCGAAGCGCCAGCCGGCCGACGTTGTAGGGGTGGAAGCCGTCCACATCCTTGTCGGGACGGATGCGCTCGATCACGGTCTCGCTGTCGATATGCTTGGGCAGCGGCGCTTGCACCAGGATGCCATCGATTTTCGGATCGGCGTTGAGTTGGTCGATCAGTGCCAGCAAGTCTGCTTGCGAGGTGGATGCCGGCAGATCATGGGAAATCGAGTAAACCCCGGTGGTTTCGCAGGCGCGGCGCTTGTTGCGCACGTAGATGGACGAGGCGGGGTCATCCCCGACCAGGATTACCGCCAATCCCGGTGCGCGTTTGCCGGCGGCAAGACGCGCCGCCACTTGCAGGCGGATTGCGTTCAAAAGGGTATCGGCAGTCCGTTTGCCGTCGAGAATTTTCGCTGTCATGGAGATAAGGCCAAAATAAAAGGTAACTGGACTATTTTAAACTAGAACGCCACTTCTACCGAGCCGTCCGCTTTCACCACGCCACTGATCACCTTGCCGCCGCTGGTGCGCACCGAAATGCTCTGGCCGGTAGAGGCGTTGTTGAGTGCTTTGCCTTCAGCGCTGACCTGAAAGGCGCCGCCCTGAGCGACAATCCTGACGGCCTGGCCGGTCTTGATGGCTTGCGGGGAGCGCAGCAATTCGGCGCGCAGCGCCTGCCCGGCGGGTACCCCGCTGGCCAGCGATTTTCCGATAACTTGTTCGACATCGGCAATCACGCCGGGCGGGAGTTGTGTCAGATCTCCCGGTTGTGCCACAACATCGGCGTGGGTGAGCACATGACCTTGCGGCAGGGGCTTGGCGGTGGTTATGACGGGCGCCGTGACCTTGATCGTGACCGGTATGTAGATGGTCCACGGGCTCGGTTGCTGGCAACGGATGCCGATGGTGGCATTGCCCCACAGGCGGATGCCGGGCGGCAAGAAACCTTCCGCGTTGGCGCATTTCGGCAAGCGCAGCCGGGTATCGACCATTCCCACGGTTGCGGTGGTTTGCCCGGGTAGTTCGGCCACTTGACGCGCAACGAAAGTTTCCGCGATTTTACGCAGGGATACGCTGTCTTCCATGGGGGACGCCGCGATGCGGACGGAAAAAACCGACAACGCGGCAAATGCCAGCAGAAATTTGGGGATGGATTTAGATTGCATGATATATGGAGTCGATTCTAACTTAATCGGATAGGCGATTGAAGCAGCATTTTCCCGGTGTTATGATCAGCGGTCACAATATCAACAAGTCAGGTTGCATAACATGCCGGTTTTGACCAATCCTTCCGAGATTGCCCGCGAGGCTTTGAAGTTGCTGGCGACGCGGCGCATGGTGCCTACGCCGGACAATTATCAGAAACTGTATAACGAGATCGCCGGTGTTGCGCCGACGCAAGACATCAGTCTGGAGCAGTTGCTGCAAAAAGCCTTGCGTCAGATTGCCGATATGCCGGGGGCGGCACACGACCATGCCGGGCTGGAAAGAGCGTTGGCGGAGCACGATTGGAAAGGTGTGGAACAGGGGCTGGTTGCCTTGTTGCGCGGCAAGCAGGAAGGCCGGGAAGTGCCGTGGGCCGGCTTGATTCGCGATCTGCTCAAGGAATGGGAAATCAAGCGTAGCGGTCTGACCGCGCCGCGCAAAAAAGAAGCGCTGGAGCGCGTTCTGATGAGCTTTTCCTCCGATCCCGTGGTGTTGCATGAAAAGTTGCAGGGGTTGGTGCATCGCTGGATGGAGTCACCGGTCGGGCAGAGTGCCGATGTCGGCGAGGATATGCCGTCGGCTTCCGGGCATGTTGCAGAGGCTGCGCAAAAAACCTCCGGCGCGGCGACGGAGATGCCGGTTTCTTTGACGGGCGACTTGCAGGAATTGGTGGCGCAAGTGCTGGAGCAGGGCTTGGCGACGCGCCTGACCCAGTTTCCGGATTTGCTGGCGGAAACCCGAAAACTCGCGAAAATGGCGCGCGAGGCGAGCAACCCCACGACTCTCGAAAAATTAAGCAAAGAACTCAGAAAATTCTGGTTCCAGCTTGAATTGCGCGGTGAAGATGATGCGGTGATTCTGGATGGCTTGGTCAAGTTGCTGCGATTGTTGATCGACAATATCAATGAATTGATGCTCGACGGCGACCAGTGGCTGCGCGGCCAGATCGCAGTGGTGCAGGGAATTATTTCGCAGCCGCTGAATTCTCGCATGCTTTACGATGCCGAGCGTGGATTGAAGGAAGTGCTTTTCAAGCAGGGGACGTTGAAGCACAGTCTGGATGAAGCCAAGACCACCCTGAAAAACATGATCGCCACCTTCGTCAATCGCTTGGGGGATATGTCCGACAGCACCGGGGGGGATCACGACAAGATTGAGGGCTACTCGCTCAAGCTACGTCAGTCCGAGGATATCAACCAGATGAATGCCATCCTCGGCGATATTTTGCGCGATACCAAGAATATGCAGGTCGATATTAAGCGTACCCGGGACGAACTCCTCCAGGCGCGTCGCGAGGTGGAGACTGCCGAAAACAAGGTTAAGGAGTTGGAGGCCGAGTTGGAGCAGGTTAGCGAAAAGGTGCGCGAAGACCAGTTGACCGGCGCTCTCAACCGCCACGGCATGGAGGAGGCTTTCCACCGCGAGTTGTCTCATGCCGAACGTACCGGAACGCCATTTAGTGTGGCCTTGCTCGACCTCGACAATTTCAAACGCCTCAATGACACCTATGGGCATCAGGCGGGCGATGCAGCGCTGGTGCACTTGACCAAGGTGATCAAGGACATCGTGCGGCCGACCGACGAGGTGGCCCGCTACGGCGGGGAAGAATTCATTGTGATGATGCCCGATACCGATCTGGACGGCGGTGTGCAGGTGATTACCCGCTTGCAGCGCGAACTGACCAAACGGTTTTTCCTGCATAACAACGAACGCCTCTTGATTACTTTCAGCGCCGGGGTGGCGTTGCGCGCCGGCGGCGAACTGCCGGATTCGATTATTGCTCGTGCCGATGCGGCGATGTACAAGGCCAAACTGGCTGGCAAAAATCGCGTTTTCCCCGCCGAATAACCTTATCGTTTTGCCGCCCGCGGCAATTCTTGCCGTGACTTCTCCTGTAATCCCAATCTATGCACACAAGTCCCCTCTCCCGCTTGCGGGAGAGGGCTAGGGAGAGGGAAATTGGTTGATTAACATGCCATGTTTCCCTCTCCCCCAGCCCCTCCCCCGCATACCCGACGGCCTAACGGCCTGGGTACAAGAGCGGGGGAGGGGAGCAAAATCAACAGTTTGCAAAATGTGTGCATAATTGGCTTATTGCTCACAAGCCCGTCACGTGGCTTGATGTTCCATCACTGGCATGAACCGTGCTTTGTTATCCCGTGAGAATTATTGAATTGGGAGTTGCGGCATGGTCAGTCATCTCGATACCGAGTTTCGTTTCCTGCAGAAAACGCTGGATCTGCGCGCTTATCGCCAGCAAGTTCTGGCGTCGAATATTGCCAACGCGGATACGCCGAACTACAAGGCGCGCGATTTCGATTTTGCCGGCGAACTGAGTCGGGCTGTGGATACTCAAAGCAGTAAAGTCGAGTTGCGGACGACCTCGTCGCGTCATTTGCGGCCGAGTCAGGATAATTCGTTGGGTGTCGATTTGCGTTATCGCTCTTCGCTTCAGCCGAGTATCGATGGCAATACCGTGGATATGGATGTCGAGCGTGCGCAGTTTACCGATAACGCCATTCATTACCAGTTTGCGGTGGATCGCATTACCAGCAAGGTTAAAAACCTGCTTACCGCAGTTCAAGGGCAGTAATCATGTCGCTCTCTAATGTATTCAATATCGCCAATTCGGCCATGACCGCCCAGTCGTTGCGGCTGAACACGACGGCGAGCAACATGGCTAACGCAGACAGCGTGACCAGTTCGACCGGGCAGCCTTATCGTGCCAAGCAGGTGATTTTTTCCGCCGAAAATATCGGTGCGCCGGCGCAAGCTGCGGTCGGGGTTAAAGTGAAGTCGGTGATTGAAGATTCGTCGCCGCTGAAATTGGTGTACGACCCCAAGCACCCGCTGGCCGATGCCAAGGGATATGTGGCAATGCCCAATGTGAACGTGGTGGAGGAGATGGTGAACATGCTCTCCGCTTCGCGTTCCTACCAGACTAATGTGGATATGGCGAATACTGCCAAAACTTTGTTGCTGAAAACGCTGACCATGGGTCAGTAGGATGAATCGAGGAGAATGAAATGACTACGATTGCGGAAGCTCAAGCCCTGGCTAATCCCAAGAGCACCACCAGTGTGTCATCCAACGGCGTGCAGGCAACCGAGGATCGCTTCCTCAAGTTGCTGGTTACCCAGATGAAAAATCAGGATCCGCTCAATCCGCTCGACAATGCCCAGGTGACTTCGCAAATGGCGCAGTTGAGCACGGTGACCGGTATCGAGAAGCTCAATACCTCGCTGGATGCGATGTCCAAGAGCTTCATGGCCAATCAGTCGTTGCAGGCGGCCACCATGATCGGACACAACGTGCTGGTTCCAGGGGATAACGGTCTGAATCTAAGTGGCGGCGCGGCAGCGGCCGGCGTTGACTTGCAAGGCGCCGCCGATAAGTTGGAGGTGGCTATCAAGGATCAGTCCGGCACCGTGGTGCGCAAAATCGACCTGGGCGGCCAAGCAAACGCGGCGGCGTTAGCGTTTGCCTGGGACGGCAAGAACGATAGCGGCGAGACGCTGGCGGACGGGAAGTACACCTTCGACATCACGGCCATGCAAGGTTCGAATAAAGTGAAGGCGGAAAAATTGGCGTTGAGCGAGGTTGCCAGCGTTACGCTCGGTACCGCGGGCGTCAGCTTGAATGTGGCGGGTATTGGCGCGGTGGACGCGACCAAGGTCAAACAGATTTTCTAGTGTAGGGGGCTACCATGAGTTTTCAACAGGGTTTAAGCGGTTTAAATGTATCGTCCAAGAATCTCGACGTGATCGGCAACAATATTGCTAACGCCTCCACCGTTGGTTTCAAAGGTTCCCAGGCGCAATTCGCCGATGTGTACGCTGCCTCGCTTTCGGGTGCCGGTGCCAACTCGGTCGGTATCGGCTCCAAGCTGGCTGCGGTGGCGCAGCAGTTTACCCAGGGCAATATCAGCGTGACCAATAATCCGCTGGATGTGGCGATCAATGGTAGCGGCCTGTTTCGCATGAGCAACAACGGGGCGATCAGCTATACCCGCAACGGCCAGTTCCAGTTGAACAAGGACGGTTTCGTCGTCGGCAACACCGGGTTGCACGTCACCGGCTACCAGGTCAAGAATGGTACGTTGACCGGAGAGTTGGGCGATCTCAAGATCGATACCGCCGATTTGAGTCCGCAGAATTCGGCCCAGATGGCCATCACGGCCAACCTGGATTCACGGAAAACCAAGCCCACCGGGATTTTCCCGGCTGTATTGGTGGCGTCTACCCCGCCGACTTATGTGCCGCCCGATCCGTCGATGTACAACGACTCGACCTCCATCACGGTTTATGACACCTTGGGCAACAGCCATGTGGCGAGTATGTATTTCAACAAGACCGCGGTTGCCAATACCTGGGATGTGAAAATGGTGCTGGATGGCGGCCAATATACCACCGGCGCAGTCATGGATATGGGGACGGTGGCGTTCGATAATACCGGTAAGCTGGTTTCTGTTTCGCTTCAGGATCCGGCGCGAGGAACCGGGGTGACCACCGCCGTGCCTATGGGGTGGACCAGCGGCGATTGGAATCCGGCGCAATCGCTGAGCCTGGACATGGGCGGGTTGACCCAGTTCGGCAGCAACTACGGGGTGACCTCGTTGACCCAGGACGGCTACGCATCCGGGCGTTTGAGCGGTTTCAATATCGACCCGGAAGGGCTGATCCAGGGGCGTTATACCAACGGCAAAACCCGCACCATGGGTCAAATCGCGGTGGCTAACTTCACCAACAATCAAGGGTTGAAGCCGCTCGGCGGCAACCAGTGGGTGGAATCGCCGGAGTCCGGGCAGCCGATCGTCGGCAAGGCGGGCAGCGGCAACATGGGGGTGCTGCAGTCGTCGTCGGTGGAGGATTCCAATACCGATCTGACCCAGGAGTTGGTCGGCATGATTACCGCGCAACGCGTCTACCAGGCCAATGCCCAGACCATCAAAACCCAGGATCAGGTGTTGCAAACCCTGGTGAACCTGCGTTAATGACCGGCTGAGCATCGATCATGGATAAAATGATCTACATCGCCATGACTGGCGCCAAGCACACGATGTGGCAGCAGGCATCGACCTCGCACAATCTGGCCAACTCGGCGACCACGGCCTACAAGGCGGAATCCAACGCTTTCCGGGCGTTGCCGGTGTTCGGCGACGGCGCGAAAACGCGCACTTTCGTGGTGGACTCGACGGTCGGCGCCGATTTGAGCGAAGGGGCGATCCAGCAAACCGGCCGCGACCTTGACGTGGCGGTGCAAGGCAGGGGATGGCTCGCGGTGCAGGCGGAAGACGGCAGCGAAGCCTATACCCGCAACGGCAGCTTGACGGTCGGGCCGAACGGCCAATTACAAACGCGCACCGGCCAGAACGTCATCGGGGATGGCGGCCCGATCGCCATTCCGCCGGATGTACAAATCACCGTGGGGCGTGACGGCACGATTTCGACCATCCCGACCAACGGGGCGTTGACGGCAGTGGCGGTAGTCGGGCGGATCAAGCTGGTCAACCCGCCGGAAGCCGATTTGGTAAAGGGTACGGACGGTCTGTTTCGCCAGAAGAATGGTACGCCGGCCCAGGCCGATGCCAATGTCCAGGTGTTGGGTGGCGCCCTGGAGGGCAGCAATGTCAATGTGGTGGATTCGATGGTCAGCATGATCAACCTGGCGCGCCAGTTCGATATGCAGGTAAAGCTGATACAGAGCGCGGATACCAATGCCAAGCAGGCCAGTCAACTTTTGAATTTGAACGCATAAGGATAGAACAATGATCCGCTCACTATGGATTTCCAAGACCGGCCTTGAAGCGCAGCAGTTGCACATGGACGTGATCTCCAACAACA
>Ga0208566_1001273_pt1 | contig 14982 bp, 15 predicted proteins | sample PL_2010_150m_FD_184159 | JGI IMG/M metagenome (GOLD analysis project Ga0208566, IMG submission 184159) | Freshwater microbial communities from Powell Lake, British Columbia, Canada to study Microbial Dark Matter (Phase II) - PL_2010_150m... | ecosystem: Environmental > Aquatic > Freshwater >...
TCGCAATACCCATCACCTCAGTGTCACTGATTTCCAGTTTCCTCATGACGGCTACTCCTATCCACAATGAAGACACCGTCATTGTAGCATAACAATACGCCATCACTTATGACGCTATGTATAACATATGGAATGGCGCCAGGCGCGGATTACGATTGGCCACTGCACCGACGAGACGACAATACTCAAACGTCTCGTTGCGCCCAACGCCGGGAAAGCGCTGAGCCGCATCGGTTGGCGCGTCCCCGAATTTCAAGCGCCTGAACCCGCACAAGCCATCCATGGCGGGGATGGGGATGTCCCGGCTGACGATTTGTGAAGCCATGAGGAGGTCGGGACACCCCCGTTCCCGCCCGCTCCGTCGCTAAAGAACACACCGTAGCCGTACCGTTAACGCTATGCCTTGCGTATCGGCGGCGGAGTTCGATGCCGCCGAAAGGCTCAGTGATTGAAGTATTCCCGCGCCTGGTGCAGCACGCGGACGACTCGCACGACATTCGGCTCGATGCGGTAGATGATGGTGAAGGGAAAGCGACGCATTACCGCTTCTCTCGTTCCACGCGGGCCGGGGCGATAAATCAGTCCTGCACGTGCAGTGCGGTTCGCCTGCTCAATGATGGCTCGGATGGCTTGCTCGGCGATGTCGTACGGTGCGGCATCGAGGTAGTAATCGTAGATCCGGTCAAGGTCGGCCTGTGCCCGTTTCGACCAGTCAAGCAGCTTGCTTTTGCTGGCGCCCGGCATTCTGCTTGAAGCGTTCTTCAAAATGCCGGCGCAGTTCCTCATCGCTGACGATTCGCCCATCCTCGATATCTAAGATACCGAGACGGACTTGTTCGTCGTACCAGGCTTGGTACTCGGCTTGCTGTGCGGCAGTGGTCTTGCTGCGGTTGGAGAGTTTCATAGCGGCGGCTCCCATCTATCTCAAACATATCATAGCACCAAGAAAGAATTCATCCTCAACATATGACAATGCAGAATCTGATTACGGCGCCATCACCGGGACAGCCATTAGTCCCGCTTGACGGGCTGTATCCTATAATATACAGTACTCAGCATGCACACGGTTCAATCCACCGAAGCCTTTGGCACTTGGTTCAACGCGCTGAAGATGGCACGTCAACATTGAGGAATCATCATGGGCAAATTGAAACTGAAAAAATGGGATGTCGTCGAACACCTAGAATCCGACGAGGACATGGCACTTTACCTGGAAGCCGCATTCGAGGAGGCCGGCGATGATCCTGCCTTCATCACCAAGGTGCTGGGCGACATCGCCCGCGCACGCGGCATGTCACAACTGGCGCGCGATACCGGGCTGGGGCGAGAAAGCCTTTATAAGGCGCTTTCCGGTCAGGGTAATCCGAGCTTTGCGACCATCCTTAGGGTGATCCGCGCCCTAGGCGTGAAGCTGCACGCGGAGGTGGCGCACGCATGAGCCATTCGGTCTTTCAAAAAGCAGCGCATGATCGGTATCGGCCTGCTGGATTTCCTGGTCGTGCTGATCGTCCATATCGAATCCGACGAGGAAATCCGCATCATCTCCATGCGCAAGGCAGACAGCGATGAAACAGACCTCTTCTACAAAAACGCCGGCTACTTCTGACGACGCGCCGAAGTTGACGCAAGCCGACTTTGACCGTGCCCGGCTGCGAGTTGGCGGCAAGGATGTCAGTCGCGCCGAGTGGCAAGCGGCCGTGCGCGCCAGAGTTTCGAAGTTACGTATCAACATCATGCTCGATGCGCCCATCGTCGACCACTTCAAGGCGCTCGCCGGTGAGCGTGGTTATCAAACTTTGATCAACGACACGCTACGCCGCGTGATTGAAACCAGACACCTTGAGGCGGATTTGCGCCGCGTGATCCGCGAGGAGCTGGCGCACGAATCATCCAGTCGGTAAGCGTCCCTTTGCGACTCGGAAATTGGGCCGGTTCATATCCGGCCCTTTTGTTTGACGGCCGACTACGATCGCACGATTCGACAACTTTGCCCACACCAACGCACGAGACATAACACACGACTCCCATGAGACCAGGCATGCTCCGCGAACTCTTCCACCTCGCCTGGCCGGTTCTGATCGCCCAGGTGGCGGTGATGGCCAACGGCGTCATCGACACCGTCATGGCCGGGCGACTATCGCCGGTCGATCTCGCCGCCGTCGGCATCGGCTCGTCGATCTACTTCACGGTGTTCGTCACCGCCATGGGGGTGTTGATCGCCCTGACGCCCAACGTCGCGCATCTCTATGGCGCCGGCGACCAGGCCCTGATCGGCGAAGAGGTGCGGCAGTCGGCCTGGCTGGCGCTGCTGCTGGGGGTCGTGGTGATCCTGCTGATGCGTTACCCCGAGCCCTTCCTGGTGCTGTCGCAACTGACACCGGCGGTCGAGGTGAAGGTGCGCGCCTATCTCGACGCGCAGTCGTGGAGCGTCATCCCGTCGTTGCTGTTCCGCGTCTACTACGGCTTTGCCAGCGGCATCGGCAAGCCGCGCCCGATCATGATGTTCAACCTGCTCGGGGTGGCGCTCAAGGTGCCGCTCAACCTGGTCTTCATGTACGGCGCCCTGGGCATGCCGGCCATGGGCGGACCAGGCTGCGCCGTATCCACCGCCGTGATCGGCACGCTGAGCTGCCTGATCGCCTGGTCGTGGTGCGCTTACAACCCGGAGTATCGGGCCTATCGGATCTTCTCCGACCTGGATGGGCCGAAGCCGGCCAAGATGTGGTCCCTGCTGCGGCTCGGCATGCCCATCGGCGTCACCTTCTTCGTCGACGTCACCGCCTTCACTTTCATGGCCTTGTTCATTGCCCGCCTCGGCCCGGCCACTTCCGGCGCTCACCAGATCGCCTCCAACCTGGCGGCGCTGGTGTTCATGCTGCCGCTGTCGCTGGGCAACGCCGCCAGCGTGCTGGCCGGCCAGGCGCTGGGCGCGGGCGATGCGCGACGCGCCCGCCATGCCGGTGCGGCAGGGATCGTGGCGTGCCTGGGATTCGGCCTATTGACCTGCCTCGCGCTGCGGCTTGGCGCCGACAGCATCGCCGGCCTGTACACCAACAGTGCTGAAGTCCGCGCCGTGGCGGCGCTGCTGATCGGCTATGTCGCCGTGTATCACGTCTTCGATGCCTTGCAGACGGCGGCGGTGAGCGTGCTGCGCGGCTACAAGAAGACCAGCGTGCCGATGGCGATCTATGTCGTGGCCCTGTGGGGCGTGGGCCTGGCCGGCGGTTATGCGCTCGGGCTCACGGACATCGTTGGTCCGCCGCGAGGCGCACCGGGTTTCTGGCTAGCGGCGATGGCTAGCCTGGCGCTGGCAGGCGGGCTGGTAACGGCGTATTTCCTGCGCGTGTCGAAGGTTTCGTCGGCCTCTTCGTAGGTAGCTGCAATCCAAGCCGTGATTGGCGGCTACATCACCCAGTCAGCGGTACTCCCACCAGGGTGGCGACATAGGCCAGCAATGGAATCAGCACATACAGGGCCATTGTGACGAAGCCCAGCAGCATAGCCGCGTCATTGCCCGGGGCGCCGAGCAGGCGGCGAACGCCGCGCTGTGCGACGACGCAGCCATGCATCATTCCGACGACCAGCATTGGGGTCAGCGATCCTTTGACCAGGCCGATCGCGGACAGCAAGAACGGCGTGCTGCCGTAGATGACCACCGCCAGCGCCGCGCGGGCGTCGCGTTTGCCTTGACAATACGGTGCCAATAGCCAGATCATGCCCGCCGCCAGCAACACGATCGCGATTTGTGCCGCATAGAATGCCAGGCCCGAGCGGGCGGCATTCAGAAGGGCGGGGTGATGCGCCGGCGACAGCAGCGAGAAATCCAGCGGAAATGCGTAGGTGGGACCAGCGCCATTCATCGCAGAGCCTGCCACCAGAAGAAGCGCCTGGCCGACCGGAACGGCTTCGCTGTCAAACAACCAGATTCCCAGGAACAGGGCCAACGGACCGATGGCCCCCAACACCAGCAAATGTCGCCACATCCGCGCCAGATCCAGCGGCGCACTGCCGAGTGCATCCCAAGCAATAGCCGGTCGCAGCACCAGATTCACCGCCGTGCGCAGAATGCCGTCACGGGAGGGTACCGGGTCGGGCATGGCTGTTCCCATGTGAAGTCTACCAAGTGCCAGCACTCTGCTGGATTCGTTGGCTGATTCTAGGCCGATTGCCAGAAATGTATCTGGTTTCTGCCGCATAATCCGCGTCTCAGCCTGCGCCGGCTGCGCAGTTTCAACAAGGCAGACACATGAAGCGAGGCATCTGGAGCGCCATCGGCGCCTACACGTTGTGGGGCTTGTTCCCGGTGTATTTCAAATGGCTCGCCCAGGTTCCGGCGCTGGAACTGATCGGCCACCGGATCGTCTGGTCCTGCCTGATGCTGTGCGGCGTGATCGTCGTCAGGCGGCAGTGGCGCGCCTTCCGCGAGCATGCGCTGCAACTCGGGGTGATCCGCGCGTATGTGGTGGCGGCAGTGCTGATCAGCGGCAACTGGCTGGTCTATGTCTGGGCGGTAAACAGCGGATACATCATCGAAGCCAGCCTGGGCTATTTCATCAACCCGCTGATCAGCGTGCTGATGGCCGTCGTGTTGTTGCACGAGCGGCTGCGTCCCTGGCAGTGGGTTTCAGTGTCGCTGGCGGTCCTGGGAGTGGTCTATCTGACGTTCATCCACGGCTCCCTGCCGTGGATCGCGCTGACGCTGGCATTCACATTTGCGTTCTATGGCCTCATCAAGAAGAAGTCGCCGCTCGGCGCCTTGTTCGGCCTGACGCTGGAAACGGGAATCCTGTTGCTGCCGGCCCTGGTGTATCTGTTGGTGCTCGAGGGCGACGGCCGCGGCGCCTTCCACCACTCCGGCACGTTGATCGATACCCTGCTGATCGGTTGCGGACTGGTGACGGCCATTCCGCTGCTGCTGTTTGCCTCAGCGGCACAACGCATACCGCTGGCGCTGCTGGGGGTGCTGCAATACATCGGGCCAACGCTGCAATTCCTGATCGCCATCCTGATCTATCACGAACCTTTCGCGCTGAACAAGCTGATCGGTTTCGCCATCATCTGGACGGCATTGTTGATCTTCGCGATCGAAGGCTTCTTCGCCCGGCGCGCCCAGGCGGAACCCCTGCCAGAACCGCTGTAATAGTCCACGCCGGATTTCGCCTCTTCGCTCGGCGAAAGCGGGTAGAATGGCGGCCCCGCGGGGAACGGCCCTGAACCGTCGCACTTCCCCCCGTCCGCCGCATCATCGACTTCATCCGCTGAAACAGGATTCCCCGCCGTGCTCGTCGCATCCAACATCACCATCCAGTTCGGGGCCAAGCCCCTGTTCGAGAATATTTCGCTCAAGTTCGGCGAGGGCAACCGCTACGGCCTGATCGGCGCCAACGGCTCCGGCAAGACCACTTTCATGCGCATCCTCGCCGGGGTGCTGGAGCCGTCCGCCGGCAATGTCTCGCTGGATGCCCACGAGCGCATGTCCTTCCTCAAGCAGGACCAGTTCGCCTACGAGGACATCCGCGTCCTCGACGTGGTGATGATGGGCCACGAGCAGATGTGGGCCTGCATGCTGGAAAAGGACGCCATCTACGCCAATCCGGAGGCGAGCGAAGCAGACTATCTGCACGCGGCCGAGCTCGAATCGAAGTTCGCCGAGTACGGCGGCTACACCGCCGAGTCCCGCGCCGGCGAACTGCTGCTCGGCGTCGGGATTCCCACCGACCAGCACGCCGGCCCGATGTCCGCCGTCGCCCCGGGCTGGAAGCTGCGCGTACTGCTGGCGCAGGCACTGTTTTCCAACCCGGATATCCTGCTGCTCGACGAGCCGACCAACAACCTCGACATCAACACCATCCGCTGGCTGGAGGACGTGGTCAACCAGCGCGACAGCACCATGATCATCATCTCCCACGACCGCCACTTCCTCAACCAGGTGTGCACCCACATGGCGGACCTGGACTACGGCACGCTCAAGGTCTATCCCGGCAACTACGACGACTACATGGAGGCGTCGGCCCAGGCGCGGGCCCGCCAGGTTTCGGCCAACGCCAAGGCCAAGGACAGGGTCACCGAATTACAGGAATTCGTGCGCCGCTTCTCGGCCAACAAGTCGAAGGCGCGCCAGGCCACTTCGCGCGCCAAGCTGATCGAGAAGATCAAGGTCGACGACCTCAAGCCCAGTTCGCGGCAGTATCCGTGGATCCGCTTCGAGGTGGACGACAAGGAGAAACTGCATCGCCATGCCGTGGAGATCGACAACCTGCGCTACGCCTATGACCGCACGCTGTTCCAGAATTTCAGCACCTTCATCGAGGCCGGCGACAAGGTCGCCATCATCGGCGAGAACGGTGTCGGCAAGACCACGCTGCTGCGTTGCCTGGCCGGCCCGGCGCTGGGCGGTCTCACCCCTCAGGGCGGCGCCGTCAAATGGGCGGAGAAGGCCCGGCCCGGTTACTTCGCCCAGGACCACAGCGAGGACTTCGCCGAGGATGAAACGCTGGTCGACTGGATCCAGGGTTGGGCACGCCAAGGCGAGGACGAGCAGATCGTGCGCAGTACGCTGGGCCGGCTGCTGTTCACCGGCGACGACGGCAAGAAATCGGTCAAGGTCATTTCCGGCGGTGAGCAGGGCCGCATGCTCTTCGGTAAACTAATCCTGATCAAGCCGAATGTATTATTGATGGACGAACCGACCAACCACCTCGACATGGAGTCCATCGAGTCGCTCAACACCGCCCTCGACAAATACACCGGCACGCTGGTGTTCGTCTCGCACGACCGCGAGTTCGTCTCGTCGATCGCCACGCGCATTTTCGAGATCAAGGGCGGCGCCATCATCGACTACAAGGGCAACTACGAGGACTATCTGGCCAGCCAGGGGATAGAGTGAGCAGAGCTCATCTCATCAATATCCGCGCGTGCGACGGGGCGAGTCTGGCTCCAGGGCAAGGCGCGAGCGGCGACGAGTCCGCCGACCTGAAGCAGATCGCCGGGGTCTACGCCGGGGGTCACGGCAAACATCCGGCGCAGCAAGGATGCATCGCCTTTGCAGCGACGGCAGTACGTGACAACGACTAGAATGACGGGTTGCTTGAACCGCAATCGGCCAAGCCGGCACCTCGGCTGAGGTATCATGCACCCCTGCAATCACGCTGACCTGGAACCCGAGCACCCATTGGATCCCCGTATCTTTCAGTTCGAAGTCACCGCGGACGGGCAAGCCCGTCCAGGCTTCGGCATCATCGCGGCGTTCGTTCCGGCCGAACTTGAATGGCCGGCGGTCGTGGCATTCGCCTGCGATCCCTACCATGACCCCGGTCGCCCGATCAAGGACATGGCCCCGGCAGCGATCGGTTTCCTCCAGGCGGAAATCGGGGTTCCCGCAGACACCTTGAACTGGACCATGATCGATGCCGTGGGACGGTTCACCCTGGCCGAGCCAAAGTGGCCCGACGGCGGCACCACAGGCGTGCCCGAAGTGACCTACCAGCGCTATCCGACCGGCCTCAGCGTCGAAGCCTTCCTCAAGGAAACCGGCGCGGCCGGTGAAGTGGCCCTGGAAATGCTCTCGGTGGCCAGCGAGACCCCCGCGCTGGAGGAAGAAACACCCTCGATACAGGACTTTCTCGACGCTGTCGAATCCCACGGCAACCTGCCCGTTCCCAGCACCCTGTTTCACATGGTCGAGGACGCCGTCAGCAAGGGGGACATCAAGAAAGTCGCCGCCGTCATACAGTCCGATCCGGTGATCTCCCTGTCGCTGATCAATTACGCCAACGCGGCCCGCTTCATCGGCGCCGACAAGACCGCCTCGGTGCGCCAGGCGGTGGTGCGCCTGGGCATGGTCTTCGTGCAGCGGGTGGTGTTCGTTGCCGCAATGATGATGCGCTATCAGAAAGGTCGCTGCCCCGAATTCAATTATTCGGCGTACTGGATGAATGCGCTGGCCACCGGCGCGGCCATGCGCGCGCTGCTGCCCGACTACGGAATCCCCGAATCGATGGCCGACGATGCCCATGCCATCGGGCTGGTGTCGTGCATCGGCTGGCTGGCCGTCGCGGAAACCTATCCGGCGCTGATGACCAAGTACCTGCAGCGCTGCCGGGGCAAGGATCCGCTCCCCAAGATCCGCCTGCAGAACGAGATATTTCCCTGCCCGATCCGCCTGGTCTCCGAGCGTTATCTGCAGCGCTTCTCGTTTCCCGACGTGGTTCACTCCACGGTGGCCGGCCGGAACGCAGGGCACCACAACCTGGGCGAATGCCTGGCCCGCGCCACCCGCGTGGCACAGAAGCTGGCACCGCTCAACTGCCTGGCGGTGCTTCCCATGACTGAAGTGCCGGCAGCCTGCAAGCAGGAGTGGGATCACTGGCAGACGCTGCTCAAGAGCGTCAAGGGCTGAACCCGGACCCGATTCCTTCAGCATCAGCGCGCCGCTTCCTGCGCCATGCCATTGCCCGTCCAGGCTGACCCACTCCAACCATGATTCTCCTGCGTAACCTCTGCTTCGGCCGCAATGGCCAATTGCTCGTCGAAGATGCCAGCCTGCAATTGCATCCGGGCTGGAAGATCGGTCTGATCGGCGCCAACGGCACCGGCAAGTCGTCATTCCTGTCGCTGCTGCGCGACGAGTTGCATGCCGAAAGCGGCGACCTGGAACTGCCACGTGCCTGGGTGCTGGCGCATGTCGCTCAGGACACGCCGGCGCTGCCCGACGCGGCGCTGGCATTCACGCTCGACGGCGACACCGAACTGCGCGCCATCGAGCACCAGTTGGCGGAAGCCGAAACGGCAAGCGACGAGACCCATGACGACCAGCGGAAGTCCCTGTGGGACGGCCACCTGATCGGCGAACTGCATGGACGTCTGGGCGAGATCGGCGGCTACGCGGCGCCGGCGCGTGCCGCCGAACTGCTGCACGGCCTGGGATTCTCCGATGCGGACTTCGCTCGGCCGGTCTCGGACTTTTCCGGCGGCTGGCGGGTGCGCCTGAATCTGGCCCGGGCGCTGATGTGCCGCTCGGACCTGCTGCTGCTCGACGAACCGACCAATCACCTCGATCTGGATGCGGTGCTGTGGCTGGAGAGCTGGCTGAAGAACTATTCCGGCACCCTGATCCTGATCTCGCACGACCGCGATTTCCTCGATGCCGTCGCCGACCATACCCTGAACCTGGAACAGCGCAGGCTCAAACTGTATACCGGCGGATACAGTGACTTCGAACGCCAGCGCAGCGCGCAGTTGGCCCTGCAACAGTCGATGTACGAAAAGCAGCAGCGCGAACGCGCCCACCTGCACAGCTACATCGAGCGCTTCCGCGCCAAGGCCACCAAGGCGCGCCAGGCGCAGAGCCGCATCAAGGCGCTGGCGCGGATGGAAGAAGTCACGGCGGCGCACGTGGACACCCAATTCACTTTCCGCTTCCGCGAAGCCGGCGCAGCGCCCGATCCCCTGCTGGTGGTGCACGACGGGCGCGCCGGCTATGGTGACAAGACCGTCCTCGCCGACATCAAGCTGACGCTGCGGCCGGGACAGCGCCTGGCCCTGCTGGGCCGCAACGGCGCCGGCAAGTCGACCCTGGTGAAACTTTTGGCGGGTGCTCAGTTGGGTGGTCTCCAACCGATGTCCGGCGAACGCGTCGAAGGCCGAGGACTCGTTATCGGCTACTTCGCCCAGCATCAACTGGAACAGTTGCGCCCGGACGAATCGCCCTTGCAGCACATGCTGCGCCTGCATTCCCGGACGCGCGAACAGGAGTTGCGCACTTATCTCGGCAGTTTCGATTTTCGCGGCGACATGGTGTCGGCACCCTGCGGCCGTTTTTCCGGCGGCGAAAAGTCGCGTCTTGCCCTGGCACTGTTGATCTGGCAAAAGCCCAACCTGCTGCTCCTCGACGAGCCGACCAACCACCTCGACCTGGAGATGCGCGAGGCCTTGAACCTGGCCCTGCAGGAATACGAAGGCGGCGTGGTGCTGGTGTCGCACGACCGCCATCTGCTGCGCACCACCGCCGACGAATTGTGGCTGGTCGCCGACGGCCGGGTACAACCCTTCGACGGCGACCTCGACGACTACTCCGACTGGCTGGCGAAACAGCGTTCGTCCGCGGCGCCCGCGGCAACGCCCTCGGCCGGCAAGCAGTCGCGGCGCGAAGACCGCGCCCAGGCCAACGCGGAGCGCCAGGCACTGCTGGAACAACGGCGCGGCCTGGAGAAGGAGACCGTCAAGATCGAAAAGCTGATCGCCTCCCGCCAAAGCGAACTGGCGCTGCTCGAGACACGCCTGCTCGATCCCGCGCTCTACGCCGGAACCGCCGGCGCGCCGGCCGACCCGGCCCTGGCGCAGAGCCTGCTAAAGCGCAAGAGCGAACTGCTGCGCGCCGTCGAACAGGCGGAGCAGCGCTGGCTGGAAATGCATGACGAGATGGAGCGGATGCCGTCAGCCTAGTACCCTGAACTAATGCAGCCTTTCCGGACTGCCGCAACACTGCTTGTACTTCTTGCCGCTGCCGCAGGGACAGGTCTCGTTGCTGCCCACCTTGGGTTCATCGCGGCGCAAGGTTTCGCCTTCTCCCGGTGAGCGCCGGATGCGCCAGAAATCGTAGATAGCCGACACCAGTTCGGGTAGTTCCTCCTGGGCGCGACCGATCGCCAGCTTCTCTTCGGCCGCCGAAATCCAGCGCTCATGGTTTTTTTCCGCGTCTTCCCGGAGCATGCCGTTGAGCAGGAACATCGATTGCAGCAACTCCGATAAATCCTCGGCGTCTTCGCCGGCGAACTCGTACCAGTCGTTGCCTAATTGGGTCCCGTAGATGTAGGCGTCGGCCCAGGCGGCGAAATCGAGTTCCTCGGGATCGTCGGCGAACGGGTAGAGGATCAACTCCCACGGCTCGTCCTGCTGCAGGGTGTCGGCAATGTCGTTGTAGAAACCCATGACCAGCGACAGCACCTCGTTGGCCTGCTCCGCGCTTTCATAGGTCGGCGCTTCCCCCAGCGCGGCCGTCAGCCAGACGCTGGGCGGAATCGCTTCCGGTCCGCTGACCACGGCGCAAATCAAGGCCTGCAGTTCATCCAGTTGCATCGCCTCGTCCTTGAAAATGGCTGAATCGAGCAATTCCTCGAGGCGGTCCAGTTGGGCTTCGGAGAAAGTTGGCGAGGGATTCATGTCGGGCTCGGTGGTTCGATGAAACGCAGTCTACCCCTAACCGCCGCTTCAATGAATTGATTCAGTCATAATTGGGCAGGCTCGGACCATGAGCCATGCAAATACAATCGTTGGACTCGAACCTCCGGGGAATGGGCATGAATCAGACCGAACGCTTCTACAAGATCGAGCAAATCCTCCATGACCGGAAGATCGCCACGTTTCAGCAAATGCTGGACACGCTGGAAGTTTCCCGCGCGACACTGAAGCGCGACCTGCAATACCTGCGCGACCGCCTCAACGTGCCCATCGTCTATGACCGCGATGCCGCCGGCTATCGTTTCGAGACGCCGGGCCGACACGGGGGGAAACACGAACTGCCGGGCCTGTGGTTCAACGCCTCGGAAATCCATGCGCTGCTGATGATGCAGAACCTGCTCGAAGAAGTGCAGCCGGGCCTGCTCGGACCGCACATCGCGCCCTTGCAGACACGCCTGAAGAGCCTGCTCGGCAGCCGCGACGACGCGCCGGAAGAAGTCGCCCGGCGCATTCGCATCCTGCATGCCGCCAAACGCCACGCCGGACTGAAGTATTTCGACCTGATCGCCTCGACCCTGCTGAAACGCCGGCGCCTGTTCATCCGCCACTACAACCGCGGATCCGGCCAAGAGACCGAACGGGAGGTATCGCCGCAGCGCCTGATCTATTACCGCGACAACTGGTACCTGGATGCCTGGTGCCATCTGCGCCAGGAAGTCCGCAGCTTTGCGGTGGATGCCATCCGCCGTGCGGAGCATGTAGACAAGAAGGCGCGCGAGATCGCCAAACGCGACCTGGATGCGGTACTCGGCGCCGGCTACGGAATATTTTCCGGCGCCGTGGTGGCGTGGGCGAAGTTGCGCTTCACGCCGTCGCATGCCCGCTGGGTGGCTGCCGAGCAGTGGCACCCGCAGCAGAAAACCCAGAGCGAGCCCGACGGCCATTTCCTGCTCGAACTGCCCTACTCCAACCCGACCGAATTGATCATGGATATCCTGCGCCATGGCTCGGGCGTGGAAGTGCTGGAGCCGGAGTCCTTGAAGGAGGCAGTGCTGAAGGAGCTGGATGCGGCCCGGGCGGCGTACCGGCAAACTGACTGAATGCGGCCGCCCGCCGATCGGCCCGGGTGCCGCGCTGAGTTACGCGGCTGGGTCCGGGGCTGTTGCCGCGGGTGACAGGAGCATGTTGAACTCCGTGCCGCGTCCGTCGTGGCCATGCAGGCTGACCGCCAGCCCCAGGGCATTGGCCAGGGTCCGGGTGCTGAACAGGCCGAGGCCGAACCCTTCCGAAATCGACGCCTCCGCGTCGAAGCGCTGAAACGCGTCGAACGCCCGCCGGGTCTGATCTTCGGTCATACCGCGGCCGCTATCGCGGATGACCAGGCGCAACCCGCCGCCGCGCCGGCAGCCGACCAGGATCCGGTCGCCGCGATCGGTATAGCGGATGGCGTTGGAGAGCACGTTGCGGAGGATGCGCTGGAAGTACGGCACGTGCGTTGTAATGAAGAGGCGTGACGGCACATAGCGGACGGTAAGTTGCTTGTGCGCAGATCGACCCCGGTATTCCTCGATCAACGGGGCCAGCAGGGCATCGAGTTTCACCGTCTCCAGTGCCGGGCGATGCGACGCCTCATGGACCGACGCGAGTTGCTGGATGTTGACCAGAAGGTCATCGACCTCGCGTAGCGCCAGGTCCAGCTTGCGTGAGTATGCTTCCCGTTGTTCCGGTGTGGCTGCCGACTTCAGCAGATCGGCGAACAGGCTGACCCCGAACAGGGGTTGGCGCAGATCATGATTCGTGGCCGCAAATAGCAGGCTGCGTTCACGCATGATCGCCGTTTCCTTCTCCTGCTGCATCACGGCTTCATGGCGTGCCGCCACCAGCGCATCTCTTTGGCGCATCAGGCGCTGGCTCATGGCAAATCCAAAAAGAATCGCGACCACGGTGGCCTGTACCAGGGCAATGGTGTTCGATGACCACAACTGGGGATTGTCGACGACCCGGGCGATCAGAAACAATGAGCCCACCGCTAGATATGCCAGCCAGGCGGCGGCAATGAATCCGGAGAGGGGGATTTTCCTGCGGGCGGCCAGTCCAGAAACAACAACCAACATCAGCGCGATCGTGGTTCCGCCCCATACAATGAGAATTCTGGCCGCGACTGGAAACACCAGGGGAAACCACAGCGCCATGCCAAGCCAGAGCCAACCCAGCACCTGCAACAGGCGATCGCCAGTTGGAGTCCAGGCGGCCGAACTCAGGTAGATGCGTGCATGCAGGCTGCCGCAGCCGAGCAAGCTGGCATAGGCTGCAAATCCTATCGAACTCAGCGTGGTTTCCGGCAGGGAGGGAAACAATTCGCTCAGAAAGCCGGACAGCCACAACGCGCCGACCAGATCGGCAATCAGCATGCAGATAAACAACGGTGCCGATCGGTCGTCGAGGTAGCGACGCTGTGATCCGATGTAGACGACGATGAAGAGGCAGCTTCCCAGCGCCATGCCTATGGCAACGTGGATCTTCCGCACCCGTTCGGCGAAATTCACCGGATGATAGACGAACACCGGAAAGCGAACGATGGCCGGGCCTTCGACTCGCAGCAACAGTTCCGTGGTCTTTAGGGGAGCCAGTTGCAGCGCCCAGACCGGATAAGTGGTCCCGCCGCCGATACGACCGTCAGCAGTGTCAGCCAGCGATTTGAGCTGGCGCCAAGTACCGGTGTCGTCACGCTCGAACAGATGGGTATCGTACTGGGTGGTTGTCTCCACCGCGAGCAGACGCATCAGCTCGGATGTCTCCGGATTGTGAAGCGAGAACAAGGCCCAGAACGGGGTCGTGCCACGACCCACGACGCGGTCCGGACTATCGACGCTTTTCGCGTCGCTCCCGGCCGCCAGTTCCGCTGCCTGATCAGGGGTAAGTTGTCGGTCGACAGGCGCCACGAAGCGCAGTGCCGGCCAGACGGCGACACGTTCGGCGTCGGGGGAAAGTTCGATCGACGCCGGGGGCGCGGCTTGCGACACGAGGACCAGGCACCCCGCGCAGCATGCCACGAGAAGACGCAGCAACCGGCAATTCATCTGCGGTTCTCAGCCTTTCGGGCGATCATGGGCCTGGTCGGTTTCCTGGAGGTAGCGGACCACCGCTTCGGTACGATTTCTTGCACCCAGCCGACTGAGGATTTCCTTCATGTGGGAGCCGACGGTTTCATCGCTGAGATTCAGCCGTGCGGCTATTTGTTTGTTGCTGCGGCCTGCCATCAACTCTTCGATCACGGCAACCTGCTTTGGCGTTAACAGCCGGTTGGCTTTGTCAGTACCTGCCGGCGGGATATCCTGCCGGGCGGGATGCCTGCCGATGACTGCCCGAATTTCGTTGCGCAGGGTCTGAATCGAGGTGCTCTTGATGAGATAGCCGATCGCCCCGAGTCTGGTAGCCTCGCTGCGCAGCGCCGGATCGTCCAGCGCCGTGAACACCAGTATGGGAGTCGCGGGCGCTGCCTGGCGCAAGCGGCCGACGGCTTCGGTTCCCTGGGTGTCGGTCAGCGTCAAGTCGGTGACGATCAGCAAGGGCGCGGGCCGCCGCGCGAGGATGTGCAGCGCCGCACGAAGCGTCTCCGCGGTATCCACTTTCAGCCCGGGATCGCAGTCGCCGACACAAGCGATGAGCGAATCCGCGACCAGTGGATGGTCCTCGACGATGAGGGCAAACGGAGTTCGGCGGTCATCCTGCATGCAGCGGCATCCTTCGGAACTCCACAGCGGATAGTGCGACTTTGGTCGACCGGAATATCGGGTCGCTCTC
>Ga0208566_1001274_pt1 | contig 14979 bp, 12 predicted proteins | sample PL_2010_150m_FD_184159 | JGI IMG/M metagenome (GOLD analysis project Ga0208566, IMG submission 184159) | Freshwater microbial communities from Powell Lake, British Columbia, Canada to study Microbial Dark Matter (Phase II) - PL_2010_150m... | ecosystem: Environmental > Aquatic > Freshwater >...
CCTGAAGGTGCTGCGCGAGCTGTTCATGGCGCGCGATGCGATCGCCCGCAAGGAAGATCTGCCGACGTTCCGGGTGATCCAGAACGAGGTGCTGCTGAACCTGGTGCGTCTCAAGCCGACGCAGGTGAGGGATTTGCTCGGCGTGCGCAGCATGCATCCGCGTGTGGCCCGGAACTATGGCGAACAGATTGTCGGCGCGATCCGGAGCGGCATGTCCAGTCAGGCGTTGCTGCCCAAACCTCCAGCCGAGCCGCCCGCGCCTGTGGATGCGGCAGAGATCGAAGCCCGCTTCCAGAAGCTCAAGAAATGGCGGCAGGGCAAGTCCGTATTGCTCGACCTGGAGCCCGCGTTGATCGCTTCAAACGCCATTCTTTACAATGTCGCCAGAATCCTGCCGGCCGATCTGCCGCAAATGATGGAGATCCCCCTGGTGCGGCGCTGGCAGGTCGATGCCTACGGAGCCGAGTGGCTGGCGGCGCTGGCAGCTACCGAATCGGATCGAAACCATTGAAACGATTGAACCGCGCATGAACAGGCTGATACTCGCGCCGATGGAGGGTCTCGCTGACGACGTGTTGCGTGACGTGCTGACACGCGCCGGCGCCTATGACTGGTGCGTGACCGAGTTCGTCCGGGTGACCAATGCCCTGCTGCCGCACTCATGCTATATGCGCATTTGTCCCGAGTTGCGGCATTCCTCGCGAACCCGTGCTGGAACGCCGGTGCGGATACAGTTGCTCGGGTCCGATCCCGACATGCTCGCGGAGAACGCAGCCCGGCTGGCGCTGCTGTCGCCCGCCGGCATCGACCTTAACTTCGGCTGCCCGGCCCCATTGGTCAATCGTCATCGTGGCGGCGCGGCGTTGCTGGACGAGCCCGAGTTGTTGCAACGTATCGCAGCGGCGGTGCGCAGCGCGGTGCCGCGGAACATCCCGGTCACTGCCAAGATGCGCCTGGGCATCGCCGACCCCGGTCGGGCGCTAGCCTGCGCCCTCGCCCTGGAAGCGGGCGGCGTCCAGGAACTGGCGGTGCACGCGCGCACCCGGCTCGATGGCTACCGCCCGCCGGCGCGCTGGGAATGGATCGCACGGATCTGCCAGACGGTGCGATTGCCGGTCATCGCCAATGGCGAAGTGTGGAATGTGGCGGACTACCGGCACATTCGCGCCGCCACCGGCTGCAACGACGTCATGCTCGGCCGCGGCGCGGTGGCGGATCCATGGCTGGCTGCGCGCATTCGTGGCGAGCGGGCGGAGCATGCCAGCAACGCCGACTGGATCGGTCTATTCCCGATAGTCACCGATTTCTGGTCGCAGGTTCAGGCGAAATCGCACTCCCGGCACGCGCCCGGGAGGCTCAAGCAGTGGCTTAGGCTGTTGGGAAGAAATTATCCCCAGGCCGAATCGCTATACCGAAACATCCGTGAATTGCGTTCGGCATTTGAAGTGAGCCTGGCGCTGGAGAGATACGGCGTTGAACCGAAAACCACCTTGATGAACCTTGCCGCGGCCTGACGAACATGATGCTTGAACTGACCCCTCCGGAAATCCGCGTGATCGGCTGCCTGATCGAAAAGCAGATCACCACGCCGGAGCAATACCCCTTGTCCTTGAACTCGCTGACCAATGCCTGCAACCAGAAAAGCAACCGCGATCCGGTGCTGGAGATGGATGAGGCGAGCGTACAGGCGACCGTCGATCAATTGATCAAGAAATTCCTGGTCAGCGAACAAAGCGGTTACGGCAGCCGCGTCGCCAAGTACCAGCAGCGTTTCTGCAATACCGAATATGGCGTCCTGAAATTTTCGCCGCAGGAACTCGGCACCATTTGTGAACTGTTTTTGCGCGGTCCCCAGACGCCGGGCGAGTTGCGCAGCCGCGCCAGCCGGATGTGCAGGTTGGCCGACGTGAACCAAGTCGAAGCCATGCTGGTCAGCCTCGCCCAACGCGAAGACGGTCCATTCGTGGTCCGCCTGCCACGCCAACCGGGCCGGCGTGAATCCCGTTACGCCCAGCTGTTCGGCGGCGAGGTGGGCGGCGCCGGGGAGGGTGAGACGCTGGCGGGTTCGCACCGGCAGCTTGCGGATGTCGACCCGGCGGACGGGGTCCAGATCTCTTTGGAACAGCGGATAGCCAGGCTGGAAGCCGAAGTCGCTGAATTGAATCGACTGATTCAGGATCTTCGCTAGTACCCTAGACCGAAATACGGGCACTGGTGCCCGCCTTAGTTTTCGGGGTACTGGTGCCCGCCTTAGTTTTCGGGGTACTGGTGCCTACCCTTTCTTAGGGGTATTAAGGCGACTTGTCGATTGTTAAAATACATCGCTCGGGTCTCCACACGCCGGGCCCGAGATGATTGGATATCGGCGATTTGGGCACGCATTTCCGGAAAGGTGCATATTCGGTTTCTGCTAGTATTGACCCATATGTGTTCTCCGTGTCGCCGGCATGCTGGCTAGCCGCTTTCCCTCCATGAGTTTCAAAGCCCGCATCCTGATGGTCGTCCTGGCATTGCTGATCGCGGGCATCTGGGGGCTGGCGGCACGCGTGGCAGTGGTCATGCAGAACGACCTGGAGAAAGTCCTGGGCGAGCAGATGTCGACAACAATCCAGTATGTCGCATCGGACCTTGACAGCAAGTTCCAGATGCGCATCGACGCCCTCAATGACATCGCTGCCGCGATTCCGCCCGGTAATCTAACCGACGTGGCGAAGCTTCAGCAACATCTGCAACACCATGTTGCCTCCAAAGCGCTCTTTCCCACCGGAGTCGTTATCGCTGATAGGCATGGCATCATTGTGGCCGATTACCCGCGGGTCAAGGAACGTTCCGGTGGGAACATCAGCGATCGGCCTTATTTTCAGGAGACCATGACCCACGGCCGCTCGACCATAGGCTCGCCGACCGTGAGCCGGTTCCTGAAGCAACCCTTCGTCGCCATCGCCGTCCCTCTCCGTGATGCCTTGGGTGTCGTTATCGGAGCCATGGTGGGTCCCGCCTATTTGTCGGATCGCAATCTGTTCGGCCAGCTGGAACAGACCAAGCTCGGCAGCAGCGGCAACTTCATCGTCATGTCGCCCAAGGACAATTTGATCGTCTCGGCGACCGACAAGAAGCGCATCATGACCGCTATCCCTGCCAAGGGCGTGAACCCGCTGCTCGACCGGCGCATCGCAACCGGGTACGAAGGGGCGGGAGTCGTCCTCAATGCGATGGGCGTCGAGGTTCTGAGTGTCAGCCGCCGGATGAATACCACCGACTGGATCGTCATCGCGGCGGTCCCCACCGAAGAGGTGTATGCCCCGATCGTGACCCTCAAGCGCCAGATATATTGGGCGGCGTTGCTGCTTTCCATCGTCGTCATGCTGATCCTGCGCTTCGTCCTGGGACGTCAGTTGTCTCCGCTGATCGAAGCCGGTGCGGCGCTGCGGCGCATGACAGCCGGCGAGGAAGCTTTCGCGCCGATCCCCATCAAACGCGATGATGAAATCGGCCAGTTGGTGGACAACTTCAACCGGCTGGTGGCGGAACGTCAGCGCACCGAACAGGCGCTGCGCGAGAGCGAGGCACGCTACCAGGACCTGACATCGATGTCGTCGGATTGGTTGTGGCAACAGGATGCCCAGTTTCGCTTTTCAGACATGTCCTACGGCCTCTCCATCACCCGCCTGAACCCCGAGAAGACCCTTAACAAGACCCGCTGGGAACTGCCCATCCTCGGGGTCACCGAGGCGCAGTGGCAGGCACATCGGCAGATGCTTGAGCGCCATGAACCTTTCAAGGACTTTGTCTACCAGATTGAAACGGAACCTGGCCAGCTGCGCTGGTTTTCGATTACCGGCAATCCGGTGTTTGGAGAAACGGGAGAATTCCTGGGCTACCGTGGCGTCGGCACCGACATCACCGAGCGCAAGGCGGCAGAACAGCAGATCGAGTTTCTGGCCTATCGGGATACCCTGACCGGACTGCCCAACCGCCTGCTGCTCAATGACCGGTTCGAACAGGCCAAGGCCTATGCGGATCGCTTCAAAACCAAGGTGGCACTGCTGTTCCTGGATCTGGATAATTTCAAGACCATCAATGACTCCCTGGGCCACGCCATCGGCGATCACCTGCTGAAGGAAATCGCCGTGCGACTCAGCGAAAGCATTCGAGACACGGACACCGTCAGCCGGCAAGGTGGCGACGAATTCCTGATCGTGCTGTCGGATCTGACCGACGCGGACACCATCGCGCCCATTCTGGACAAGCTCATGAAACGCCTGCGGGACACCTTTTGGATTGACGGACAGGAACTGTCCACCTCGATCTCGGTCGGTATCACTCTCTATCCGGAGGACGGCAAGGACTTCGATTCCTTGTTCAAGAAAGCCGACATGGCCATGTACCGGGCCAAGGACTCGGGACGCAATACCTATCGCTTCTTCGACGAGAACATGAATGTTGAAGCCGTCGAGCACCTGGCGATGAGGAACGGTTTGCGCAGGGCGCTGGAGCGTGACGAGTTCGTGCTGCATTACCAGCCGCAAGTCGACCTGGGCACCGGCCAGGTGGTAGGCGCCGAGGCATTGATCCGTTGGCGTCATCCGGATCTCGGGCTGATCGCGCCGGGGAGATTCATTCCGATCGCCGAGGATAGCGGATTGATCGTGCCGATCGGCGAATGGGTGATGCGCGAGGCGTGTCGCCAGGGGATGGTCTGGAAACAGGCGGGACTGCCCGAGATGCTGATCGCCGTGAACCTGTCTTCAGTGCAGTTCAAGCGCGGCGACGTGGTGCAGACGGTGATCGGCGCATTGGAGGCGTCGGGTTTCAATCCGGCCTTGCTCGAACTGGAACTGACCGAGTCGATCCTGATCGGAAATACCGAGAGCGTACTGGCCATCATCAAGCGGCTGAAATTGCTGGGTGTAAAACTCTCGATCGACGATTTCGGCACGGGTTATTCGAGCCTGTCTTACCTGAAGCGCTTCGATGTCGACAAATTGAAGATTGACCAGTCCTTCATTCGCGACCTTTCATCCGATCCGGAAGACGCGGCGATTGTCCGTGCCATCATCCAGATGGCCCAGAGCCTGAACCTGAAGACCCTCGCCGAAGGTGTGGAGGATGCCCAGATGCTCGAACAGCTGCGCATCTTCCGTTGCGATGCAGTGCAAGGTTTCCATTTCGCCAGGCCGATGCCAGCCGAGGAATTTGCCGGTTTTCTTGACAAGTCGAGGGCCGATTCTCAGGCATCATGAGGAGATCCTACGATGCCGTGATCATCGGGGGCGGTCACAACGGACTGGTATGCGCCGCTTACCTTGCCGCCCGCGGTTGGTCAGTGCGTGTCCTGGAGCGTCGGGCCATGGTCGGCGGGGCCGCGGTGACCGAGGAGTTTCATCCGGGGTTTCGCAATTCCACGGCCAGCTACACGGTGAGCCTGCTGCACCCGAACGTGATCCGCGACCTGAAGCTCGTCGAGCACGGCTTGCGCGTGGTCGAGCGGCCTTTCTCCAATTTCCTGCCGCTCGGCGACGCCGAATGCATTAAAGTCGGCGGCGGCCTGGAGGCGACGCAAAGTGAAGTGGCGCGGTTTTCCAGGCGCGATGCCGAGCGCCTGCCGCAATACTATGCGATGCTCGAAGGCGTTGCCGCGGTCCTCAAGGATCTGTTGCTGGAAACACCGCCCAATCTCGGGGGCGGGATCAGGGACTGGTTCCAGGTGCTGAAAGTCGGCAAGCGCTTCAAGGCGCTGGACATGCCGGTGCGCCGCGACGTGCTGGAGCTGTTCACCAAGAGCGCCGGAGACCTGCTGGACCAGTGGTTCGAATCGGATCCGATCAAGGCGTGCTTCGGATTCGACAGCGTGGTCGGCAATTTCGCGTCGCCTTACATGGCTGGCACCGCCTACGTTCTGCTGCATCATGTATTCGGTGAAGTGAATGGCAAGCCCGGCATCTGGGGGCACGCCATCGGCGGTATGGGCGCAATCACCGCGGCGATGGCCAAGGAAGCCGTGCTGCGCGGAGTCGAAATCACCACCGATGCCGCGGTGGCTAGCGTCATGCTGCGCGACTCGGCGCAGGGTAGCGAGGCGGGCGGAGTGGTGCTGGAGGATGGCACGGAAATCTTCGCCAAGACCATCGTTTCCAACCTGAATCCGAAACTGCTGTTTCAAACGCTGGTCGATCCGCTCAAACTTCCCGCCGATTTCGCGCGGCGCATCGATGCCTACAAATGCGCCTCGGGGACTTTCCGCATGAACGTCGCTTTGTCCGAATTGCCGCGCTTCACCTGCCTGCCGACCGAAGGTCCCGGACCGCACCATTCGTCCGGCATCATCATGGCGCCTTCCTTGCGATACATGGAGCAGGCCTATTTTGATGCACGCCGCAGCGGCTGGTCGGCCCGGCCGATCGTCGAAATGCTGATACCGTCCACCGTCGATGACTCGCTGGCGCCGCCAGGAAAGCACGTGGCCAGCCTGTTTTGCCAGCATGTGATGCCGGTCCTGCCGCACGGGAAAAGCTGGGATGAGGCGCGCGAGCAGGTTGGCGAGGTGATGCTCGACTGCATCGATGGCTACGCGCCCAACTTCAAGGCCAGCGTGATCGGGAGAGAAATTCATACGCCGCTGGATCTCGAACGCAAGTTCGGGCTGGTTGGGGGCGACATATTTCATGGCACGCTGTCGCTCGACCAATTGTTCAGCGCTCGCCCGGTGCTGGGCTACGGCGACTATCGCACCCCCATCCGGAGACTCTACCAGTGCGGCTCGGGCACCCACCCGGGCGGCGGCGTAACCGGCATTCCCGGCCATAACGCAGCCCGCGAGATTCTGCGCGATAAGCTGAGATAGAGCTTATTCCGGGTGATCCGACCCGCCGTGCAAATCCGGTTCAAGATGATATTGCTCGGCCCAGGCCACCAGGCGGAATTGAGTTACCGCGGTGCTGGAGTGCTCAAACCAGTTGATCCCCGCATTGGGCATCGGGTAGTCCCGCGGAGCATTGAGGGTGCGGCCGGTGGCAATCCTGAACACCACGTCCAGGACCCCGCCATGGGTCACCAGCAACAGGGTTCCCCCGGCATGGCACGCCACCAGTTCTTCCACTGCGGCCACCACCCGTGCCGAGAAGGTACGCATCGATTCGCCCTTGCCAAACCGGTAATCCGGATCCCGGTCAAGGAAACGCGCATGGGCTTCCGGATTATGCCGCGACAACTCGTCTACCGTCCGGCCTTCGAGGACACCCGAGTGTCTTTCACGCAGTCCTTCATGCGGACTTAAGGGAATCTCCAGCCGCGCAGCGGCGATATTCGCGGTCTCCCAGGCACGCCGCAGGTCACTGCTGTAGATTGCCCTGAAGCGACATTCGGCGAGTCCGTGCGCCATGGCATGCGCCTGGCGCAGGCCGGATTCGTTCAACGGAACGTCGAGATGTCCCTGGATGCGCTTATCGGCATTCCAGTCGGTTTCGCCGTGGCGGATGATGCAAAGTCGGGTGCGGATTTCCAAGATGCGCATTCAGGACATGGTGGTCCGCAATGTAGCCAATTCCACGCCTCTCGGCAAATCCGTCGGCTAACGCATGGCGGATGGCGGAGTGCTATATTAAATAGATCGCGTCGGTCTTGTCCTGGAGAATCTCCGTCATGTCCATCCTCAAAAAGATCGCTCTGCTGGTAATCATGCCGATGGTCGCGCTACTGGTGTTTGGCGGGATTTCCATCAACGGCATCAACCAGCTCAACGGCTACCTCCATGACGTGAATAACGAATCGATTCCCAGCATGAAGAGTATTTCCAGGACCCAGTTTCAGTTCACCTTGATGCACGCGCTGGTCTACCGCCATATCGTGACGCCAGTCGACAAGGTCCAAGAGACCGAAAGGCGGATCCTGGCGCTGCGCCAGGAGGTCGTCAAGAATGTTGCGACTTTCGAAAGGACCTTGGCCAAATCCGAGGCCGATCGCGGCTACCTGAAGCAGCTGCATCCAGCCATGGAGGCGTATTTCGATCTGGCCAAACGGGTGATGGACCTCTCGGCGACAGGCGACAAGCAGGCGGCGATCGATATCTTCGCCAAGGAGGCTACCACGGCACGTTCCGGCGCCACCGATATCCTGGAAAAGATCGAAGCGTCGAATGCCCAACACGCCGGCGAGCTCGCCGCGGCCGGAGACAACTCCTACCAGTTCACTTTGGCCATGGTCGGCGCCACCGCACTGCTGATGATCGTTCTGGTCGGCGTTATCGGTTACCTGATCGGCCGGTCGATTGTCGGGCCGGTCCACGGCATGAAGGACTCAATGCTGGAAGTGAGCACCACGCTGGACTTCACCAAGCGGATCGATGCCAGCTCGAACGACGAAATCGGCCAGGCAGTCGATGCCTGCAATTCCCTGCTGACAAGACTCAACACCAACTTGAAGCAAATCAAGGAACAGGTGAACCAGGTCAGCGAGTCTGCCGCGGACATGGCCAGCACCGCCGACAAGATATCCAGCGGTTCCAGCATACAGAGCGAGGCGGCCTCGTCGATGGCGGCAAGTATCGAGCAGCTGATCGTCAGCATCAATCACATCGCCGACCGTGCGCGCGACACCCGGGACCTGGCGAAGTCCGCCGGCGGACTGGCGGAGAGCGGCGCCAAGGTCATTTCCTCATCGGTCGCCAAGATCAATGACATCGCCGCGGCGGCCCAGCTTGCGGCCGAAAAGATCAGTCAGTTGAAGAGCCAGAGCGAGAGCATTTCGTCCGTGGTCACCGTCATCAAGGAAGTGGCGGACCAGATCAACTTGCTGGCCCTGAATGCCGCCATCGAGGCCGCCCGGGCAGGGGAGCAGGGCCGGGGATTCGCCGTGGTGGCCGACGAGGTCCGGAAGCTGGCCGAAAAGACCACCATCTCCACCGTGTCGATTTCCGAACTGCTGCGCAACGTGCAGGAGAGCGCCAATAACGCCAACAGCAGCATGTCCTCGATGGTGGGCCTGGTGGGTGAAGGCATCGAAGGGGCAAAAGCCGCAGGGACCGCCATCGAGCAGATCCGCAGCGGAACCCGGGATGTCGAGGTCAAGGTGTCGGAAATATCCGATGCCGTCGTAGAACAAGGGCAGGCCAGCGATCATATTGCGCAGCAGGTCGAGCGCATCGCCCAGATGACCGAAGAGAACAGCGCCAGTGCCGCCAGCTCGGCGAGCGTCGCCCGGGAACTGCATGACGTCGCGCAGTCAATTCGGGAAACGCTCAACGCCTACCGCGTGTAGCACCCCAACCCCAATTGTCGGCGCTGGTTAGTCGGCGACCAGCAGCAACTGCTCGCCAGCGATCCTGCTGCCGTCCTCAGGCATATAGCGGGACCGGATCACCGGCTGTTCCAGGCACAGCCGGATCGAAGCTTGGGCCTGCTCGGCCAATTCCTTGCGAGAGCCGGCGGCGGCGACCGGTTCCAGGATGCTGATGCGGGCGGTCATGCCCGGCGCCGCGGCGATGGCGCACAGGGATTCCCAAAAACTCGTATCGCCGCAATAGTTCGCAGCGATGGCATGGTTGCCCCGCGCATCCAGGTAACGGATCGCCAGCGGCTGGACCTGCGTCCGAGCGTCGATGGCGGACTGCAGCAACGCAGCGCGAAACGGCAACAGCGCCTTTCCTTCCCCGGTCGTTCCTTCGGGAAACAGCGCGATGCTAGCGCCTTGCCGGAGCTTTCCGGTCAGCGTTTGATGAGTGCGCTGCGCGGCGAACTTGCTGCCGCGCTCCAGAAACACCGTACCGGTCCTGGCGCACAGGCTGCCGATCAGCGGCCAGTGGCGCACCTCGCTCTTGCAGACGAAGGTTGCCGGCACCACGGAGCTGATGACGAAAACGTCCACCCAGGACACATGATTTGCCACCATCAGGCCGTGGATCGGGCTACCTTGGTATGGCGCAGCCGGCCCGAATACTTCGAGACGCAGGCCGAGGATGTCGAGCAAATGCTGCGACCAGCGCTGCTGGAGCCAGTGCCGGCGGGTCGCGGCAACAAACGGATAGACGGCCGACGCGATGCCCAAGCCATAGACGATATGCACCCCGACCCTGCCCAGGCAAACGCCGGCACGAATCCGGCGAATCATCAGGCGGCCTGGCGTTCGACGAAATGCCTGGCGTAACGGGTGTCGATGCGCGTCATCGGCAGCAGCATCAGCAGGTCCGCGGTGTTGAAGTCCGGGTCCCAGGCCGGGTTGCCGCAGACATAGGCGCCGGCCCGCAGGTAGCCCCTGATCAGCGGCGGCACCTCGGCGTCCTTGCTGGCTTCGATCCGGTCGAGCGGCAGGGGGCAACTCGGAAACACCCGGTATTCGCTGGGCGCCATATGCGCTTCGAGCCGGCTGAAGATGCCGGCCGCGGCATGTCCGCCGTCGGCCATGCCGATGCTGGCGCAGCCGATCAGATATTCGTAATTGTTCTGGAGCATGTAACGAACCAGCCCCGACCACAGCAATGCGATGGTCCCGCCGGTGCGGTACTCAGGGTCGACGCAGGAGCGGCCGACCTCGACGGTGCGGTCGCGCAGGTGCTTGAGGCGCTCCAGATTGAACTCTGTCTCCGAGTAATAGCTGCCGGCGCGCCGCGCGGCCGCCGGTGACAGGATGCGGTAGGTGCCGATGATCTTCCGGCTGAGCTCGTCGCGCACCACCAGGTGTTCGCAGAAGCGGTCGTAATAGTCCTCGTCGACGCCGGGGGTCCGGGTCTGCAGCCTGGCGCCGAGTTCATCGGCGAAGACGCGGTAACGCAGGCGCTGCGCGTCCAGAATTTCCGTGTTGCTGTGTGCCAGTCCTACATGCAGTTTATGCCTGACTTGCTTGGCGGCGGTTTGGGCAAGGTGCAACATGGTTTTCTCCTGTCGGGGTGCTCCCCGTCACATTAGAAAACTGGTGTTTCAGTTGCATGTCGCACTGGTTAAATTCACATGAAATGGAGGTTGAGCCAAACGGTCATGAAACCGTCATGTGGACCGGGAATAATGACGCCCATGGCCAACGCCCTGGTGACGCCCAGATGAAATACTTCGCCGACGAACCATCGTAAGAATCCAGCTCTTGAGATTCCGCTCGATCTTCCTCTCGGACATCCACCTCGGCACGCACGGCTGCCAGGCGGGCCGGTTGCTCGATTTCCTGCGCGAACACGAAGCCGAACATCTCTTTCTGGTCGGCGACATCATCGATTTCTGGGCCATGAGCCGGGCCATCCACTGGACGCCGGAGCAGAACACCGTGGTCCAAAAGGTGCTGCGGCGGGCACGCCACGGCGAACACGTGATGCTGATCCCCGGTAACCACGACGAGTCCCTGCGCGAATACACCGGCACTTCCTTCGGCGACATCCAGGTGGTGCATGAGCACATCCACGTCACCGCCGACGGCAAGCAGTACCTGTTGATCCATGGCGACGAGTTCGACCAGGTGATGCGCCACCACCGCTGGGTGGCGGTGCTCGGCGACATTGCTTACAACTGGCTGGTGCGCATCAATGCCTGGCTGTCCCGGATGCGCAGGACCCTGCGCATCCCCGGCTACTGGTCGCTGGCCGGCTATGCCAAGCGCCGCGTCAAGCGTGCGGTAAACTTCATCTACGACTTCGAGGACTCGGTGATCCGCGCCGTCCGCGGTCGCGGACTCGACGGGGTGATCTGCGGCCACATCCACAGCGCGGCCGTCCGCGAAGTGGACGGCGTGACCTACATCAACTGCGGCGACTGGGTGGACAGTTGCACCGCCATCGTCGAACATCAGGACGGCCGCATGGAGCTCATCGAATGGGGTAGCGCGAGCGCCGCGGTGCCGCTGTTGCAGGCAAAAGCGGCTTGACTCCCTAGTCCGGCATAACGGCGAATTCCTGTTGGCCATAGCCGGGCTTGTCGTGCATGCCGACGGCGCCGGCAAGGGTCTGCTCAAAACGGTCATGGATCAATTCCCAATCGAGGTGGGCGACGCTGCGGGCACTCCGGCTGCGCATCTGCCGCGACTTTTTTGGATCGCACGCCAGCGCCAGGGCGGCTGAGACGAAGGCAGCGGCATCACCCGGAGGAACGGTGCGGCCATTGCTGCCATCGATGATCAGATCGGCGGCTGCGGCACAGTCATAGGCGAGAACGGCCAGCCCGCTGGCCAACGCCTCGCTGGTAACGTTGCCGAAGGTCTCGGTAAGGCTGGCAAACAGGAACAGGTCGGCGGATGCATAGTGGGCGGCGAGATCGTTGCCGGTGCGCATGCCGGCAAAAATTGCATCGGGGCAGGAGGTCTGCAGGCTGCCTCGCATAGGACCGTCGCCGACCAACAGCAACCGAGCGTCGGGTCGCTTCGCGCGGATCGCGGCAAACGCGTCCAGCACCACCGGCAGATTCTTCTCCGGCGCCAGGCGACCGACGTAGATCACCACCAGGCTGTCAGGCGCGACGCCCCAGATTGCGCGCAGCGCAATCGAGCGGCGTCCCGGATTGAACAGATCGATGTCGACCCCGCGCGAGACCACGGCCAGGTTCCGGTAGCCCTCGCCATCGAGGTTCCGGGCCAGCGTCTGGGTTGGCACCAGGGTGGCGCTGCTATGGTTGTGGAGTTTGCGCAGGTAAGCCGACATCGGCGACTGCAGCCAGCCTAAACCGTAGTGCCGGCAATAGCTGTGGAAGTTGGTGTGAAAATCCGAGGTCACCGGGAGCTTGAGCTTTCTCGCGGCAGCGACGGCGGACCAGCCGAGCGGCCCCTCGGTGACCACATGCACCAGGTCGGGCCGTGCTTCCCACCAGAGCCTGACCAAGCGCCCCTTGGCAGGCAGACCAAACTTGAGGCCGGAGTAGCCGGGGATCGGCAGGCCCCGGACCAGGATTTCATCGACGCCCTTGGCCGAGGCTGGTTCGTTGGCGGTTTCATCGGTAGCTTGGCGCGGCCGCACCAACTGCACGCTGTGGCCCCGGCGCAACAAGCCTTCGACCATACGTCCCAGCGTCATGGCAACACCGTTGATTTCGGGCGGGTAGGTCTCGGTGACCAGGGCGATGCGCAGCGGCTTCGTCAAAGACCGGGCCGCGAACTCATGATGGGCTTCCATGGCGCCATCTTGGCGTTCCGAGGCTAAGCCTTGATGACGAATTGTTGGCGGATTTGTGAAATCGGCCCGGGCAAGCTCAACCGAACAGCACCAAAGCCCAGACCGACAGCACATTGAACAACGCGATCAGCACCGCGGCGCTGCCGATGTCCTTGGCGCGCTTGGAGAGTCGATGGTGGTCGAGCGAGATCCGGTCGATGGCAGCCTCGATGGCTGAATTCAGCAGTTCGACGACCAGGACCAGGAGCACGCTGGCGATCATCAGCGCCTTGCCATAGCCATTGGCGGGGGTGAGCAGGGCAGCGGGAACCAGCACGGCGGCCAGCCACATTTCCTGGCGGAAGGCATCCTCGTGCCGGTATGCGGCGCGCAGGCCGGCCAGCGAATAGCTGAAGGCGTTCCAGATCCGTGCCAGGCCGGTCTTGCCCTTGAACGGACTTTCCGCATCGGCGGAGTTCTTGGTGGTCACGCGGCTTCCTTGGGGCTGATGCAAAGGCTGCGATACAGGGCGGCAAGCTGGCGCGCCCTTTCCGGGGCCGCCCATTCCCCGGCAAAGCGTCGCGCTTCCACCGAGAGTTCGGCGAGGCGCGGCTTGTCGGCCAGCAGTTGGACCATCATAGCGCCAAACTGCGCGGCGGTATCCGGCGCGCAGACGGCACCCCGTCGCGGCATGAGAATCTCCGCGGCGCCCATGGCCGGAATCCCGAACACCGGCAATCCCATCGCCATCGCCTCGAGCAATACCAGGCCCTGCGTCTCGGTCTTCGACGGGAAGACAAACAAGTCGGCGGCGGCATAGCAGTCGGGCAATTCCCGGGTGCGATCGAGGTAGCCGACGAACCTCACCTTGTCCTCGATCCCCAGCGTTGCCGCCTGGCGCTTCAATCCCGCCAGCGCCGGTCCGGCTCCCGCAACCACCAGGCTCAAGCGCGGACACAGCGCCGACGAATGGCGCAGCGCAGATGCGGTGGCTTCCAGCAGGAAGCCGAGGTTCTTTTCCAGGGCCACGCGACCAACATATAGCGCCATCGACTCGTCCTCGGCGATGCCGTGTTGGCGCCGGAAGCCAAGGCGGTCGCCGCTGGCAAACTTTTCCATGGGAATCCCCGTCGGCAGCACATGCAGCGGGGTGGTCACGCCATAGGCCTGGAGCTTGTTGTGCATGGCGTGGGAGGGAACCACGATCGCATCCAGCGCGTTGCACTGGGAGCGGGCCAGCTGCCGGGTCAGCCAGCGAGCCAGGGGGCGCGGCAACAGGGGCAGATAATGATGGAAATATTCCTCGAAATGGGTGTGGTAGGTGGTCAGGCAGGGAATTCCGCGTTGGCGGGCCAGCTTGAGCCCCGCATAGTGGGCGACGAATGGTGTCTGGACATGCACCAGGTCGAAATGTCGTTCCTTCAGGATCTGCGGCAGGCGCGCCAGATCGCCGCGGCGCATCAACCGGTCTTCCGGGTCGAGGGGAACCCGGCGCGACGGAATCCTGATCACGTCGATGGGTTCGGCAGATTCCGGATATTCGGGCGCCACCAGGGTCAGGTGTATGCCTTCCGCGCCCAGCGTATCGCGATAGGTCTGGATCGAGGTGGAGACGCCGTTGATGCGCGGGAAGTAGACATCCGAAATCATCAGGATCTTCATGCGTCAAGCATGGGCGCCGAATATTGCAAGCTTGTGACAGCCGCAAGGTCTAGGCAGGACTTATGCCTTCCAATTCTGGCGTCGCGACGGTTCCGGTGGCGAATTGTTGCTAAAATTCAACTTTCCCAACGGCAACAACATTCCATGTTTGCTCGGCTCATGCCCCGTGAGGGGAAATTCTTCGATCTCTTCAACGCCCATGCGGAGCAGATCGTCGCCGGCGGCAGGGAACTGGCAGCAATGATGAACGAGATGGATGG
>Ga0208566_1001277_pt1 | contig 14963 bp, 15 predicted proteins | sample PL_2010_150m_FD_184159 | JGI IMG/M metagenome (GOLD analysis project Ga0208566, IMG submission 184159) | Freshwater microbial communities from Powell Lake, British Columbia, Canada to study Microbial Dark Matter (Phase II) - PL_2010_150m... | ecosystem: Environmental > Aquatic > Freshwater >...
CCTTCACAAAGGCGCGGTTGTCGTAGGTGTGCCACGGGAAGTAGTAGATATTGGATATCTCCAGCAAGCGTCCGGATGCGTCGCGTTTGGAGTTCTTGTACTGCCACTCCTCCGGCACGACCAGGCTCTCGTGGGCCAGGCGGGCCTTGTAGAGCGGCATGAAGGTGTTGAAGAAGGGCCCTCCGCCCTCCTCAAGCGGTGTCGTGGGAAGACTGCCGACGCCCAGCGTCAGCCGGGCGAACTTCATCCGGGTGTAACCGTCCTGGTTCACGACGAAATTGAACCCACCCCAGGGGCCGATGTCCAGGAACGTCTCGATGCCCTGCGCGGCGAGCCGGCCCTCGGTCTCGCGCGCGACGCCGCGCCACAGGTGAATCAAGCTGCCGATGTGGACATTCTTGTCGCGGAACAGCGGCGGCCACGCGGTATCGGGCTCGGGCCTGATCCGGGCCTGGAGCTTGACCAGTTCCCACTCCACCGCATGCGCGAGGGTCCCGGAGCCGCATCGGACCTTGCGCAGGTAGTCCTCGCACTGGGGGCGGACCTGCTCCCAGAGATCGCCACCCTCAGGCGCTCCTTCGACGGCGTCCGCAATCACCCCGGCAAGGGGGTGGAGCGCCGCCGGCGCGGAGGCCTGGAGAAGGCATTGGATAGTGGTTCGGAAGTGCTGGAGCGCCCTGGCGACACGGGTCACAGGACAATGTATACCATATCTCGCGGCTTACTTCCCGCGCTGCATCAAACAGACCCCTGCATTTGAACCAACGACCTGAATGGACCAACCGCCAACCGACTAGTAACAAATTTAGTTTGAGCACAAACTACAAATTTGCTATAAGGATATAACCGTTCGAGGCTGGGGCGAGATCGCGGGGGATTCGTTCATGGATTTAGGCTTGGTCGCAGGTCATCGACTCCGGTGGCATTACCATGAGGGCTTTCGGTCTCTGTTCTCTTCTTAATAGAGGAGTCGGATCTTAGGAGGATACGACGATGAGATTCATGGAGAAGGTGAATGCGGGGTGCGGGTGGGGCCTTAAGGCCGTCCCAAGCCTTCTTTTCTGTGTGGGGTTCCTGGTGGCCGACGCGGCCGCTTATGAGGAAGGACCGGTGGAGAATGGGGGTGCCCTTACGGGCAAGGTGACCTTGCAGGGCGAGAAACCGGTTTCCCGTGGATTTAACCTGGTCACATTTCCTGACCCGGTGTACTGCGGACGGATCTCGAATGGGAACGGATGGCGGTTGCTCCGTGAATTTACTGTCGGGCCGGATCACGGCCTCAAGGAAGTGGTCGTGATGTTAACGGGGATCGAGCAGGGCAAACCATTCACGTTTCAAGCGCCCCGGATAGAGGCGATCGACTGCCAGTTCAAGCCGTTTGTGACGGTCGTTCGAGACCAGCAACCGCTTTCAGTCGTGAATCAGGACCCGGTGATGCATGATATCCAGGCGTATGAAACCTCCCAGTTGGGACCACGGGTGTTGTTCAATGTGCCGTTACCTGTCAATCCTCGTCATCCCGGAACCGCAAGCCAGGATGCGCAGTACCAGAAGCACATTGCGGGCCAGCCGATGATCCAAGTAATCCATATGACGAAAGGGCGGCGGGTTTTTGTGATGCAATGCGGGTTTCATGCCTACATGGAAAGCTGGGGGCTTGCGGTGGACAATCCCTATTACGCGCTCACGGACCAAGCGGGGCATTTCGAAATCAGTGACGTCCCGCCGGGCACCTACCGGCTCACTGTCTGGCATCCGCAGGCCCGCACGATCATTGAACAGGATGTGACGATTCCATCGAAGGGCGCTGTCACGGCCAACTTCGAGATTCGACCTCGGGAAGGTAGCCGGGCGGGGATGGAGGCAGTGGAAAATCCTCGCTTTAGCATGGGAATCCTCGGGAATCGTGAGGTGAAGCCCACGCTCGAGTTGCAACAGCCGTAGACTAGGATCAAGCGTGACCCCGCCTTACACTGAGCCCTCGCCATGGTCTCGTGCCAACTCCGAGCCTAGCGCTTCCAGCACTTCTCGGGCCGATACGATTTTATCGCCAGCCACTTTCGACAAGGCGCGCCGCACGGCGGCTTCCACCGTGCCGGTGCGCAGTGCGTCGAACCCTCGACCTTTCTTAGTCAGGCTGAGCAGGGCACGCCGGCCATCGCGTGGATCTCGATTCCTGTATATGACACCGCGACCCTCAAGTCGCTGGAGAATGCCCGTCAGCGTGCTCGGATGGACGCACAAGACATCGGCCAGTTTTCCAGCCGAAATCCCGGGGAACCGTCCGACAATCCGGATAACGAGACGTTGGGGGCCGGTGATGCCAAGGTTCCTGGACATCCGCTTCGACGTTGAATGGAGACCGTGGTCCAATATCCACAGGAGCCGCATCAGTTCCAGAACCTCACCCAGGCGGGCCACATTCTCAGTACGCATCGGAGACTCCCCTAGGACTGGCTTCGTTGTGATCGTTTGCCTGACTCCGTATACCTGCTTCATCAGGAATTATCCAGTCCGTTTCACATGTGCCAGTCATGCTCCCAGATTTGACAGCGCTCTTTATGCTGCGTGCAACGAGGACTCTCAATGGAAAGCGAGACGACTATATGATCAATGCCTATTGAGACGGGTCGGAACGGTTGTCCGCCAACGGAACGTTCAACGATGACCCTGCATGGTCGTTGCCATGAAGACTAATTTATTTGAGACGAAGGGAGAACTTTCATGATGAGCGGATCAAGGAGGTTACTCTATTGTATCGGGATCGCCGGCCTGGTCGGGATGCTCGCCTTGGGCGGGTGTTCTACGAAAAGTGTTGTGTCGATGACCTCGGGGACCGAGGTGGCGCCGGCGAAAGTCGAGACCGGGCCGTCCAAGCCCAGCGGTGAGGCCAGGGCCAAGGCCGATACCGGCGTCGGTGGCCCGCCGACGGGCTTCTCCAAATCCCCCAAGGATGAAGCTGTGAAGGGGCCCCCGACGATGGTGGCCAAGGCCGATGAGGCTGAGATCGCCGCGCGCAGGGCTCGGGAGGCGGCGCAGAAGCAGCTCGCGGACATTTATTTCGCGTTTGACAAGTGGGCCCTCACTACCGAGGGGAAAAAGAACTTGACCCAGAGTGCCGAGGCGCTGAAGCAGGTGTCCAACCTCAAGCTTCTGATCGAGGGGCACTGCGATGAGCGCGGGAGTCGAGAGTACAACCTGGTGCTGGGGGAAAAGCGGGCGAAAGAAACCGAGCGGTTTCTGCTGGGCCTCGGCATCAGGAACGCGGTGGCTGTCACCAGCTACGGCAAAGAGCGTCCGGTGTGCACCGAGCACGAGGAGTCCTGCTACTGGAAGAACCGCCGGGCGCATCTGGTGCTGGAGGGCGCAAAATGAACCGGTTGCCGATAGGCTGGGAGCACAGTCTGGCCATCCTGCTGGTGGCGTTGTCGCTGGCGGCATGCTCGACGAAAGGGACATCGGGCACGACCATCGAGGATAGAGTCGCCAAGTCTGAGCAGGCTCAGCCCGCGCCCCTGCAAGGTTTTGCAACGACTCCCCGGGAGGAGGTGGTGAGGCCATCCGCTCCCCCGCTGGTGGCCAAAGCCGACCCCTTGGAATTCGAGGCGCGCCGCGCGCGGGAGGCGGCGCAGCGTGAACTGGGGGATGTGTATTTCGAGTTCGACCGCTGGGGGCTCACCCCGGAGGGGAAAAAGAACCTGGACCAGAACGCCGAAATCCTCAAGCAGAATCCCCGGGCCCGTATCCTGATCGAAGGGCACTGCGATGAACGCGGCAGCATCGAGTACAACCTGGTGCTGGGTGAGAAGCGGGCCCAGGAGACGCGTCGCTATTTGCTGACGCTGGGAATCACGAATCCGGTGGGCGTCACCAGCTACGGCAAGGAACGGCCGGTGTGCACCGAGCATGACGAATCCTGCTATTGGAAGAACCGCCGCGCGCACTTGGTCTTGGAAACACGCAATGGCAAATAATCACGCGAAGTTTCAGTGCGTCACCTGTTACGACTGGATTGATGAGGCAAGATTGAAGATTAAGCGCATTGCTCAATTGGGGGCAGGACGCTAGGACACAATATTTGATACGAGGAAGGGCAGGCCGAGAAAGGCCTTTCCCTCATCCACAAATCGAGAGGTGTACTGATGAACCAGAGCCTGTCTGCAGCTATATTGGGAACGTTCGGGTTTGCGCTCATGGCATGTGGTGGGCCTGGGCAGACAATCCCGCTATCGGTGTCAACTGATTCCGTTCAGGTGCCGGCCAAGGCTCCTCATGCATTAAGAATTGCAGTTATTCCATTTGAGGATTTGCGGCCCGAAAAAGAAGCCATCGGCCGATGGCAACATTACGTCGAGACAAGGGTGGACCGACTGGTTTCCGCTCAAGGGTCGGCCGCAGACCAGATTACGGGATTTGTGGCGGAGCACCTCAAGCACGCAGGCTTTCAGGTCATCCGTGTAAAATCCGGCGAAGCCGTGGCCGCAGGCGCAGTCGATGTCATACTAACAGGTCAGATTGAAGCGTACTGGAACGAGGCAGTCGCCAAATTTTCCCGTACCGAGCTCGCAACTCTAAATCGTCTCCATTTCAACGTTTCCAACGTGTCTGACAACAGCACAGTTCACTCGGCAGTGCAAGGGCAAGGCGTTACGAAGGAAGTGTTCTTCGACATCGCAGACTTGGAGCACCTCAATAATTCAGTTCTGGGGGAAAGTTTAGCGCAGTTCCTTGCGAGTGTGCGTGTCGAGGATCGAACCCTCAAGGCGAAAAAATGAAAAAAGAATGTTGCAAGTGGTCCCTTAACAGGAAATGGCGATGAGCAATGCGCGTGCTATAGTAATAGTCTTTGCGACGTTTTTCCTGGGAGAGGAACTTCTTTTTCCATTGACAGCTCGTGCCACTGCTGATGCTGTCGAAGCTGATGCTGTTGAAACGGGACGGTTGCTCGCAGTCGTGTTGGATTCGGGAAGAGTAACGATCAGGGCGAACCAGTTGCTGATCGATGATCCCAACAAGGGCGACAAAGGGTTTACGGCCTATGTCTTCGAGAAGCAGTTGATCGAGCAGTTCAAGGATCGGATGAAGATCAATCTTGCCGACCTGGGAAATGAGAACGTTCCGAAACTAGCCAGGAAACTGTTGCCTGCGCTGATAGATGCCATGAAGCAGACCGTGGATGACTTTCAGCCGGTAATCAATCGACAAGGGATAGGGTTCAAGGGATTCATTCCCGCCACCTTTGGAACCCATGCCGCTGCCAAGTTTCGGGCCAAGTCTGGCGTGTACCTGAAGCAGGCAAAGATCTCTCCGCGAAACAGTAGCAATTCGCCGGATGAGTTCGAGACAAAGGCCCTCAAGGAGTTCACGAACTCGAACTTTCCTCGTCAAGGTGACTTTAACGTCAGCGATACAATGGATGGCGGCAAGCTCGTCCGGGTCATGCTGCCGCTGTTCTACCGTAAGAGTTGTCTTCTGTGTCATGGTGAGCCCAAGGGCGAGAAAGACATCACAGGGTATATGAAGGAAGGGGCGAAGGAAGGCGATGTGGGAGGCGCCATAAGCGTCAAGCTGACGCTGAAGTGATTCTTCCCTCGGTTGTCCTGCATCCCTAAGGATTGCGGATTGACCTGCCCCCTTAAACCGGTCCATGCGCTATGACCGACATTGGAGGGTGGTACAACAACCGGGGGCAGGGCATTCAAGGGGGACACATGAAAATCTTTGCGGTGCAAACGTTGATGGTGGCGCTGGCCCTGACGGTCTGCCTGGCCCCGACGGCTCAGGCGGCCGATACCAGTGGCGACGAACATCCGTACGCCGACTTCGGGATCGGGGCGGCCAGTGTGCTCTGTTCGATTCCCTATGGCGTGGCCAAGGTCGCGGTGGCGATCGTGGGTGGCGTGACGGGAGCCTTCACGTACGTCCTGTCCGGCTTCGACAAGCGAGCCGCGGATGCAGTCTGGTATACGTCGCTGGACGGGGACTACCTGGTAACCCCCGACCATCTGAGGGGCAAGAAAGAACTCCACTTCACCGGTGTCCCGCCGGAAAACTCCTCCGGCGGACACTGATCAGAACAGGCGGGATCCGGCGGTGTAACCGTCAGACTCAGTCGTGTCATCGGGATACCCAAGGATCTCTATTTCGACTATGGTGATGTCCTCAGGGGAAGCCGAACGGGACGGAGAAGACCAGCACCAGCTTGCCGTTCAGCGAGAGATTGTAAAACCAGCGGCGAACCCCGGATGTCATGGATGTTAGCTTGCCCGCTTTCTCGTCGCTAGTCAAGCGCCATGGAATCAGGCCTGACCGGAAAAACACGGGGCAGCGCGGGCTCGGGCCTGATCCGGGCCTGGAGCTTGGCCAGCTCCCACTCCACGGCATACGCGAGGGTCCCGGAACCGCATCGGACCTTGCACAGGTAGTCCTCGCACTGCGGGCGGACCTGCTCCCAGAGGTCGCCGCCTTCAGACGCTCCTTCGACGGCGTCCGCGATCACCCCGGCAAAGCGGCGAGCCTTATTTGACGCCCACGGGGACGACCTTGAAGCGGGCGAGAGTCAGCAGGCTGATGTCGTTCACCGCCTCGTAATGGATTTCGACCCGGTAGCTGCCGACCGGAAATCCACCGGGAGGGCGTTTCATCACAAGGTACCCGCCGGTGTCCTCATTCTCGAATTGGGCCTTGTCCGTATGCAGCAGCGTGCCAACGGGCTTGCCCTCCGGGTCCTCAAGAATGAACCGTCCGACCAAACGGAAGATATCGAAGCTGGACTGCAGGAACTCGACGACGACATAGATCTCCGACGTGTCGGCGGGAAACGCATCGGTCGGCCCGATGGTCTTCACATTGTGAAGTCCAGCCCGGCTGTCATCGACCTCGAACCCACGAGCCGTCACGACCTTGCGGAACAGCCCGTGCGGCTGGGAGCCAGGGGTTTCCCCGAGAGGGTTCACCAATGGGACAACGACGGGCGTCGACTGCGCTTCGACCGCAGGTGCAAAGGAGGCGCCGAGGAGCGCTGCAGCCGCCACAATGACCAGTGTCGTGATCATCCCTGTGTGATGGAGAAGACCAGCACCATCTTGCCGTTCAGCGAGAGATTGAGGAACCAACTGGCGCAACCGGAAGCAGGTCTCATTTGCAGCAGCGGCCGGCGATGACCTCGCTCCTCCAGGTGGGATAATCGCGATTCGTCTTGCAATCGGAGAGGCCCATGAGGACGGTGTTCAGTTCGCCCGAGGCGCCATACTCGGCGGTTTCTCCCGTGGGGGCCTTGATGATCTGCGTGCCCGTCCACTCCCAATCGCCGATCATCTTCTTCAGCGCCAGGCTGCCGGTGACCGTCCCCTCACACGCGGTTCTCCATTCAGAAGCGGTGCAGAGGCGCTTGCCCGCCATCGCGCAGGCTTTTTCCGCCTTCTGGATGTCCCCGCTGAAGGTTTGATCGATCTCGATGCAGAATCCTCCCCGCTCCGCAGCGACACCCACCATGCCTCCAGGGCAAACAGTCGGAGCCGTCGGCGCGATCTTCTGTGGCGCCTTACCATCTCGAAACACCGATCCGGCGCCGCCGAGCCGAATCTCGGTGGTCTTGAAACGGGCCGTCGTGTGGCCGATCGGAGTCATCACCTCGACGGTGACATCTCCCGGACTCGCGTCGGGCGGGATACGGATGGGGATGTCGAGGGCTTTGGGCTTTCCCGCGTAGGGTCCGACCTCGATGCCCGGCGCACTGAATTTCACGCTCGCCCCGACCAGATTTTTCCCTTTTAACTTCAGTACGGTTGAGGCGCCCGCTGGAACCGCGTCGGGCGTCACCTCGATCACCTGGGGTTTCATCTCCCCGCGGCTGCCCCTGATCACCGACAGGGTCAGATCCGTCGGACTGTTTTCAAACATCGACACGATTCCGTCATCGTCGATCGTATAGATTACACGCCCTGCCTCATCGAGGAACTTTTCTTTGGCGCCAGCGTCGGAAACGCCATTGGCCAGCTGGCCCAGCGTGAGGAGAACAATGGCCATGAACAATCTGAGGCATGAACTCATCAGTGTGCCCATTTCTTCATCCCGTTGATCACTGGTTGCCCGGACGATGTCAGCGCAGGTCAGTACCCGGTCGTATCGGTCGTACTGTTGTCAAACGGGGAGAACGCCAGATAGATAAACCACAGCCATCCTTTGTCCGACGTTCTATCATACGCAAGCGAAATCACAACGTTCTCGCTGTGCCATTCTATTTGCTGCTGTTTGCGCTCAGCGAACGGCAGCTTGCCGTATTGCGCCTCGATCCATTGGATCAATTTCTGGCGGTTGTCCTTTCCCTCATACAAGAGATGGACGTTCCCCAGGCGGTCTTTGTAAAAACGGTAATAGACCTTTGTGGGCGTGACCCCATTCAGTGTAAGCACTTCACCGGGATTCTCATAGACCATGACAAAGGGTAACGGGTTGACGAGTGCCGGATCCGTGACAGGCTTCAACGAAGGATACTGCCTACTGGGAGAGCCCCACATGTACCCATTGAATCCAGCGGGCTCGTTGGTGATTCTCGCCGCGACTGCAGGTTCCACCCACAATCCCATCAACAGGAAGCAGGACGCGAGAAAGAGTCCCCTTAACTTGCCTGGTTCGGTAACCGCTCGCACGCTAGAACCCCATTATTCTTGGCATCACAATTGGCTACTTGCAACAACGACTGGGATATTCTCGTGGATCTGTTTCATACACAGCCTTCTTTGTCTGGCAGTCAGTCTTGCCGATGATCGTGACTATGACATCACCAGCCCCTTCCGTGTATTTGTCCTCTGAATCATCGACTTTGATCTCAAACGTCGCGGTCCACTCCCACTGTCCGCCCATGTTCCGCAAAGGCAAGCGGCCGGCCTTCGCCTGGTCGCACGCCAGCCTCCATTCGGGCAGCCGGCACAACTTCAAGCCCTCAGCAGCGCAGGCCATTTCGGCCTTGCCAAAAGTGCCGGTGAACGTCCGGTCCACCTCGATGCAGAAGCCGCCCCCTTCTGAGGCTACCCCCACCAGCCCTTTCGGGCAGAACGCCGGCGCCGTGGTCGGAATGGAGCGTACCCCCTCATCTGCGCCATAGCCCATTCCAGGGTGCGTGATCACGTCCGGACGCGGGCCCTGGCCCCCCAGTTGCACCTCTGCCGTCTTGAACCGCGCGGCCGTGCGGCCGATCGGCGTGGTCACTTCAATCGTCACTTCACCGGAGGGGAGATCCAGGGGCACCTGCAACGGAATATCCAGTTCCTTCGGCTTCCCCACATACGACTGCACTTCGATGCTCGGCACGCTCAGCTTCACGGTTGCTCCGACTAGGTTCTTCCCTCGGAGCTTCAGCACGGTAAACGAACCGGCCGGCACCGTCGCCGGCAGGACCTCGGTGACCTGCGGCTGCATCTGTTCCCGAGTGCCCCGCGTGACCGACAGCGTCACATCCGTCCCCGGACTGTTCTCGAACATGGACACCACGCCCTGATCGTCGATGATGTAGAGTACCTGTCCTGCTTCATCCGTGAACGTCTGTGCAGCCGATGCCGGAGGCACATGAAGCCCTCCCCACAGCATGACCAGCAGAATGGCAGCCAGGAGGTCTTTCCATGGATGTTCCATGCTCGCGCCCTCTTCGTCAAACATACCACAAGGCAGCCCGGTTCGCCTAAAAACACGAAGGGCGGAGCCCCTGTCCGGGAACCCCGCCCTCCGCACGACCTACGACCTTGCTCTTACAGCCAGGTCACGCGTTCCGCCGGCCGGATGTAGATCGGCTCCTCGACTTGGATGCGCACCACCTCCTTGCCCGACTTGTTGAACGCCAGCACCGTGTCGTTGTACATCTCGAACTTGCGTCCGTGAATCTGGGTCTCGAACACCTTCGGCCCCGGAATCACGTCGTACCGGAAGATGATCTGCTGCGTCGTGCGCCACAACTGCAGCACCGCCAACAGCTCCCGGCTCGGCACAATGTACCGGTCGATGGCGTTATCCACGCCCGGCCCGAACATCTGCCGGATATACCCGCGCGGGGCATGCCGCGGCGGGATGTAGAACCCGTTCGGCTCCGTCCCCCACTGCGGATACAGCGGCAACGCCACCTGCTCCACGCGAATCGCGTAGTACAGCGGGTGCCACCGGTCCTCCGCCCACAGGCCGTCATCGCCCACCTTGACCAGCCCCTGCAGGCGGATCTTCCCCACGCACGCCGCCATGCACCGCGTCTCCATCGGCTCGCCGCCCGTCAAGGGGTCCTTCCCCTCCACGCGCGGATAGCACGCAATGCACTTCTCCGAGACGCGCGTCGTGCCCCGGTACATCGGCTTCTTGTACGGGCACTGCTCCACGCACTTCTTGTACCCGCGGCACCGGTTCTGGTCGATCAGCACGATTCCGTCCTCCGGCCGCTTGTAAATCGCCTTGCGCGGACAGGCCGCCAGGCACCCCGGATACGTGCAGTGATTGCAGATCCGCTGCAGATAGAAGAAGAACGTCTCGTGCTCCGGCAGGCTCGAGCCCTGGCTCTTCCATTGCTCCGACGCCGTGAACCCCGACTTGTCGTTCCCATCCACCAGCGCCCGCATGCTCGTCGCCGTGTCCTCATAGATGTTCACGAACCGCCACTCCTGGTCCGTCGGAATGTACCCGATCGCCGCCTGGCCGATCTTGGCCCCGGCGTCAAAGATCGTGAACCCCTCGAACACCCCGTACGGCGCATGGTGCTTGCGGCCCACCCGGGTATTCCACACCTGCCCGCCCGGATTCACCTGCTCCACCAACTGCGCCACCTTCACGTCGTAGAACTGCGGATACCCGCCGTACGGCTTGGTCTCCACGTTGTTCCACCACATGTACTCCTGCCCCTTGCTGAACAGCCACGTCGACTTGTCCGCCATCGAACACGTCTGGCAGGCAATACACCGATTGATGTTGAACACAAAGGCAAACTGCCACTTCGGATGCCGCTCCTCGTAGGGATAGAGCATCTTGCGGCCTAGTTGCCAGTTATACACTTCAGGCATGGTCGTTCCTCCTAATCTCGTAAGGGCGGTTCGCGAACCGCCCCTACCATAGATGCAACGTTAGACCTTGATCTTGACGCTCTCGCCCTTGAGCCACTTGAGCATCCACTCATTCTCCTGCGCCGGCGTGAACCCGGTCCGCACCGGCTCCCACGGCCCCCGCGCCCCGATGCCCCCGTCCTCCGCCTTGGCAATACGGATGATCGTGGACTTCGGCACCGTGTTGACCGCGTGGTTGTCCGGCTGATACCCGAACTTGAAGCTATGGTTCAGCATGTTCTTGCCCGGCAGGCTGTCCGTCTGATGCATCGGCATCAGCCAGTCGCGCGTCAGCGACTGCTGCGCGCCGTACCGGAAGTTGCTCTGATAGCCCGTGTCCGCCGCGATCGCCCGCCCGTCCGGCCGCGTCTCATGGCCCTTCACCGTCTTGGCCGAGGCCACGTACGGCGCGTGCTTCATCATCGTCACGCTGTACGGGAACGCCGGGTTGTACTTGCAGCGCACCATCAGCCGGCTCACCTTGTAGAACGGATCGCTCGGCTTCCATCCCCGGTACGGCCGATCCGCCGGGTTGGCGTCGGCGTAGATGTAGTCGCCGTCGTTGATGCCCCGGTCCTTCGCCGCCTGCGGGTTCACGTGCATCTGGTGCTCGCCGATCCCCGGGGTGCGCTTGTCCATCCGGTACGCGTCCCCGAAGTTCGATTCGAACATCTGAATCCAGTCATTGACCGACCACTGGCTGTGCACCCGGTGCCGGGTCTTCGGGGTCACGCAGTAGAACTGGTACCCCTTCTCCCACAACGGGTTCACGTGCCGCTTCGCTTCCGTCCACGGCAGCTTCGTGTTGCGCACCGTCCGGTCGTCATGGTGCATCGCCGTGATCGGAATGCCGTAGTCATCCGGCCGCACGTACGGATTGCTGCTGATGATCACGTTCGGCAGGTACGGCGTGCCTTCGGGGTCTTCCCGGTACACAATGAAGTTCTCCCCGTACTCAATGCACTCCGACTCGATCCGGTAGTTCTCGAACCGCCCGCTGCGCGTCCACATGGGCTTGGCCTCGTTGACCATCTCCCAGAACGGCACGCGCGGATAGGTCCGCACCATCACAAACCACCCCTTCTCCGACTGCAGCATCGTCTTGGCGTTGTAGCCGTAGAACGTCGAGGAGGCATCGAACAGCCGCTGCAGGTACACGTCCACCTTGTTCTCGTACACGAACTTCCACTGGTCTTTTTGCTTCTGGTCGCCCGTCATCTCCGCCAGCTTCGCGGACACGATCGCGTAGCAGTCCAGGTCGTTGCGCGTGTCGTACAACGGCCGGATGCCGCCCTTCCACACCTGCATGTACGGATTCGAGCAGGAGGTCGTCATCTCCGGATACGTGAACTCCATCCACGTGTTGACGGCCCAGGTCACGTCCGAGTAGTTCACGCCCACCGTCATCTCAATGTCCTGGACCACGATGCACTCGATGTTCGGGTCCACGTTCTTGACCATGTCGTAGTGGTACTTCGCGTTGTTCAGATGGTTGTTGTTGATCGTCCACAGGACCTTCGTCGGCGTCGGCATGTGCGTCTTGCCGGTGAACATCTTGCGCCCGTACTTGGGCGTGTTGACCACCAAGGCCCGGTCCCCGTGGTTCCAGTAGGAGGGTTCCTGGCCGTAGCGGTAGGATTTGGCCTTGATCTCCTTGCCGTGCGCGTTCGGATCCAGGTTCATCGCCCACGGATCCTCTGCGCCCCAGGCACCCAGACCCGGCCCGGACCAGGGCGTGCCCTGCGCCGTACCGGCCTTGAAGTTGCCGGCCCAGGTGTACTGGCCGGCCCCGAACTTGCCCACGTTGCCGGTCACGATGACCACCATCGCCGCCCCACGGGATTGCGCCGTCTGATGGAACCAGTGGTTCACGCCTTCGCCGTTATGCAACTGGTGCGGCTTCACGGTCCCGCAGTCGCGCGCCCAGCGCACGATCAGGTCCTTCGGCGAGTTCGTGATCTGGTGCGTCGTGTCCAGGTCGAAGTCCTGCACGTGCACCTTGTACATCTGAAACACCGGCATCACGTCCACCGTCTTGCCGTCCAGCAACGTCACCCGGTACACGCCTTCCAGCGCGGGATCGATCCCGGCCTTCGTCATGTGGTACCCGACGAGCTCCCGGTGCATCGGCACCGCCGCATTCTTCGCCGTATCCCACACCATGAAGTCGCCCAGACGCTCGCGCTGCGGGTCCTTCATGGCCTGCACCTTGTACGAATAGCTCTTCGTCAGGTCAAAGAGCTTGTAGTCCTTGATGACGTCCTTCGGTTCCAGGTAGGTCAGGGTGTCCGTGCGGACCAGGATTGGCATGTCCGTGTACTGCTTGCAGAAGTCCCCGTCGTACATGTTCTCATCGAACAGGATCTCAAGACCCCGAGCATGAGCGCGCCGTCGGCAGCCGGCCGGACCGGAATCCAATAGTCCGACTTCGTGGCCGGCGGATTGTACTCCGGCGAGATGGTGACCAAGCGGCCGCCGCGCTCCATGCACTCGATCATCCAATGCGCTTCCGGCATCTTGTGCTCGAGGAAGTTCTTGCCCCAGCTCGTATGCAGCTTGGCAAACCGCATGTCGCTGTGGTCGTCGTCCGACGCCTGGACGCCGCTCCAGAACGGATGCGCGGGGTTCTGGTCCCCGTGCCACGTGTAGTTCGACCAGGCCCGACCGCCCGTCGCCTTGTCCGGCCCCACCTTGCGGATGTAGGCGTCCAGCAGCGCCAGCGTGGCGTTGCAGTTGCGCGCGTGGCCGATCTTGCCCATGAAGCCCAGCACCGCCATGCCCGGCCGGTAGTGGAAGCACTTCGTGCCGCCGCCCTTTGTGGCCTCGATCTGCTCCGGCGCGTACCCCTGCTCGCGCAGGCGCCGCGCGCCCGCCTCGCCCGAGTACCGCTCCGCAATCTTCAACTGCCCCTTGGCCAGGTACGTGGCCGCCGTGTCCCAGGACACGCGCAGCATGTCGTCCTCGCCGCGGTTGCTGAACTTGTACCGGGCTTTGACTTCCGGCGACAGCTCCGGGCACCCGTCATCCACCCACTGCTTCCAGCCCTTGCGCAGCATCGGGCCCTTCAAACGATACGGCCCGTACACGCGGCGATGGAACGTATAGCCCTTCAGGCACATGCGCGGGTTCCACGCAAACGTGCCCCGGTTCCCGTACAGGTCCTCGTAGGTCTGGTGATCGTAGTTCTGCTCGATCCGCATCACCACGCCGTTGCGCACAAACGCGCGCACCCGGCAGGCATGCGTGTCGTTCGGCGAGCAGATGTACGAGAACGACGAATCATAGCGGTACTGATCGTGATAGACCCGCTCCCAGGAGCGGTCCGGATACTCGCCGAGGGGGTTGCCCACCTCGATGACCGGCTGCAGGGCGGTCAGGGCAAACGCCTTGTCCGCGATCGCCAGCGCCGCGATCGTCCCCGCACTCGTCTTTAAAAATTGCCGTCTTGTTAAAAACATTGCGTTTCCTCCTCCGTTGATGAACACCCGAAAACCTGACCAACAACTATCACGCGACCGTCCCACCTCCCCTCTGTTTTAAGAGCTTTTTTGACTGGCCTGATCGGCTTGTTGTGTGGTGCGTAAAACATGATCTGCGGAGAGATATTGCAACAGCAGGACCATCTTTCATGTCTGGGCCAATACAATCTCAACTCGTTGATTTATTTGAATATGAATTGTTGTTGTCCGCGCACTTTTTGATCCAGCCTCAGCATGACGTTACCGAATCGAGCCAAATAGAATTGCATGTATTGAGTTAATCATTTGATTTTTAAAGAAAAATTTGCTTTTAGAGAACGTGACGAGGGCCGGCACCGAATGCTACGATTAAGTAACAAAGTAGAGCCGTCTCAGTGGTCATACAATCCACACGTTTTTATATTTAAAA
>Ga0208566_1001278_pt1 | contig 14954 bp, 13 predicted proteins | sample PL_2010_150m_FD_184159 | JGI IMG/M metagenome (GOLD analysis project Ga0208566, IMG submission 184159) | Freshwater microbial communities from Powell Lake, British Columbia, Canada to study Microbial Dark Matter (Phase II) - PL_2010_150m... | ecosystem: Environmental > Aquatic > Freshwater >...
TCGGCAAAAAGATCGGCGAAACTTTCCATGCCAGGCATGGTTTCGGTAATAGTGGCGGTGGCAGTAGCAGTGGACATCATATGTATTTAGAACCCAAGCGCCGCGGTCGGAAAGGACAGTTTCTGAGCTCTGCGGCAGTAAGTTGATTAACACCATTCACGCTGGCGCGTGCAACGGTACCGGGGATTACCTATGGTTCCCGTGAGCAAAGCTTGCATGTCGGAATCCATATTACGCGCGGCGCCGGACAGATCCATACCAACCCAGCACTGCCTGCACTGCCTCGTCGACCGTGAGTCGGGTCGTTTCAAGCAACTCGGCATCCGCGCATTTTTGCAAGGGAGCGACGCTGCGCGCGGCATCGCGCGCATCGCGTTCCTGCAAGTCCTGCAAAAGGGTCAAGATATTAGCAGAGATCCCTTTTTCGATCAACTGCTTATGCCGGCGTTCGGCACGCGCCTCGGCACTCGCGGTCAGAAATACCTTGAGAATCGCGTCCGGGAACAGCACCGAAGCCATGTCGCGGCCTTCCGCCACCAGCCCCGGCGCCCGCCGGTAGGCGCGCTGACGCTCCATCAGCGCATTGCGCACCGCCGGCAGGGCGGCGACCCTGGAGGCACCGATCGAGCAATCCTCGCTGCGGATGGCGTCGGTGACATCGTCACCCGCCAGCAGGATGCGGGCATCCTTGAACTCGGCCGCCAAGCGCGCGGCCAAGGCGGCCAGTGCCGGCTCGTCATCCAGCGCGACGCCGGATCGTTGTGCGGCAAGCGCCGTCAAGCGGTACAGCGAACCGCTATCAAGACAGTGAAAGCCGAGGCGCTGGGCAACCAGCGCAGCAATCGTGCCCTTGCCAGAGGCTGACGGGCCGTCGATGGCGATGACGGGGACGGCGCGGTCAAGCGGACTCATCGGACGATCCTGGCGAACTCGCCGAAATAGCCGGGAAAAGTCTTGGCGACACAGTCCGGATCGTTGATGCGCAGCGCCACGCCACCGAGCGTCGCCAGGGAAAAGCACATTGCCATGCGATGATCATCGTAAGTGTCGATGACGGCGTCCGGGGTCAACCGGAGCGGGGGCGACACGCGCAGGAAGTCCGCGCCTGCTTCCACGGTCGCGCCAACTTTGCGCAGTTCCGTTGCCATCGCCGCGATGCGATCGGTCTCCTTGACGCGCCAGGAGGCGATGTTGCGCAGCACGCAGGGGCCGTCGGCGAACAATGCGACCACCGCCAACGTCATCGCCGCATCCGGGATGTGGTTGAAGTCGGCGTCGAAGGCCTGCAACTTGCCGCTGACCGGCGCGCTGGCTGCTATCCAGTTGTCGCCCAGGACGATCGGCGCGCCCATCGCCTGCAAGGCGTCGACAAAGCGCACATCGCCCTGAATGCTGGCGCGCCCGACACCCTCGACGCGTACCGGCCCGCCGCCGATGGCGCCCGCCGCAAGAAAATACGACGCCGAAGAGGCATCGCCTTCGACGTGGATCACGCCGGGGCTTCGATAGCATTGCCCGCCGGCAAAGGTGAAGCGCTGCCAGCCGTCGCGCTCGACGCGCACACCGAAGCGTTGCATCAGGTTCAGGGTGATCTCGATGTAGGGCTTGGAGATCAGTTCGCCCACCACTTCGATCTGCGCCTCCCTGCCCGTCAGCGGCAGCGCCATCAGCAATGCCGTCAGAAACTGCGAGGAAACGTCGCCGCGCACGCGGATCGGCCCATCCAGATGCACTCTGCCGCGACCGATGACCAGTGGCGGGAATCCTTCGTTGCCGAGATAGCGGATGTCCGCGCCCAACTCACGCAGCGCGTCCACCAGGTCGCTGATGGGTCGCTGGTGCATGCGCGGCACGCCGGACAACCGGTAGTTTCCGCCGCACAGCGACAAGACCGCCGCCAGCGGGCGGAAGGCGGTGCCGGCATTGCCGAGAAAAAGCTCGGCCTGCCTGGCCGGGACCGCTCCGGCGCAGCCGATCACCCGCAGCGCGTGATCCCCCCCGGGTTCGGCCGCGACACCGAGCAATTTCAATGCCGACAACATCACGGCGGTGTCGTCCGACTCGAGCAGATCGCGAATCTCCGTGCTGCCCTCGGCCAGCGCGGCCAGCAGCAGGCAGCGATTGGAAATGCTCTTCGAGCCCGGCAATTGGACGGTGCCGGCCGCTTGCCGCACCGCTGGCAGATCCAGAGATTGCATGCTCACTCGCCCGTCGGTGGCAAGGAATCCAGCCAGGCGTCGCGGCTGGTCCGGGCGGTACCGAACATCGCCTCCAGCGCGGCACCATCGGCGCCCGCCAGAATCACCCGGGTGCGCAGCAGCTCCGCCTGGTAGGCGTCCAGTTCCTGAATCAGCGCACTGCGATTGGCGATGCAGATGTCGCGCCACATTTCCGGATGGCTGCTGGCGATGCGGGTGAAATCACGGAATCCGCTGGCCGCGAACGAAAACAGCTGCTCCGAATTTTCCCGGCTGGCGAGATCATGCACCAAAGCAAAAGCCAGCAGATGCGGCAAGTGGCTCACCGCGGCAAAGACGCGATCGTGCGCATCCGGCGCCAATTGGCTCACCTCGGCGCCGCAGCTTTCCCAGGCCTGGCGGACGGTCGCCACGGCGGCTGGGGTATTCTCCGGCAGCGGCGTCAATATCACTCGCTTGCCGCGATAGAGGTCGACTTGTGCCGCCGCGACGCCGCTCTTTTCGGCGCCGGCGATCGGGTGGCCGGGGACGAACTGGGCGATACGGCTGCCCAGCGCGCTGCGTGCCGCGGCGATCACATCCTGCTTGGTGCTGCCGCCGTCGGTGACCAGCGTCTGCGGCTCCAGATGCGGCGCCAACTGATGCATGACGGCTTCCATTTGGCCGACCGGCGTGGCCAGCAGCACCAGGTCGGCACCTGCCAGGGCGTCGGCCCAGTCGCCGCTGACGCGATCGATGACGCCGCGTCGCAGCGCTTCGTCGAGGGTGGCCTGGCTGCGCCCCATGCCGACGATCTCGCACGCCGCAGCCGCCTCACATCCGTCGTCGGCCGCCCCGGCGCGCTTGAGCGCCAGCGCGAAGGAACCGCCGATCAGCCCGACGCCGCAGATGACGACTTTATTCAACTGATTCACGCAGGATCACAATGACTTTTCCAGCGCTTCGAGAAAGCGTGCGTTCTCGGTCTCGAGCCCGATGGTCACGCGCAGGTGGTTGGGCATCGCATAGTTGGCCAGCGGCCGCACGATCACCCCCTGCTTCAACATCCGCTGATTCACGTTGGGGGCATCGCCGACGCGGAAGGTAATGAAGTTGCCGTGCGCCGGGATGTGGTCCAGCCCCAGGCGCTTGAGTCCCGCCACGATCTGCTCGATCCCGCGGCGGTTAAGCTGGAAACTCTCGGCGAGGAACACGTGATCGTCAAGCGCGCCGATGGCGGCGGCCAGCGCCAGGTTGTTGACATTGAACGGCTGGCGTACGCGATTCATCAGATCGACGATCTCGGCCGATGCCAGGGCGTAACCGACTCGCAGCCCGGCCAGTCCATAGACCTTGGAAAAAGTTCGGGTGATGATGAGATTCTGGAATTCCGCCAGCCAGGTCAGGGTGTCCTCGCGCAGCGCCGGCGGCAGGTACTCGTTGTAGGCTTCGTCCAGCACCGCCACCACATGCTCGGGCAGTGCCTGCAGGAAGGCGCGGATCTGCGCATAGGGCAGGAAAGTACCGGTCGGGTTGTTGGGATTGGCGATCCAGACGATGCGGGTATCGGGCCGGATGGCGGCTTGCATCGCCGCCAGATCGTGGCCGAAATCCCTGGCCGGCACCTGGATGCACTCCCCTCCGGCCGACATGGTCGCCAGCGGATAGACCGCAAACGCATGCTGCGAGAAGACCGAGGAGCGGCCCGGCGCCAGGAACACCCGCGCGGCGAGATCCAGCAGGTCGTTGGAGCCATTGCCGAGCACGATCCGCTCCATGCCGATGCCATGCCGGTCGGAGATCGCCTTGGCCAGCTCGAACTGATCGGGATAGCGCGACAGCTCGGCGATGGCCTGTTCCAGGGCGGCTCGCGCCTTCGGGCTCATGCCGAGCGGGTTCTCGTTGGAGGCGAGCTTGACGATCTTGTCTACGGGGAGACCCATCTCGCGCGCCAGTTGGGTGATCGGCTTGCCCGGCAGATAGGGCGAGATGGCGCGGATGTATGGCGGCGCGAGCGCGGCGATGCTCATGACTGAAAACTCCAGGAAGTGGTTATGGGATGGCCGCCGGATAGCTGCCGAGGATCTTGACGAAACCTGCACCCTCGGCGAGTCCCTTCAGGGCAATCGCTACGGCGGCATCCTGCTGGTGTCCTTCGACGTCGACGAAAAATACGTATTCCCAGCGACCGCCGCCAAAGCCCCGCGCCGGGCGCGATTCGAATTTGGTCATGGAGACGCCGTGAGCCGCCAATGGCCCCAGCAGGCCCAGCATGGCGCCGGGGCGATTCTGCGTCGAGCATACCAGGGAGGTCTTGTCGCAACCCGAAGGGCCGGCATCGTGACTGCCGATCACCAGAAAGCGGGTGGTGTTGTTGGGGTCGTCCTCGATGTTCGCGGCCAGCACCTGGAGCCCGTAGCGGCTTGCCGCCGCCTCGCCGGCGATGGCGCAGGACTCGGCATCCCCGGCCGCCAGGCGCGCGCCCTCGGCGTTGCTCGCCACCGGCACCCGGGGCAACTGGGCGAGGCTCTTGTTCAGCCATTCATGGCATTGTGCCAACGACTGGGCATGTGAATAGAGGCGCTTCAAGGAACCCAGCGAGTCTGCCTTCGACAGCAGGTTCTGGTGGATGCGCAGGGACACTTCGCCGCAGATCTTCAGTGGCGATGTCAGTAGCAGGTCGAGGGTCCGGCCGATCGCGCCCTCGCTCGAATTCTCCACCGGGACCAGGGCGTAATCGGCATTGCCGGCCTCGACCGCGCGGAAGGCATCGTCGATGGTGGCGCAGGACATCAGCGTCGGCGCGGAACCGAAATGCTTCTGCGCCGCACTCTCCGAGAACGTGCCTTCAGGACCGAGGTAGGCGACCCGCAGCGGTTGTTCGAGTGCCAGGCAGGCCGACATGACTTCGCGGAAAATGCGCTGTGCGGCCTCCGCCGGCAAAGGCCCGCTGTTGGTCGCGGCGATACGCCGCAACACCTGGGCTTCCCGTTCGGGGCGGTAGAGATTGCCCTGCTTGATTTCACCGATGCGGTGAGCCAGTTGCGCACGCTGGTTGATCATGCGCAACAACTCGGCGTCGATGCGGTCGATAGCCTCGCGCAGTTTGTCCAGCTCTTCCGGTTCGTCCCGCGGTTTATCCACCGTCTAGGTCTCCAGGGGCAGGTAACGCACCGTCAGCACCCCGGTGATGGCGGCGATGGAATCGACTACCTTCCTGGGCACCTTGCTATCGACATCGACCAGGGTGTACGCCACGTCGCCCTTGGACTTGTTCATCATGTTACTGATGTTCAGTCCGGCTTGGGCCATGGCCGTCGAAATCTGGCCGACCATATTGGGCACGTTGGCGTTGGCGATGGCCAGGCGAAAATTTGACTCGCGCGGCAGGACCACATTGGGGAAATTCACCGCGTTCTGAACGTTGCCGTGTTCCAGGAAATCACGCAGTTGATCGGCCACCATTACCGCGCAATTTTCCTCGGCTTCGCCGGTCGAAGCGCCGAGGTGGGGCAAGGCAATCACCAGCGGATGGCGATTGATTTGCGGACCCGGGAAGTCACACACATAGTGTCCGAGCTTCTTGGCTTCCAGCGCTTTCAATACCGCCGCCTGATTGACGATGCCATCCCGCGAGAAATTCAACAGCACTGCGCTGTGTTTCATGTGCCCGATGTTGTCGGCGTTGATCAGGTCGCGCGTCGCATCCAGCAGCGGTACGTGGATGGAGACGAAATGTGAATTCTTCAGGACTTCCGCGACACTATTGGCTTTCTTCACCTGGGCCGGCAGACTCCAGGCGGCATCGATGGTGATCTCCGGGTCATAGCCGATTACATGCATTCCCAGCTTGATCGCGGCGTCGGCCACCAGGCAGCCGATCTTGCCGAGTCCGATAACACCCAGGGTATTCCCGGCAAGTTCGTAGCCGGCATAAGTCTTCTTGCCGTCCTCGACCTTCTTCTCCATGTCCGCATCCGCCGGCTCGAGGGCGGTGACGAACGCCAATGCGCCGCTGAGATTGCGCGCCGCCATCAGCATGCCGGCGATCACCAACTCCTTGACCGCGTTGGCATTGGCGCCCGGGGCGTTGAAGACCGGCACGCCGCGAGCCGACATTGCCTTCACCGGAATGTTGTTGGTGCCGGCGCCGGCCCGGCCGATGGCCCGTACGCTGGCGGGAATGTCCATCGTATTCATGTTGGCCGAGCGCACCAGCACTGCATCAGGCGTCGGCATGTCCTTGCCGACCACATAGCGCTCGGAGGGCAGGCGCTTCAGCCCGTTTTGGGATATCTGGTTGAGAACCAGAACCTTGAATTGATTAGCCATGGCTTTTCTCGAACTCCCTCATGTAATCGACCAGTGTCCTGACGCCGTCGATCGACATGGCGTTGTAAATTGATGCCCGTATCCCGCCGACGGAGCGGTGCCCCTTCAACTGCACCATGTTGCGCGCCTTGGCCCCTTTGAGGAATTCCTCATCGAGCGCCGCATCCTTGAGGGTGAACGGGACATTCATGCGCGACCGGTCCTGCTTGCGCACCGGGTTCTTGAAGAACATGCTCTGGTCGAGAAATTCATAAAGCAGTTGGGCCTTCGCAACATTCTTCGTCTCCATGGCGGCCAGTCCGCCCTGTTTCTTCAGCCATTGGAACACCAATCCGGCAATGTAGATTCCATAGGTAGGCGGAGTGTTGTACATCGAGTCGGCCTCGGCGTGGGTCTTGTAATCGAGCATGGCGGGCGGCGTCGGCTGCCCCTGCCCGACCAGGTCATCGCGAATGATGACTATGGTCAGACCTGCCGGCCCGATGTTCTTCTGCGCGCCGGCATAGATCATGCCGTACTTGGCGACATCCACCGGGCGGGAAAGAATGTTCGAGGACATGTCGCACACCAGCGGGACTTTGCCGGTTTCCGGAGTCCAGTGAAACTCGACGCCGCCGATGGTTTCGTTGGCGGTGTAATGCAGGTAGGCGCTATCCTGGTCAAGCTTCCATTTGGATTGCTCGGGCACGTAGGTAAAGTTTCCGTCTTCCGAGGAAGCGACGACGCTGACCTGACCGAACAGTTTGGCGGCCTTGATGGCTTTCTTGGCCCATTCCCCGGTATGCAGGTAGCTCGCGCCGGGTTTTCCGCGCAGCAGGTTGATCGGGATCATCTCAAACTGCAGGGTGGCGCCACCTTGCAGGAACAGCACCTTGTAATTGGCGGGGATCGCCAACAGCTCCCGCAGGTCCGCCTCGGCGGCTTCGGCAATGGAGATGAACTCCTTGCCGCGATGGCTCATTTCCATCACCGACTGGCCGCTGCCATGCCAATCGAGCATTTCGGCAGCCGCTTGCCGCAATACATCCTCGGGCAGCACCGCCGGGCCGGCGCTGAAGTTGATTACACGTCCCATGATGATCCTCCTAGATTAACAAGTTGAAATACAGTAATCACCCAAAATCCGTCGCTTCAATCTGTTGGCAGCCTGTCGGGGATCCGTTGCTCAATTGTCCCCAGCCGATCATTCCTCGTCATCGCTTTCGATGATTTTTTCGATACCCGCAAGCTTGGTGTCATCGTCAAGGTGGATCAGCGTCACGCCTTGCGTGGAACGCCCCATCTCGCGCACCTGCCCGACCCCGGTGCGAATCAACACCCCGCCCGTCGAAATCAGCATCAGTTCATCTTCGGCTTGCACCAGCAGCGCGCCGACCACCCGGCCATTGCGTTCGCTGGTCTGGATCGCAATCATGCCCTTGGTGCCACGCCCGTGGCGCGTGTATTCCGCGATCGGGGTGCGTTTGCCATAGCCGTTCTCGGTCGCGGTGAGCACCGAAAACTCCTCGCTCGCCGCCACCAGCATCGAAATCACGGTCTGCGCCGGGTCCAGTTGCATGCCGCGCACACCGCGGGCATTACGTCCCATCGCGCGCACGTCACCTTCGGCAAAGCGCACCGCCTTGCCGGCATTGGAGAACAGCATGACATCGTAGCTGCCATCGGTAATCGCCACGCCGATCAGGAAATCGCTCTCGTCCAGGCCGACCGCAATGATGCCGGCCTTGCGGGGATTGGAAAAATCGGACAGCGGCGTCTTCTTTACGGTGCCCATGGCGGTCGCCATGAAGACAAAGTGCTGTTCGTCGAATTCCTTGACCGGCAGCACGGCGGTGATCTTCTCGCCTTCTTCCAGCGGGAACAGGTTCACGATGGGTTTGCCGCGGCTGATGCGGCTGCCCTGCGGGACCTCATACACCTTGAGCCAATAGACACGGCCGCGGTTGGAAAAGCACAGAATGAAGTCGTGGGTGTTGGCGACGAACAGGCGGTCGACAAAATCGTCCTCCTTGATCGCCGCCGCCTGCCTGCCGCGCCCGCCGCGCTTCTGCGACTTGTACTCGGTGAGCGGCTGCGCCTTGATGTAGCCGCCATGGGAAATCATCACCACCATGTCCTGCGGGGCGATCAGATCCTCGATGCCGAAATCCTGGGCATTCACGACGATCTCGGTCCGGCGCTGGTCGCCGAACTGGGTCTTGATGCCGGCCAACTCGACACCGATGATGGTGGTAATGCGCTCGGGCCGCGCCAGGATGTCGACCAGGTCGGCGATGACTTCCATCACCTCCTTGTACTCGGTGACGATCTTGTCTTGCTCCAGCCCGGTCAGGCGTTGCAGACGCAGCTCAAGGATCGCCTGGGCCTGGGCGTCTGACAGCAGATAGCCGCGCTTCGACATGCCGAACTCCGGCGCCAGGCCTTCCGGACGGGAGGCTTCGGCAGCCGCCCGCGCCAGCATCTCCTCGACGAGCTTGGAACCCCAGGTGCGTGCCATCAAGTCGCGCTTGGCGTCGGCCGGCGTCGCCGCGGCCTTGATCAGGGCGATGATCTCGTCGACATTTGACAAGGCCACGGCCAGACCTTCGAGGATATGTCCGCGTTCCCTGGCCTTTCTCAACTCGAACACCGTGCGCCGGGTAATCACCTCGCGCCGGTGCGACAGGAATGCCACCAGCATTTCCTTCAGGTTCAGCAGGCGCGGACGACCATCGACCAGCGCCACCATGTTCATGCCGAAGGTCTCCTGCAACTGGGTATGCTTGTACAGGTTGTTGAGAATCACATCCGGAACTTCGCCGCGCCTCAACTCGATCACCACCCGCATGCCGGACTTGTCCGATTCGTCCTGGAGGTGGGTGATGCCTTCGATCTTCTTCTCGTTGACCAGTTCTGCGATCTTTTCCAGCAGGGTTTTCTTGTTCACCTGGTAGGGCAGTTCGTCGATGATGATCGCCTGCTTGCCCCCCTTTTCCAGATCCTCGACATGGGTCCTGCCGCGCATGATCACCCGGCCGCGACCGGTCGTGTAACCCTCGCGTACTCCCGAGACGCCATAGATCAGTCCGGCTGTCGGAAAATCCGGCGCGGGGACGATCTCGATCAGCTTTTCGATGGCGATCTCCGGATCGCCCAGCAAGGCCACGCAGGCGTCGATGACTTCCCCGAGGTTGTGGGGCGGAATATTGGTCGCCATGCCGACGGCGATGCCGGAACTGCCGTTGATCAGCAGGTTGGGAATCTTCGCCGGCAGAACCAGCGGTTCGTTTTCGGAGCCGTCGTAGTTCGGTCCGAAGTCGACGGTTTCCTTGTCCAGGTCGGCCAGCAACTCATGGCCGATCCTGGCCATGCGGATCTCGGTGTACCGCATCGCCGCCGCATTGTCGCCATCGACCGAGCCGAAGTTTCCCTGGCCATCGACCAGCATGTAGCGCAGGGAAAAGTCCTGCGCCATGCGGACAATGGTGTCGTAGACCGCGGTATCGCCGTGCGGGTGGTATTTACCGATCACATCGCCGACGATCCGCGCGGACTTCTTGTAAGCCTTGTTCCAGTCGTTGTTGAGTTCGTGCATGGCGAACAGCACGCGCCGATGCACCGGCTTGAGACCATCGCGGACATCCGGCAGGGCACGGCCGACGATCACGCTCATGGCGTAATCGAGGTAGGAGTGACGCATCTCCTCTTCCAGACTGATCGGCAGTGTTTCTTTGGCAAAGGTGTTCGTCATTGTTCGGATATCCGCAGGCTAGCTGGCGATTGGGCCAAGCAAAATCGAGTGATTTTAACATGGCCGGGATGCCTGCCGCCGGCCTGTTTCAACCCGCGGAGCAGTCTCACGGAGTGCAGCCTCGGTAGATTGTATCGAGTGGGGTTTTATGCTTAAATTCGGGTGATTTGAATGCGCAGCGGCGTATCTCTGCTGCACGCCATAAACCACAAGCGGAGGGAAATATTGTGAATAGGATCATCTTAGGAGCGTCGCTGCTGGTCATGCTGGGTTCAACCCTGGGTATCGCGACCGCGCAAGCCCAAACCAAGGACATCGTCCTGAAAGACGAGATCAAGGGCTACGTGGTCGACCAGCGCAATGTCGTCGTCCGCAGCGGTAGCGGCCTGTGCTGGCGCAGTGGTTCCTGGACGCCGGCAATGGCCATCGCGGAGTGCGATCCGGACCTGGTCAAGAAGCCGCCACCCCCTGCCGCAATCCCGGCACCGGTGGCCGCCCCGGCGCCCAAGCCGGCAGCGCCGCCCCCGCCTGCACCGGCCGCGGCAAAGCCATGCGACTTCACCGTCACATTGGCGAGTGACCAGACTTTCGGCTTCAACAAGGCCGCGCTCACCGGGCCGGCCAAGGCCAAGCTGGACAGCGACCTCGTCGGAAAGCTGGGAAGTTGCGCCCAGATCAGGCTGATCGTGGTCACCGGACACACCGACCGCCTGGGATCGGCCGAATACAATCAGAAGCTTTCGGAGAAGAGAGCAAAGGCGGTCACCGAGTATCTGTTCGGCAAGGGCGTATCCGCCAGCCTGTTCGACACCATGGGGGCCGGCAAGACCCAGGCGGCGACGGGCGTGCCCAAGTGTGACGACAAACTGCCGCGCGCGAAATTGATCGCCTGTCTGGCGCCGCACCGCCGCGTCGTGATCGAAGTCAAAGGCACTGCCAAGTAAGGCCAACTCACCAAAACCCTAACCCCGCCGCGGCGGGGTTTTTTATGCTGCCACCGCTGCCTATCGACACGCTCATCGAAGCGCGCTGGATCATCCCCATCGAGCCGCATGGCGTGACCCTGGACCACCATGCCATTGCCGTCGATGGTGGGCGCATTGTCGCCCTGCTGCCGGTGGAACAGGCCAGGGAGCAGTTCCAACCACGCGACACCTTGCGCCTGGCGCAGCATGTGCTGGTTCCGGGCCTCATCAACCTGCACACCCATGCCGCGCTGAGTTTGCTCAGGGGCTATGCCGATGACATCTGCCTGGTGGACTGGCTCAATCAGCGCATCTGGCCGGCGGAAGCCAGACATGTATCCGCCGCTTTCGTCCGCGACGGCACGCTGCTGGCCTGTGCTGAAATGCTGCGGGGCGGGGTCACCTGCTTCAATGACATGTACTACCACCCGGAGGCGGCAGCCGAAGCGGCGCTGCGCATGGGAATGCGCGCCGCCTTGGGCATCCTGACCATGGAATTCCCGACCGCCTACGCCGCCGATGCCGACGACTACCTGAGCAAGGGGATCGCCGCGCGCGATGCCTTGCGGGATGAACCGCTGATCTCCTTCTGCATGGCACCGCATGCGCCTTACAGCGTTGCCGACCGGAGTTTCGAGCGAATTGCCACGCTGGCCGCCCAGCTTGACCTGCCGATCCACCTGCATCTGCACGAAACCCGGGCTGAAATCGAGGACAGCCTCAAGCAGTTCGGCGCTCGCCCATTGGCGCGCCTGCATCGCCTGGGCCTGCTTGGAAACAACCTGATCGCCGTGCACGCAGTCCATGTCGACGCCGGGGAAATCGACCTGCTCGCGGAACAGGGGTGCAGCGTAGTGCATTGCCCGACCGCGAACATGAAGCTGTCCAGCGGCATCGCCCCGGTTGCCGCCATGGCGCAGCGAGGCGTCAAGCTCGGTCTGGGCAGCGACGGCGCGGCCAGCAACAACCGCTTCGACATGTTTCGCGAAATGAATCATGCCGCCTTGCTGGCCAAGGTCGCCAGCGGCGATGCCACCGTCCTCGATGCCCACAGTGTGCTGCATATGGCCACCCTGGCAGGAGCCGCAGCCTTGGGCCAGGACAGATCCATCGGGTCGCTGGTGAGCGGGAAGCAGGCCGACCTGTGCGCGATACGGCTCGACGATCCGAGCTTGCTGCCCTGTTTCGATCCGGCGTCGCACCTGGTCCATGCCGCCGGACGGGAGCATGTCAGCCATGTCTGGGTGGCGGGGGAAATGCGCGTCGCCGAAGGAAAACTGCTGTGTATCGATATGGCGGAATTGCAAGACATTGGCAATTTGTGGCAGAATAAACTAAAATAACAATTCGGGGGCTTGTTTTGCTTGATGTTTTATTCAGCCCATCACAAATTTCTCAGGGACCGAACGAGGACAAAATGATCAAACAAATCTCACGTATCGCACTGCTTGCCGCCTTAGGATTCAGTGCTTCAGCCGCCATCGCGCAGGTGAATGACGGCTATATCTTCGACACTCGCGGCCAACCGATCAAGAGCGGTGCCGGGCTATGCTGGAAGACCACCCGCTGGACGCCTGCCATGGCTATCAAGGAGTGCGATCCGGATTTGGTCAAGCAGGAAGCACCTCCGGCGCCCAAAGTCGCCCCGCCGCCGCCTCCGCCGCCCAAGCCTGCACCTGCACCCGCACCCAAGCCGGCCGCGCAAAAAGTGACGCTGGCTGCGGATACCCTGTTTGATTTCGACAAGTTCGCACTGCGCGCCGAAGGCAAGACAGTACTCGACGAGCTGCTCAACAAGATCAAAGGCATCAAGCTCGAAGTCATCATCGCCGTCGGACATGCCGACCGGTTTGGCAGCGACAAGTACAACCAGGTGCTGTCGGAGAAGCGCGCCGCTTCGGTCAAGGCTTACCTGGTCAGCAAGGGCCTCGAACCGAACCGCGTGTATACCGAAGGCAAGGGCAAGAAACAGTCGGTCACCAAGGCCGATCAATGCAAGGGCGCCAAGAGCAAGAAGGTCGTTGCCTGCCTGCAGCCGGACCGCCGCGTTGAAATCGAAGTCATCGGCACCAAGTAGCAAGTGTTGATCTGATCCTCAAAAGCCCTGCGTTGCAGGGCTTTTTTTCTTCTACCCGCAAGCGCACATCATGGCCGCCACGCTCGATCACAACGCCGATCAACGCGAGCTCGACAAGTTCGGTGAACTCGCCCACCGCTGGTGGGATCCGAACTCCGAATTCAAGCCCTTGCACGACATCAATCCGTTGCGCCTGGACTGGATAGATGCTTGCATCGGGCTAGCCGGAAAACGCGTGCTCGATGTCGGTTGCGGCGGCGGCATACTCGCCGAAAGCATGGCGGTGCGAGGTGCCCAGGTCACGGGCATCGACCTCGGCGAGCGGGCGATCGGTGTCGCCCGCCTGCACCTGCTGGAGACCCGGCAGCAAGTCGACTACCGGATGACCTCGGCCGAGACGCTGGCGCAGGAAGCGCCGGCGAGTTTCGATGGCGTCACTTGCATGGAAATGCTCGAGCATGTGCCGGATCCGGCCAGCGTAGTGCGCGCGTGCAAGACCCTGGTCAAACCGGGCGGCCAGGTTTTCCTGTCCACCATCAACCGCAACCTGAAGGCCTACCTGTTTGCGGTAATCGGCGCCGAGTACCTGTTGAACCTGTTGCCCCGCGGCACCCATGACTACGCCCGTTTCCAGCGCCCGTCGGAACTCGCGCGCTACTGCCGTGACACTGGATTGCGCGTGGAAGAAATCGTCGGCATGAGCTACAACCCGCTCACCAGGATCTATTCGCTGGGCAGCGACACCAGTGTCAACTACCTGCTTCGGGCGACCAACATAGCGTGACTCTCCAAGACCAACGGCGGGCCCCCTCGATCGAAGCGGTCCTCTTCGACCTCGACGGCACCCTCGCCGATAGTGCGCCCGATCTGGGCGCTGCCCTGAATCTCTTGCTGGCCGAAGAAGACCAGCCACCACTTGCATTGGAGCAGACCCGTCCCCACACCTCGAGCGGCGTGCGCGGCTTGCTCGGCGCGGGATTCGACCTCCGCCCCGGCGATGCCGACTATGCCGGGTTGGCCAAGCGCTTCCTCGATCACTACGAACGCCTGCTGTGTCAGGGCACCACGCTGTTTCCCGGCATCCTCGACCTGCTCGGTGGCCTGGACCAGCGCGGGGTGCGTTGGGGCATCGTCACCAACAAGATGCAGCGCTTCACCTTGCCCCTGGTCGAAGGACTCGGCTTGCGACAACGCGCTGCCTGCATCGTCAGCGGCGATACCTCGCCGCGCGCCAAGCCGCATCCCGATCCGCTGCTGTTGGGCTGTATCGCGGTACAGGCAACGCCGGCGCGCACCCTGTATGTCGGCGACGACATGCGCGACATCGTCGCCGGGCGTTCCGCCGGCCTCGGCACGGTCGCCGCCGCCTACGGTTATCTCGGTGTCGGTGCGCCAATCGACGATTGGCAGGCCGATGTCGTCGTGACCCAGCCCGGGCAAATCCTCGGTCTGCTGGGCGACGCGTGATACAATTCGTCCGTCTGAACTTTTTGCTCAGACAGAGTTCATAAGCAGTGCATTCACCTGGGGCCGACATGGCTTCGACGTGGGTTACGAAGCAAAGCAGTGCATACCGAGGGCCAGTGACCTCGTAAATCCATCTGGAAAACCATAAACGCCAACGACGAGCGTTTCGCTCTAGCCGCTTAATACCGGCTGGCTCTGCACCGGTT
>Ga0208566_1001281_pt1 | contig 14939 bp, 13 predicted proteins | sample PL_2010_150m_FD_184159 | JGI IMG/M metagenome (GOLD analysis project Ga0208566, IMG submission 184159) | Freshwater microbial communities from Powell Lake, British Columbia, Canada to study Microbial Dark Matter (Phase II) - PL_2010_150m... | ecosystem: Environmental > Aquatic > Freshwater >...
CCGATACGCTCTGGCTCGATGCCCAAGCGCAAAATGCTCCTGATGAAAACACGCGCATCTTTGCCCAGTGGCGTGCACGCTATGGACTGACGCTGAATCAGGCGGCCGAAGCCCTAGGCATGACGATCCGAACCATGAGTGCCTATGGCACCGGCGCACGCCCGGTGCCGCGCTACATTGCTCTTGCCTGCAAGGGATGGGAAGCCGAGCACGGGCGCGCGTCATAGGTTTGCTGCTGGTACCGCATCAGTTGGGTAGCAGTTTGGTTTAGACGTCTGGGGAGACCTCTACAAACAGACCATCAGCGTCGGCAACCCCGATGATGGTGTTATTTTTGATACCATATGGCCCAAGGAGTGATGGAATGAGCATGGCAATTCAATTCGACACGCTTCGCTTTGTCGAGAATCTGAAATCTGCTGGTATCCCCGAAGCGCAAGCCAAGGCGGAAGCTTAAGCTTTGGCGACGGCGCTCAGTGAATCAGCCTCTGGGCTGTTGGCTACCAAAGACGATATAACCATCCTAAAGCTAGAACTTGCGGATGTGAAGTCTGGCATCAATCAAATGAAGTGGATGACCGTCACCATTGTGGCCGGTGTTATTTCGCTGGTTGCAAAGACTTTCTTCTAAGAAAGTCATCTCGCTTTTCAAATTCCCGTACTAGAAGTTTTGCGGTATGAGTTGGTAAATTGGGCTCCCGGAAAGCGGCCGCTGGCCAGCTGGTACAGAGGCAATAATTATCCACATTGAATACGATTCTCGCTGCCCGGTTACAGCAAACTGCGGTCACTGGCCTTCTCGGCGGGAACGGCAGCAAATGAAGGTGGACCGGCCGCTGGATTTGGGGGCGATCTGCTGGAACGATCGGCAGTTCTTCCCCAACGGTACGTTCTCAACTATCGCACGCACCGGATCCGTGCGTCCTCCGACCTTTCACCACTTCCAGCGGAGTAACCAATCGACTCAACTCTGCGCGCACGATACTTGGAAGGATGAGGATTTGCGCTTGAGCCAGGGATATCCATTTCGTCATGGCGCAAGTCGTGTTGGATCCTCGATAGACGTTAGAAGCGCATCTCCATCTCCTGAGCCATCAGCCAAAGGTTCATCGCAGTGACGGCGCCGACGAATCCCAACATAGGCAGTAAACGCCAACCTCTCAAATCGGTACCGCCATCCAGCTTGTCCCGGCCGCGGTGCCGAATGATCTGAACGGCCAGCCAAAACCCAAGCACCATCAACCCGGCCTGCGCGGTGAACATCGCCACGTCGGGAAATATCGGGGACATCATTCGTTCGTGCCGCTCCATGGGCGACATGGCGGCAATCCCTGTGCCGAGAGGATTGAGCAACATGGTGAACACATTGACACTTTCACGCGACAAGTGATCAAGATTGTGGGAAAGGTGATAAACGAAGGCAAGTGGCAGTGCGGTGAAAGAGAAAGCCGCAAAGAGTGATTTATAGGACGTCTTGCCGCCATCGGCGACATAGGTAAGTCCTACTGCGGAGGCATAGATCAACACCGGCAGACCGAAACTTGCCAACATCGCCAGGGTGAAACTCCCCAGCGATTTGCCGGTCTCGCCTATTGTATGAGCAATCGTCAGCACCCATTCACCCCAGAATGGCATCATGGTGAGGCCGTGAAAGGTCGTGATTCCCAGCAGCAGGAGCATGAACCACGCACCGTCCCACTGCGGCCTGGCCTGACCCTGATCTATGGCCTCGCTGCCCAGCGGGCGCAGGCGCCATGAGACATTCTGATGCGGGCAACTTTGCATGCAATTACCGCATGACAGGCAGTTGGTGTTCTGGCTGAATCGACCCACCACCAGACTGGTCGGACACGGCTCGATGTCCTTTGAACCGTTGTAACACTCGAGCGTTTTACAGGTGGCGCAAGTGTCCTGATTCACGGGGCGCACGGAGATCGGCGCAAGACGCGAATAGAAACCCAGAGTCCGTCCTATTGGGCACGCATAGCGGCAAAAAGCTTTGCGCTCGAAGACCAGCATGTAGCTTGCCGAAAGAACAAGCATTGCCACCGCCATCAACGCGGTGATGTAGGGCTTGGCTGTCACACCGATCCCGACTTCCAGCCATGCGAGCCCGACGAACAACATCAGCGCGAGCCAAACATTCTGCATATATCGCGGAACCTTGCGCTGCAACCCTGGATGCGGGTCCGCCCGCCGCCAAAACCGCAACCGCACGATCCAACTGGCTAGCGTATCCCAGGGACAAATGGCGCACCAGCTCGTGCCAAGAAACAACACCGATACTACGACCAGCGGCCACCACAAGTTCCATACGAAGGTGGTCGCGAGATTGCGCTCAGGAAATGCCGTCCCGAACAGACCGGCCACAACGACGAGAATGAACCCCGAGACCGAAACCACCTTGACCGCAAGCAGCGGATAGGGACTGCTATTGACGAATCGAACAAAGCCCCCGATCAGTGGCATTGTCGCCAGATTGATGGTTCGGGCGGGCACTTCAGAAGGCAAGCGGGCGAACAGAGACCACAGTGCAATCAACAGAATCGCTATGGAGGTGCCAATCACCCAGGGCTCCGGCAAGCCTGGGTGCAGCATGACCATGGGCTCATCCTCCTCCGCGGCCTGGATGTTGGGGCCACTATCGCCGGCAGCCTGATCAACCGGACTCACGCTGACCGCAGCTGCGCCTGCGTGTGCGTGGGGCTTGTCGCCTACCGTAGGTACCGCCTCGTCACCGTGCGCATAGACCTGCCCGATCCATCCCAGAGCGAGGATGAGCACGATAGTGGTGAGGAACCCAGACGCAATTCCAGCGAACTTGGCGCTAAGTCGCCACGGGTGGCAGATGTGTTTGTTCATTGGAAGTTGCTCCTGGTTATCAAAAGTGCGCAGCTTTAGGTGGCAGGCGCGGCTCACTGACCGGATTTCGCCATTGGCGTGAAGCGTGCCTGTTCCGCCGACTTGCCATCCAAGGTGATTGACACGATGACTTTCATGTCTGCGGCGGCGGAGTACTTGGCGACCCCTTTCATGCGATTGTCGCCATCCGGTTTGAGTACTGTGGTCGTCTTGAGTTTCCCGACAAGTATCGTGGCGCTGCCGCTCGCGCCTGCGGTCGGCACTTTGGCACCATCATGAACCGTGAGATAGACGATCACTGGCTTTTCCTTTTCATCCTGGCCGACTCTGTCTACCACCAGTTCAAAATCATAGGGGCCCGCCTGGCGCAACTGACCGCCGTTGGGTGCCGGCTGGCCGTGATCGTGCGCCCACAAGGTGGAACCTGCGAATACACCGGCAGCGAGGATCAGCACATGCAGTTGTTTCATGGCGGTTAATCCTTTCATGGTCGATTGTCAGAAACTCTCGGTTTCTCTTGTATCCAGCAAACGCTGCAACGGCTTTTCGCCCCAAAGACGGAACATCACAGGCGTGAGCAAGGTATCAAGCAACGTCGAGCTGATCAGGCCGCCGAAAATCACCACGGCGACTGGATACAACACCTCCTTGCCCGGTGCGTCAGCGGAGAGCATCAGCGGCAACAGGGCGAAAGCCGCGACCAGCGCGGTCATCAGCACAGGTGTCAGTCGCTCCAGCGAGCCCCGCACGATCATTGGCTGGCCGAAAGTCTCGCCCTCGAAGGCGCAGAGGTTGATGTAGTGGCTGATCTTGAGAATTCCATTACGCGTGGCAATACCGGTCAGGGTAATGAAGCCGACCAGCGCAGCCACAGACAGCGGCTGACCGGATATCCACAGTGCCATCACACTGCCAACTAGGGCCAGCGGGATATTGCCCATGATGATGAAGGTCAGAACCGACGAGCGGTATCGGCTGTAGAGGACCATGAATATCATGGTCAGCGATACCCCGGCGAGAAGGGCGATTAGCGTTGCCGCCTGCTCCTGGGCCTGAAATTGACCTTCGAGCGCAGTGAAGTAGCCTTCCGGCATTGGTCTGGCAGCGAGCTCGGCCCGAATGTCGGCGATGACCTTCGACATGTCGCGCCCGTCCGTGTTGGCAGACAACACAATGCGACGGCGCGAATTCTCTCGGCTGACCTGGTTTGGGCCGTCGCCTTCCGCCACCGTGGCAATCTTCGAAAGCGGCACGTGGCCGGTCGGCGTTTCGATCAGCAGATCGGCCAAAGCCTGTGGGCTACGAGCGCTTTCAGGCAGTCGCACGAGCAGGTCGAAACGGCGATTCCCTTCGATGACCTGAGTGATGCGCTCTCCTTCGATCATCTGTTCAAGGCTGCGCAATATGTTGCCCGGCGCTACGCCGTACCGTGCCGCGAGCTCGTAATCGAGTTGAATCTTTACCTGTGGGATCAGCACCTGCTTCTCGACCTGAAGGTCGGTGACGCCGGGAATCTTCACCAAACGCTCGCGCAGGTCGGCGGCCAGTCCGCGCAAGGTGTCAAGGTCGTCGCCGTAAATCTTTAGGGCTATCTGAGCGCGCACTCCGGAGAGTAGATGATCAAGTCGATGGGAGATCGGCTGACCGATACTGGAACTTCCCGGTAGTGTGGCCAAACGCTGCCGGATGTCGGCGATGATTTCCTCACGACTGCGCGCCGATGGTTTCAGGTCAACCTCCATCTCGGTGTAATGGACGCCCTCGGCATGATCGTCGAGCTCAGCACGTCCAGTGCGGCGTCCCATCTGTGTGACTTCTGGGACCTGACCCACCAGCTGCTCGGCAAGGGTGCCGATGCGATTGGACTCGGTCAAGGACGTGCCGGGGTTGAGCAGCACATTCACCGTCAGCGTGCCTTCGTTGAAGGGCGGCAGGAAGGAGCGCGGGAAGAACGGTACGCTCGCCGTAACCAAAACCACCAGCAAGGCCGCACTTGAGAGCAGCACCGGTGCGTGGTCAAAAGACCAGTGAAGCAGCTTCGCATCCCATCGTTTGAGCCAGATCACTACCGGGCTGTCGCCTGCATGCAGTTGTTTCATTTTCGGCAGAAGGTAATAGGCCATCACCGGCGTCAGCGTTACCGAGACGAACATACTGGCTAGGATTGAAACGATGTACGCGACCCCGAGCGGGGTGAACAGTCTGCCCTCGATGCCTGGTAGGACGAATAGCGGTACAAATACCAGCACGATGATTACTGTGGCATAGACGATGGCGGAACGTACTTCCAGCGTGGCGGCGGCAATGACATCAGCCACCGGTCTCGGAACCGCCGCCGTCCGGTTCAGTTTGAGTCGGCGCAGAACATTCTCGACCCCGACCACCGCATCATCCACCAACTCGCCAATGGCGATCGCCAGCCCGCCCAACGTCATGGTGTTGATCGACAGACCGAAATAATGGAATACCAGGGCGGTCGCCAGTAACGATACGGGAATCGCCATCAGCGAAATGATGGTAGTGCGAATGTTGAGCAGGAAAAGGAAGAGAACCACCGCCACTAGGATGGCGCCATCACGCAACGCTTCAGTGACATTCCCGACCGAGTGCTCAATGAAGTCGGCCTGCTTAAAAAGGAACGACGGTGTTTCGATCCCCTTAGGAAGGCTCTTGCCCAGTTCGGCTATAGCCTTCTCCACGTCGTGAGTAAGATTCACGCTGTCTGCGGAAGGCTGCTTCTGTACCGACAGGATCACCGCCGGCTTTCCCTTGTAGCTGCCGTCGCCACGCTTGATCGCCGGTGCCAGCCTGACGTCAGCCAACTGCTTGAGCAGGATGGGCTGCCCGTTCTTGACCGCAACTACCAGGTTCTGCAAATCCTCGATACGCGAGCTTCTCCCGATCTGGCGGATCAGGTATTCACGGCCTTGGGCTTCGAGAAAACCGCCGCTGGTATTGGCACCAAAATCCCGCAACGAGGCTTCCAGCTTCTCGCGTTCAACGCCAAGGGCCTGAAGTTGCGAGGGGCGCAATTCCACTCGGTATTGGCGTACTTCGCCGCCGATGGCAATGACTTGAGCAACGCCGGCTATCGTCAAGAGACGCGGCCGCATCACCCACTCGGCGTATTCCCGAACTGCCATCGGGCTGACCTTGGCCGGATCGGCCGGGATAGCAATCAGCAGAATCTCGCCCATGATCGAGGCAATCGGACCCAACTGCGGCACGATCCCGGGAGGCAACTGCTCGCGAACGAGATTCAGTCGTTCGGCGATTTGTTGCCGGTTGCGGTAGATGTCGGTACCCCAGGCAAATTCGACATAGACGATCGACAGGCCGATGCCGGAAACTGAACGCACGCGCGTCACGCCTGCCATGCCGTTCATGCTCGATTCGATCGGCAGGGTAACCAGCTGTTCAACTTCCTCCGGCGCCATGCCGCCCGCCTCGGTCATCAGCGTCACTGTCGGCTTGTTGAGATCCGGGAAGACATCGACGGGCATCTGCCGCAGCGTGATCGTGCCGTAGATGATCAGCAGCAACGAAATGCCAAGAACCAGCAGCCGCTGCCGCAGGCTGACGTGAATGATGAAGTCAAACATTTCAGCGCACTTGGGACAATAATCCCGCCCCGTTAATCACCAGCCGGTCGCCCTCGTGCAGGCCGTCGGTGATGGCGATGTTGTTGCCGTCTAGCGCTTGCTGCGTCACCCGACGTGCAACGAAGCGCTCAGCGTCGGTATGCACCCATACTGCAGCTTCGCCAGCGCCCACGGTGGTTAGTGCCGAACGCGATACCGCCGCGCCTTTCACTGCCTGTGCCGTGCGCACGATCACCTTGACCGGCTGCCCAACGGCCACCATGGAGGTGGCGCCGACAATGTGGAACAGCAAAGGCAGCGCTTGCTCGCGCAGCTGCCGGCCCGCGCCGACAAACTTAAGTTCGAGCGCTGTTTGGCCGGACAAAGCACTGGCCGAAATCAGGGTCGCGCCAATGCTCGCATCATAGGACAGCGCTTCGACCGAAAGGCGGGTCGGGTCGACAATCTCGAACAGGATTTCCTTGGCGTCGACCACTTGGCCGGCCACCAAGTTGGTCGCGCTGATTACGCCTGCGGCCGGCGCTATGAGCGGCTCGGCGGAATCAACGCTGGCGCCAACAAAATTGCGGCGCTTTTGCAGGGCCTCCTGCTCGATATGCGCCGAATCTATCTCCTTTTGCGGAACTGCACCTTCCAGCTGCTCAAGGCGCTTGACGCGCCGCTCGGCTATCAACAATTGAGCTGTCAACTCCGCCAGCTGTGCCTTTTGGTTGCCGCGTTCGATAGCGCCTCCAATAGGACGAAGATAAGCCAGAATTTCGCCCTTGGCGACCTTGCGTCCCGGCGTCGGCATTCCTTTGGGGCCGGGCATGATACTGCCGGCGAATGTTGCCTGAACCCGGCCGCCCGTCTCCGGGTCGGGAATGACCTTGCCATTGAGTTCGACTGTCGCGGCGAGGTCGCCTATCCTCGCCGGTTGAGTACGCAGCCCTAACTGGCGTTGTGCCGACTTGGGCACGAACAGACTGCCATCCGACAGACGTTGTAGTGCGGCCGGCGCGGTCGATGCACCTGGCGCTGCATTCATGGGCGCGGTGGGGGCGGACTTCTTTTCGTCCTGGCTGTGATCTTCACCACCATGGGCCAGCACGCCGTTTTCGACAACGGTCAGCGATATCGCCACGATGAGGAATCGGAGTTTCATTACTTCCATAGTCAGGTTCCCCTAACTTTCTTTTCTCTGCTGTAGCGAGCGACCAGGCGGATGGCGCTAACCAATATCAGGAGTGATACAAAACTCCCGAAGATCCACTTCGTCGAGTCAAATCCATGTACCGGCAAGGGCACTGGAAGCGACGTGTCCAAGGTAGCCGTAAGCAGGTCGGCGGTGTCGCCGGTTTCGATGCTGATGGTCAGGGCGTGCTTGGCTGGCGCCATTGCCGCAGGGAGCTTCATCGCGTAAGTGCCCGGTGTGATTTCGTTCGCGAGGCCCTTCGCTCCGGCCCCCTCGATTTCGACCTTCGCATTGGTGACCGGTTCGTTGGTTCCAAAGCGATCGATATACACGACCAATTGTTTGCCTTCAATCACGGCCACCAATTCGAATTCCTCGCTTGCGGCTGCCGCGCGTGGAGCGACGTTCCCGCTGATTGGTGGCGGCGGGGCGCCGTGATCCTCGCCGCCGTGACCGAGCGCAGCAAACGACGTGGCGAACAGAAGCATAGCAAGAGGACGTCTCACGGCAACACTCCCAAGGCCTGATTCAAACGGGATACGGCGGCATCGCGGGCGATGCGTTGACGAGCAAAGAGGGCTTCGGCGTCCAGGGCGGCAGCGCGCATGCGAAGCAACGTCGCCAAGTCGGACTCGCCAAGCGAGAAGGACTTTTCCGCAAGACGCAGATTGTCGGCAGTAAGGTCGCGACGCACGGCTCCCATCTCAAGCTGACGAAATGCGCTATCGCCATCAAGGCGGGCCCGCGCTATATCGAGCTTTAGCTTCTGCTGGACCAGTGTCAGTTCCGCATCCGCCTGGGATGCCTCCGCCCTGGCAGAAGCGCTATCCTGGCGCACGCGTGCACCGGAGCTAAAGGGTATTGTCAATTTCAAGCCAATTGTGTTGGCGTAGGGTTCGTGGAAGTCGGCCCGGTCTCGTAACACCCTCACTGCGAGCTCCGGAGCATCACGACGGGATTCCTCCGTAATTCGGAGCCGAGCCCGTGTCGTGCGCACGAAGGCAGCGGCAGCGGCCAGTAGCGGATGATTGTCAGCCGTGTCATGGGCCGTGGCCGCACGCTCCGCAGCCAGGGTTAGTGGGGGGGCATCCCCGGTAAGGCCGCGATAGATCTGTTCCGCCTGCCGCAGCAGTGCTTCGGCCTCGAGCAACTCGGCTTCCGCTGCAAGCCGCTCGTTTTGCGCGAGATTGGCATCCATCCGAGCCAGGTCTCCGGCCTTGAAACGGCGCACCACATCAGTTTCAAGTGCTCGCGCTGTTGCTCTCCGGCGCTCGGCCAATTCGCGGGCATTTCGCGCGCCGGCCACCGCCCACCAGGATTCGCGCACCTCGCCTGCGATCTGTAGTCGCAGCGCGATGCGGCGTGCGGCGAGTTCCAACACGGAACTCTCGGCCTCGTCCGCTCGCGCCGCTTTCTGCCCTGGCAGCCAAAGTGGTGTCGCCACTTCGACTTCCCATTCCTGCTTGCCATTCCCTCTGTTGAGGCGGTCGTTCAGGCTTGAAAAGGAAACCGATGCGGGTCCCGGAGTGATCCCTGCCGCCACATCGACGCGCGCCTGAGCCTCGGCTTCTCGCGCCGCGACGGCCGACGCCTGCGGATTCCGGGACCACGCATGCGCAGTTGCCTCAGCGATCGTCTGAGCATGGGCCGGAAACGCAATCAGAAGCCCGATCGTCCACGCCATGGTCTTGTTCATTGAAGTACACCGAATATGTTGCCAGAGTTTGAACTCCGTTGCCAAGGCATCGAACCTTGGATTTCGCACGCGCGCTCAGTCGCAATGAGTTCCTTCCGTGCATTCGCCGAAACTCTTGTCGAATGCGCCGGAACTCGACCGGCCTCAGAGACACTGAATTGCCGATCGATCACGTGACAGTCCATCTACTTGGCGACTTCAAATTGAGTAACGGTTAGTGCGCCGTTAACCTTGTCCGCAATGAAGTTAATCTTGTCTCCCTCCTTCATCTGATTGAGCCAGGCGTTGTCCTTGACCCGGAAGACCATAGTCATGGCAGGCATACCGAGATTGGCCAGGGGCCCGTGGGCCAATGTGACTTTTCCAGTGGCCTGATTGACCTTTTTGACAGTGCCTTCCACCATCTTGGTCGTCGCGGCCACGGGAGAGGCATGGGCTGACATGTGAGTGGAATGCTCGTCGGCAGCCATTGCCGAAACTGGAAGCGCGAACACGGCGGCGCAAAGAATGGGAGTGAGTATGCGTTGAAACGTCATGTTGACCTCTTCGTAGTTGATAAGATGAGGTGCATTCTTACAGACCTATCCCAACAGGAAGGTGACCCGAACATTACAACTCAGTAATGATTCGGATCCGGTCATCTGGACTCGACGACGGCTACCGTCTTTAGAGCGGCCTGATAGAGGCATCGGGAAGATCAACATGAGACGCGCTCCGGGCCTTCTAGAACGTAGCCCATGCCGCGCACGGTGCGAATCAACTTCGGCTCGAATTCGTCATCCATTTTGGCGCGCAGGCGGCGTACCGCCACCTCGATGACGTTGGTGTCACTATCGAAATTCATGTCCCATACCTGGGAGGCAATCAAGGAGCGAGGCAACACTTCGCCATGGCGGCGCATCAGCAGTTCAAGCAGACAGAATTCCTTGGCAGTGAGATCGATGCGTTGGCGACCTCGCGAAACGCGACGGCGCAGCAGATCCAGCTCGAGATCTGCGACCTGAAGCAATTCCGGCCCTTTGGTGTTGTTCCGACGCAGCAACGTACGTACCCGCGCCAGAAGTTCAGAGAATGCGAATGGTTTTACAAGGTAATCGTCAGCGCCTTTTTCAAGACCCTTGACTCGGTCATTCACTTGATCGCATGCCGTCAGGAACAGCACTGGCATGTCTTTGTCGGCCCGGCGCAGCGCCTCCAGAACCTGCCACCCGTCGAGTACCGGCAACATGACATCGAGTACGACAAGATCATACGCTTCACTCAGACCAAGGTGCAGTCCGACCATGCCATCGCGGGCCAGGTCCACAACGAAGCCCGCCTCGCTCAAGCCTTGCTTGAGGTAATCTCCTGTTTTAACCTCGTCTTCAACAATGAGTATCTTCATGGTCGTCTCTGGACGATTCCTTGAGTAGGCAATCTTCCTTCTTATCGGGAATCGTCAAACTTTGGTGCTTTTCAAACGCAGTGCGTTTGCTACCACCGATAGGGAACTTACGCTCATCGCCGCAGCGGCTATCAAAGGCGACAACAACATTCCGGTGAAGGGATAGAGAATCCCGGCAGCTAGAGGTACGCCCAGCGCGTTGTAGACGAAGGCAAATGCCAGGTTCTGGCGCATGTTGCGGACTGTTGCCACCGAGAGTGCGCGCGCATGCAGGATGCCGCGCAAGTCGCCCTTGACCAAGGTGAGTTGGGCGCTGTTCATCGCCACGTCTGTGCCGGTGCCCATGGCGATGCCCACATCCGCCTTGGCCAGCGCCGGTGCATCGTTGATGCCGTCACCTGCCATGGCCACCTTGCGTCCCTGAGCACGCAGGGTGTCCACCATGTCCACCTTGTCCTGGGGTTTTACCTCGCCGCGAAATTCGGCGATACCCAGTTTGCCGGCCACGGTGCGCGCCGTGGCGAGACCGTCGCCCGTGGCCATGATGACACGGACGCCTGCGGACTTGAGACCAGTCAGCGCCTCTGCAGTGGTTCCCTTGATCGGATCGGCGACGGCAATCAGACCGGCCAGTGCCTTATCGACGCTCAACAGCATCACGCTGGCGCCTTCACCGCTCAAAGCACCGGCCTGTTCGGCCAATGCTTGCGTCGCGATGCCTGCGTCGGCCATCAGTTGGGGGTTGCCGAGTATCAGTTGCTTCCCGGAAACCGTGCCGCGCACACCGATGCCGGAACCCGACTCGAACGCGTCCGGTTTGTCGAGTTTGAGCTGCCGGCGCTTGGCTTCGGCAACGATGGCGTGGGCCAGCGGATGCTCGCTGCCTTGGTCGAGGCTGGCCGCAAGGCGCAGGACTTCGTCTTCGGTCCAACCCTCGGCCGGCACCACCACCTGGAAGGCCGGCTTGCCTTCTGTGAGCGTGCCGGTCTTGTCCACGATCAGGCTATCCACAGTGCATAGTTGTTCGATCGCGGCGGCGTCACGGAACAACACGCCCATGGTCGCCGCCTTGCCCGTCGCCACCATGATCGACATCGGTGTGGCCAGACCCAGCGCACACGGGCAAGCAATGATCAGCACAGAGACAGCATTGATCAGGCCATAGACCCAACTTGGCTCGGGGCCAAGCAGGCCCCAGACGAAGAAGGTCGCCAGTGCGATCGTCATCACCACGACCACAAAATAGCCGGCCACGACGTCGGCCATGCGTTGCATGGGTGCGCGTGACCGCTGCGCCTGAGCGACCATTTGCACGATCTGCGCGAGCACCGTGGCGCTGCCGATCTTCTCGGCTTGCATCACCAGGCTGCCGCTCGCATTCACTGTCGCACCGATCAGCTTGTCACCGGACTGCTTGGCGACCGGCAAGGGTTCGCCAGTGAGCATGGATTCATCGACCGCGCTCTCGCCTTCCACCACCACGCCATCGACCGGGACCTTTTCACCGGGCCGGACCCGCAGGCGATCGCCAGCATGCACGTGAGCAAGCGGGACATCCTCCTCATTGCCATCGGGGAGGATCCGCCGCGCGGTCTTTGGCGCCAGGCCGAGCAGGGACTTGATTGCCCCTGACGTCTGCGAGCGCGCGCGCAACTCGAAGATCTGACCGAGCAAAGTCAGGGAGATGATGGCAGCCGCGGCCTCGAAGTAGACGCCAACGCGACCATGCACGACGAAGGCCGCCGGAAATGCGTCCGGCGCTAAAGTCGCTACCACGCTATAGAGATAAGCCGCACCGGTGCCCGAACCAATCAGGGTCCACATATTCGGGCTGCGTGTCGCAATTGAGCGGGCCGCGCGCTGAAAGAAGGGCCAGCCGGCCCACAGGACGACCGGTGTCGCCAGCAGCAACTCCACCCAGTTTTGCATCTGGGGTGCAATCAGATCGAAGCGGTGAGCTGCCATTGCGAGCGTGGTCACCACTACGGTCAGGGGCAGAGTCCACCAGAAGCGGCGTCGGAAGTCTGCTAGTTCCGGATTCTCTTCCGCGTCCAGCGCAGGCAGCATCGGCTCCAGCGTCATGCCGCACTTCGGACAGTTACCCGGCGCCGGTTGCTGGATTTCCGGATGCATCGGGCAAGTATAGATGGTTCCCGCCTGGACCTGCTCTTCGATTCGCGCTGGTTGCAGGTAGCGAGCCGGCTCCAGATCGAACTTGCTCTTGCACTTGGTGCTGCAGAAGCCGTAGTGCTTGCCTTGGAATTCAGAGGCGATGTCCTTGCCGGGGGCGACCGCCATGCCACAGACCGGATCGCGGGTCGCCTCCATGACCTTACTTCGCCGGCAGGGACTGGGGCTTGTTCATCTGCTCCATCATCATCTGCATCATGTCCATGCGCTTCTCCATTTGCTGCATGCGACCCATCATGGCCTCCGGCCCGGCGCCCTCACCGGCGGGGCCCATCATGCCCATACCTTTCTTGTTCATCATGTCCATGCCGCCTTCCATCATCGGGCATTTCATCCCACCACCCGCCATGCTTTTTCCAAGCATCATGCTCTCGTGCATGGTCTGCATGTTCTCGGCAAGGGCCTTTTGTTGCTCTTCGGGCGCTTTGCTCTTGGCAAGAAGATCCAGTTGGGCCTGCATCTTTTTCACGTTGTACTGCAGCTTCCGGGTTCCCTCGATGATTGCTTGGGCGGGTGCCTTGACCTCAATCGAATCGCCCTTCTTGTCCGGGTGATGTGCCTCATCGGCGTGGGCAGAAAACGCCAGCAACATGGACGCGGCAAGGATGCTCAGTGTCTTTTTCATGATTTGGTTCCTCAAGTAAGTGGTTGCAACGGTAGTAAGGGCATAAAGATTGAAGGTCGGTAACTCATGGATTTCACTGGATCTGAAATTCTTTGGTTCGTGTCTATCTCCAAGACCTGACCAAAAGCCGGCACAGTGCAACCATTATCGAGAGATTGATCAGGAACCGCTCGACAGTCTGTGCGCCAACGAACATCGGTAACGTTTGGCATTGCTCAGACTTTAAGGCCTTCAAGGTAGCGACAAAATGCAACAGACAGACAATCGAAAGTATCAGGAATAGTCACATCGGAATCATGCCTGGTAATCTCTAACCTATGAATGTTTCAAGTATGCACTGGCAACACCGACGACAAGATGACCGAAAAGTTACATTTCGGTAAGAATGTGCGGGATGGTTCTATCAGCCACGCAACAGATCCATGTGTCCAGCGAAGGCCTTCTACGCTATGCGTCATTGCGTTTCTTTGCTTTCATTGTTCTTGAGCGACCTGGTTAATGGGGTGTATCCCCTCAGCCTTGTTCTCAACGGGGTCACCGCCCTATTCTCATTGATCGGCTTTGCCCACGCAGGATTGGTTCGCTGGAGAAGGGCCGCTCTGCTTTGCATTCCGACGAGCATCGGCGCGCCGCTGGGCGCCTTGATGGCACGTGACGTTCCGGAGATCTATCTTTGGCTGGTTTATTTTGCTGCGGTAAGTTACCTCTTGTACGAGATCTTCTGGGTCGCAGCGACGAGAGAGGGGCAGGACGAGCGATTTGGCCTGGCTTGCGCCCTAGCCTTCCCGATATCGGTGATTACCGGTCTCATCGGTGTTGGCCCTGGCTTTGTCCTGGTGCCAGTTCTTGCCCGGTGCGGAATAAAGCTCAAAGAGGCTGCCGCGTTGAATACGTTTGCTGTGGTTCCCTCCTCATTCGCAGCCGCATCGATGCATATGGGACATGCCCATCTGGAACTGGGAATCGTCGCCGCGCATGGTCGTCGATGACCGCAGCTGGAGGTGGACCGGTCCCACAGAATCTTGGGGGCAACGTCAGCTTGATGGCGACTTGAGCCGAAGGCCATCTTGAACTCGCGACCCGATAACCGCCAGTGAAACTTTACTTCTCCGGACCGGCCCTTCCCGACCACACGCACCCAGCAAGGAGCTGTCATTGCCTACGCTGCCGCGAACGGCGGCAAACTTGTGAACACCGGGCCGCTCGCAGGGTTCTTGAATGGACTCCTTATTGCCCAGACCCCGTCGATTCCGGAATGCTATGGAAAGCTATGTGAACAAAAGCTATAGTGATCAATTGACTAATGGAAACTATTTCTATAGTGTACCGACATGACGACGAAGCAGCGATTTCGCAACAACAAGTACCGCTTGGAAGTTCGCGAACGTGATCACGGGCCAGCGCAT